>OCQZ01000113.1_pt1 | contig 22829 bp, 14 predicted proteins | sample 1538921 | NCBI WGS metagenome assembly OCQZ01 (sample SAMN03418269, study PRJEB22391) | human gut metagenome | biome: human-gut; feature: organic feature; material: feces | host: Homo sapiens | place: Tanzania | collected 2013-01 | reverse complement strand
ACTTAAGGATTTCGAGCAAGTCCTGTTCGTCGTCCACAACAAGGATTTTCTGGTTCTGTTTCATCTTTATATATATGTATGTTTCGTTTCACCAATGTTTTACGTTTGCAAAGATAGCGCAAATACTATTCACATGTATTTCCTTTACGTTACATTTTCATTACACAGTCCTTTTTTTACATTATTGACCGATGTCAAGCCTAATTATCCAATATGGCTAAGACAATGGAAGATAACTCCCCAACGAGGAATAAAAGTTGTTAAATGTTAGTGAAAACTATTTCATAATAACATTAATCTGAGTAACTTTGCAGCCGAAAACTTAAAGGGCGATTTTAGTTTTCCAAATGAATCATTGGGTTTTACATTATAGAATATACATTTATATATATACCAACAGACATAAATAATAAAGAAGAAAAAATAGGTATGAAGAAAACAAAGATTTTATTGGTTGCAGCCTTTGCTGCAGTGCTCGCCTCTTGCGGAGGCGGAAAGAGTGGCGGAAAGCCTAACTTCGGCGACAACGAGTACGCCGTACGTACGGTTCAGGGCCAGGACGCTGCTCTCCAGACCACTTATCCCGCCACCATCAAGGGTGTGCAGGACGTAGAAATCCGTCCGAAAGTTTCAGGTTTCATCACAAAGCTTTGCGTTAAGGAAGGTCAGCAGGTCAAGGCCGGTCAGCTGCTCTTCGTCATCGACAACGTCACTTACGCTGCCGCTGTACGTCAGGCAAAGGCTTCGGTGAACGCTGCAAAGGCTCAGCTCAACACAGCCCGTCTTACATACAACAACTCTGAGAAGCTCTTCAAGAACAACGTAATCGGTTCGTACGAGCTGCAGTCATCAAAGAACGCCATGGAAAGCGCTGCCGCACAGCTGGCACAGGCTGAGGCCGCATACATTTCTGCCAAGCAGAACCTTAATTTCTGCTTCGTGACAAGCCCTGCCAACGGCGTCATCGGCGACCTGCCTTATCGTGTAGGTGCTCTCGTCAGCGCGTCTTCACAGCAGGCTCTCACCACCGTTTCAAACAACTCTACCATGCAGGTGTACTTCTCAATGACTGAGAAAGACCTCCTCGACATGAGCAAGACAGCAGGTGGCGTACACGCTGCAATCGCCAGCTATCCGGCAGTGAAGCTGCAGCTGGCTGACGGCACCATCTACGAGCACCCGGGTAAGGTGGCTACTGTAAGCGGCGTTATCGACCCGACCACTGGTACAGTGTCAATGCGTGCTGACTTCCCCAACCCTGACCGCGTGCTCAAGACCGGCGCTTCAGGCTCAATCGTTGTGCCTCACACAGCTTCAAACGCTGTTATCGTACCACAGGACGCTGTAGTGGAGGTTCAGGACAAGCACTTCGTTTACGTTGTAGGCAAGGACAACAAGGTGAAGTATACTCCTGTTACCCTCAACACCCAGAACGACGGCAAGAACTATATCATCACTTCTGGTCTGAAGGTGGGCGACCGCTTCGTTGTCAACGGCGTGACATCTCTGCAGGACGGCATGGAAATCAAGCCCGTTACAGAGGCTCAGTATGCTGAGAAGCTGAAGAAGACAGAGCAGCTGGGTGAAGCTCAGGGCGACATCAAGAAGCTGAAGAAGGCATTCGGAAAGTAAAAGAATGCAGTAGTTACGAATTGATAAGTAGTAATAAAACGAAAACAGATGAAATTAGATAGATTTATCACACGCCCGGTGCTCTCCACGGTGATCTCCATCCTCGTGGTCATATTGGGTGTACTCGGTCTGGTGTCGCTGCCTATCGAGCAGTATCCTAACATGGCACCTCCTACCGTTATGGTGCGTGCCGCCTACTCAGGTGCCAACTCACAGACCGTGCTCAACTCGGTGCTTGCACCGCTGGAGGAGCAGATCAACGGTGTTGAGGGCATGACCTACATGACCTCATCAGCCACCAACGACGGTTCGGCTTCCATCACCGTCTTCTTCAAGCAGGGTATGGATCCTGACATGTGTCAGGTGAACGTTCAGAACCGTGTGTCGCAGGCTTCTGCCTTGCTGCCGGCTGAGGTAACAAAGGCCGGTGTGACAGTGATGAAGCGTCAGTCGTCAACGGTTATCCTCTTCGGTCTTACAGCCGACGACGACCGCTACGACGACAAGTTCCTCACCAACTACGCCAACATCAACGTCGTTCCTGCCATCAAGCGTGTGAACGGTGTGGGTGAGTGTCAGTGCTTCTCGCAGAAGGACTACACCATGCGCCTCTGGATTGACCCCGTGAAGATGAAGAGCTACGGTTTGATTCCTTCTGACCTCACTGGCGTTCTTGCACAGCAGAACATCGAGGCAGCCCCTGGTTCTGTGGGCGAACAGTCGGACAACCAGTATCAGTATACATTCCGCTATAGAGGTCGTCTGCAGACTCCTGAGGAGTTCGGCGACATGATCATCAAGTCAACGCAGGACGGTCAGACCATCCGCGTAAAGGATGTGGCACGCGTAGAGATGGGTGCCCTCTCATATAGCGTAGGTTCAAAGAACAACGGTAAGGCTTCTGTAACCATGATGGTAACACAGACCGCCGGTTCTAACGCTACCGAGATTGCTACCAACATCAAGAAGCTCCTTAGCGAGCAGGAGGCTACAATGCCGCCGGGAATCCACTTCGACATCATGCAGGACGTAACGGAGTTCCTCTTCGCATCAATCGAAGACCTTATCAAGACTCTGTGCGAGGCGTTCATCCTCGTGTTCATCGTGGTGTATGTTTTCCTTCAGGACTGGCGTTCAACCCTCATTCCGTTGATTGCCGTTCCGGTGTCGTTGATCGGTACATTCTTCTTCCTCTATGTGTTCGGCTTCTCGCTCAACTTGCTGACACTTGCCGCTCTTGTGCTTGCCATCGCCATTGTGGTCGATGATGCCATCGTGGTTGTGGAGGCTGTACATGCCAAGCTCGACCTTGGATATAAGTCGGCACGACTGGCATCTATCGACGCTATGAACGAGATTTCGGGTGCTATCATCTCTATTACCCTTGTTATGGCATCGGTGTTCATCCCCGTGTCGTTCATGGGTGGTACGTCAGGTGCATTCTACCGTGAGTTCGGTATCACCATGGCCATCTCAATTATCATCTCGGCTCTTAACGCCTTGACACTTTCTCCGGCTCTCTGCGCCATCTTGCTGAAGCCGAAGGACAAGGAGGGCAAGGAGCGCAAGATGACCATGATTGACCGCTTCCACGCATCGTTCAACGCCGCTTATGGCAAGGTGCAGGAGAAGTATACCAAGGGTGTGCGTCGCATCGTGGAGCGCCCCGTCATCGCCATCGCTACAGTAATCATCGCCATCGTTGGTATGGGCGTGCTTATGAGCACCACAAAGACCGGTCTTGTGCCTGACGAGGATACGGGTACCGTATTCTGTACAGTATCTACACCTCCGGGAACTTCTATGAAGAAGACCAATGAGGTGATGGACGAAGTGGACCGCATGCTTGCCACCAACCCCGCCATCGCCAGCCGTATGCGTATTACCGGCTATAACTTCATCGCTGGTCAGGGTTCTAACCAGGGTACGTTCATCATCAAGCTCAAGAGCTTCGAGGATCGTCAGAAAGAGGAAGGCCCGCTGAAGTATATCGGCGTGCACAACCTTGGTTCGGGCATGGTGCTCGGTATGATATACAAGCAGACCGCAGCCATCAAGGGTGCGCAGATTCTTGCCTTCCAGCCGCCTATGGTGCAGGGCTTCTCTGCCACCAACGGTATGACATTCTCTATGCAGGACCGCACCGGTGGCGACGTCAACAAGTTCTTTGATATAACACAGAACTTCATCGCAGAGCTTAACAAGCGTCCGGAGATTTCGAACGCCATGACCTCATACAACACCAAGTATCCGCAGTATAAGATTGATGTGGACGTATCGAAGTGTAAGCAGAGCGGCATCGACCCCTCTACTGTCCTCACCACAATGCAGGGCTATTACGGAGGTATGTATGCTTCTAACTTCAACGCATACGGTAAGCTCTATCGTGTTTACATCCAGTCAGCACCTGAGAACCGTGCCGACCTGAAGAGTCTGGACAACATCTATGTCCGCACAAGCGCCGGCGAGATGGCTCCTATCAACGAGTACGTCAACCTGAGCCGCGTGTACGGTCCGCAGGAGATCGACCGTTTCAACCTCTTCACCTCCATCAACGTGAACGCTTCGGCAGCTGAGGGCTACTCAACGGGTGACGCCATCAACGCCATGGCTGAAGTGGCTAAGACATCTCTGCCCGCAGGTTACACATACGAGTTCTCTGGTCTGACACGTACCGAGCAGGAGTCGAGCAACTCTACAGCCATCGTCTTCGTGCTCTGTCTGACCTTCGTTTACCTGATTCTGTCGGCACAGTACGAATCGTACATCCTGCCGCTCTCGGTAATCCTCTCCATCCCGTTCGGTCTTGCAGGTGCGTTTATCTTCACCAACATGTTCGGTAAGAACAACGACATCTACATGCAGATTGCGCTCATCATGCTTATGGGTCTTCTTGCCAAGAACGCCATCCTTATCGTACAGTTCGCCCTCGAACGTCGACAGACAGGTATGGCCATCTCATGGTCGGCAGTGCTCGGTGCTTCTGCCCGTCTGCGTCCTATCCTTATGACCTCACTGGCTATGATTATCGGTCTTCTCCCATTGCTCATGCCTTGGGGCGTAGGCTACAACGGTAACATGACTCTTGGTGCAGCAGCCGTAGGCGGTATGCTCATCGGTATGCTCTGCCAGATTATGATTGTGCCTGCCCTGTTCTATATCTTCCAGACTCTGCAGGAGAAGATCAAGCCTATCGAGTTCGAGAACGACCATGCCGACGTGGACAGCGAGGTACGCCAGTACACCAACCCGTATGTGGCTGGAGCACTGAACGAGCAGATTGACAAGAATACGAAGTAAGCTCTTAAGAAATTAAAAGACGAAACAATGAAATTGAACAAGATAATACTTTTCGCATCGGCATCGCTTCTGATGACCAGCTGCGGAATATACAACAAGTACGAGCGTCCTGAGGTGGACACCAAAGGACTCGTACGCGACGTTGTGAGCAACACTGACACGCTCGCCGTCACCGACACCGCAAGCTTCGGCAATCTGCCTTGGCGTCAGGTGTTCACCGACCCGCAGCTGCAGTCGCTCATCGAGAAGGGCATCGCCAACAACACCAACATGCTGAATGCCGCACTCAACGTCAAGATGGTGGAGGACCAGCTCATGGTGGCTAAGCTGGCATTCGTGCCCGGCTTCACCTTCACACCGCAGGGAACCATCGCTTCATGGGACGGCAACAAGGCCACAAAGACCTATCAGCTGCCCATCACAGCATCGTGGAGCATTGACCTCTTCGGCAATCTGCTCAACGTGAAGCGTTCGGCTCAGATGTCTCTGCTCGCCACGAAGGACTATCAGCTGGTGGTGCAGACCAAGATCATATCCAACATCGCCAACATGTATTACACTCTGCTCATGCTCGACAAGCAGCTGCAGGTGGTAACGGACATGACCAAGCTGACTGAAGAGACATGGAACATCATGAAGATTCAGAAGGAACTGGGTCGTGTGAAGGAGACCAGCGTGCAGAGTGCTGAAGCAAACATGTACTCCGTGCAGGCTCAGGCTGCCGACCTCAAGCGTCAGATTCGCGAGACAGAGAACTCGCTCTCGCTGCTTCTCGGCCAGCAGGCACAGACCATCCAGCGCGGAACTTTCGAGGGACAGTCGCTCCCCGCAGAGTTCTCAACGGGCGTAGGCATCCAGCTTCTCGCCAACCGTCCCGACGTTCACTACGCTGAAATGTCGCTTGCACAGTGCTTCTACGACGTAAACACAGCACGTTCACGCTTCTATCCGAGCATCTCTATCTCAGGAACGGGCGCCTTCACCAACTCTGGTGGCATGGGCATCACCAACCCTGGCAAGTGGCTTCTCTCTGCTGTTGGCTCACTCGTGCAGCCAATCTTCGCTCACGGACAGCTCGTTGCTGGTCTGAAGGTGGCTAAGTCTAAGCAGGAGCAGGCTTTCAATACATGGCAGAACGCCGTGCTCTCAGCAGGATCTGAGGTAAGCAACGCCCTCGTGCTCTACAACTCTTCCAAGGAGAAGAGCGAGCTGGAGGCAAAGCAGGTGGAGAGTCTGAAGAAGAACGTAGAGTACAACAAGATGTTGTTCAACGACGGCTCAGCCACATACCTCGAGATTATCACCGCTCAGCAGAGTCTCCTCAACGCAGAACTCTCTAAGGTGGCAGACGACTTCTACAAGATGCAAGCCGTCGTAAACCTCTACTATGCTTTGGGAGGAGGAAGGTTTTAGGAATTAGGAGTTTTTATAACTCGTAACTTGTAAATAGAATAATTATGATTAGTGATAAAGCATACATAGCCCCGGGCGCAAAGATTGGCAAGAATGTCACAATCTACCCGTTCGCATACATAGAGGACGACGTGGTTATCGGCGATGACTGCATCATCTTCCCCTACGTGAGCATCATGAAGGGCACCGTTATGGGTCATGGCAACAAGGTGTATCAGAACACCGTGCTCGGTGCGGAGCCGCAGGACTTCAACTACAAGGGCGACGAGACACGCCTCGTCATCGGCGACGAGAACATCTTCCGTGAGAATGTGGTGGTAAACCGTGCTACATTCAAGGACGGTGAGACACGCATCGGCAACCGCAACTTCTTCATGGAGGGCGTTCATATCTCGCACGACACAAAGATTGACGACTACGTGACGTTCGGTTACGGTACGAAGGTGGCTGGCGACTGCGAGATTCACAGCGCTGCAATCTTCTCGTCTGGTGTCATCATCAACTCAAACGTCCGCATCGGCGGTGCATCTATGGTGACCAGCGGTGTACGTATCTCGAAGGACGTGCCCCCGTTTATCGTCGCAACCGACAACCCCGTTCGCTACGCCGGAGTTAACGAGACTCTCCTCCAGTCGTCTGGAACAACCGAGAAGGTCATCAGCCACATCGCCAACGCATACCGTCTGGTGTTCCACGGACAGACAAGCGTCTTTGATGCCATCAACCAGATTAAGGAGCAGGTTCCTCCAGGAAAGGAAATCAACAGCATCGTGAAGTTCCTCGAGGCATCCAAGCTCGGCATCATCAGCAAGATCTAACCAAAGATCTTAAGTAACAGCTATTATAATAAAGCACATTTCATACCTTTTATATATTAGTGTTGTTATTTCAATCGAAGCGGCAAGGTAGACGTGAGTCTATACCTTGCCGCTATATTTTTACGCTAAAACTTGTGACTTAAAGCAATTTTCAGTAACTTTGCATAAAACAAACTAACCCCGGTAATACCTTTATATATAATAGGAGAATAAACCTTATGCTCAACACTTTTAACCTTGACGGCGACAAGAAGAATGTTTGCTTTAAAAAGAAAATCCTGAAATATTTCGTAACCAACGGTAATTCCACCATCCAAGAACTTGCGAAAGAAATAAACCTCAGCATCCCGACCATCACTAAAGCAGTGGGAGAGTTGCAGAATATGGGCTACGTAAACGAATACGGAAAGCAGGAAACAGGAGAAGGACGCAGACCTATACTCTACGGACTCAACCCCGACTCGGGATTCTTCGTCGGTGTCGAGATAAAGGAGAATTTCGTTAACCTCGGACTTATGAACTTCCGAGGCGACCTTATAGAACTGGACGACAACGTGCCTTGCCTAATCAACAACACGATGGAGTCCATTGACGAACTGTGCACGCTCGTGAAGAACTTCATCGAAAAGACGGAAGTGAAGCACGACAAGATTCTTAACGTCACATTCTGCATCTCCGGACGCGTCAATTCTGAGAGCGGCTATTCACACACATTATACAACTTCCTCGAAAGTCCTCTCACCAACACTCTCTCGGAAAAGATAAACATCAACGTAAGCATCGAGAACGACACCCGTGCCTTCGCTTACGGAGAGTACATGAAGGGAATGGTGAGCGGAGAGAAGGACGTGCTCTTCATCAACGACAGTTGGGGGCTCGGTCTGGGCATCATCATCGATGGCGAACTCTACAGAGGTCGTTCGGGATTTGCCGGCGAGATAGGACACATGCACGTCTTCAACAATGACATCCTTTGCCATTGCGGCAAGAAGGGTTGCCTGGAGACGGAAGCATCGGGCAGCGCTCTTCAGCGCATCGTGAAGCAGCGTATCGAGGCAGGCGAATCGTCTATCCTCACAAAGAAGGAAGGCGACATCTTCACGCTCGACAACATCATTGACGCCATCAACGATGAAGACCCGCTCTGCATAGACGTCATAGAGAAGATAGGACGCAACCTTGGCGAGACCGTCGCCAACCTCATCAACATCTTCAACCCCGAACTCGTGGTAATCGGTGGCGTGATGGCTCGCACCGGCGACTTCCTCCTCCAGTCCGTTCTGACTTCAGTAAGAAAATATTCGCTCAACCTTGTCAACAAGGACACACGTCTCTGCCTCTCCAAGCTACGCGAACGTGGCGGCATAACCGGAGCCTGTCTGCTGGCAAGAAAGGTTGTGTTGGAGTAGAGAAACTCACAACTCCTAAATAGAAAACGCCCTGCAAAGGTTATGATTTACCTTTGCAGGGCGTTTTTGTTTTATATAAATGTATTTCTGATATATTCTTTATTCTTCCACAAAGTCGACGTATTCGCCTTCGTCCTTTGCGAATATCTTGCGGTTAGCCTCACGAGGCGAACGCGAATCGTAGATATCGCCCGATACCGGTCTGCTGCTTCCAGCTGCATTGCCGGCGTTGCCGGTATTGTTTGCAGAAGAAGACGTAGAAGAAGATGAGGATGACGACGAAGCAGAGCCGTACGTGCCGTTATTGGCGGCAGAAGAACGTCCGCGTCCCATTCCATTGTTCATGCCGCCTTGTCCTCCCATTCCGCCGTTGGCGAAGCGTCGTGCAGCATTACGTACACGATGGAGGAAATACGCCACCACTCCTATTACGAAGAAGGCGACGAGGATAAAGACGATAAACAGATATTTTATTAGTAGTGCAAATACCGACATAATATTCGTTTTTGATTATACAAATGATTTTTGATTAATACTTCCGAATATCTTAAATCAAATACCATGCCATAACGTCAAGCGCCATTCCGCGACGTTAGGCTTGCGCCTTCTTTGTCATCATGTTTGAGCACAACGAAACGATGAAGTACCACGTCACTATCATCCAGAAGCTTTGGATAATACCGAAGAAAAAAATCATAACAGCGGAGAAGACGATAAACGTGTAACGCAACTCGTTTTCTTTCCATCCCCAATGCTTGAACTTCAAGGCGAACATCGGAATCTCAGCCACCAAGAGCCAGCTGCTGAAGCAAATCATCACCAAAAGCACGGGCACCATGAGCGGAGATGACTCGAACCAGTCGGCACGCGATACCAGCAACGAGCCCCAGAACAGGGCGTTGGCTGGCGTAGGCAGACCGATGAACGATGTGGACTGGCGTGTGTCAAGATTAAACTTTGCAAGACGTAAGGCAGAGAAAGCCGCCATAACGAAAGCGAAATAGGGCAAGTATTCTGCCACGGGCGCAAGAAAGCCAGGACATTCCAGCGTCTGAAGCTCACGGAAGATGATGGCTGCCGGAGCCACACCGAAGGTCACGTCATCGGCAAGCGAGTCAAGCTCCTTGCCTATAGGCGAACTGACATTCAGAAGGCGTGCGCTCATACCGTCGAAGAAGTCAAACACGGCTCCTGCGATAATCCACAACAATGCCATCCGGGCGTCGCCTGAGAGGGCAAAGACTGTAGCAATGCAGCCCGATACGAGGTTGCCACAAGTTAGGGTGTTGGGGATAATGCGTGTGATTATGTTTGCCATAATTCGAAGTTTGTTGTATTGAATTTATTAAAAGTCAGTCTGCTTTCAGCTAAGCTTTGCGATAATTGTCTGGTCGCCTGTTGTGGCCTGGCCCATCTTTACGCAAACCTCCGTTCCGAGCGGCAGGAACACGTCCACACGTGAGCCGAACTTGATGAATCCGAGGTGCTCGTCGATGTAGCATTCCTCTCCCTCCTTTGCGTAGGTGACGATGCGTCGAGCCACGGCGCCGGCTATCTGTCGGCAGAGGATGTCCGTTCCTTCGGGAGTGGTGATCACCACGTCAGCGTGTTCGTTCTCCTCGCTTGCCTTCGGAAGCCAAGCCTTATGGAAGTTGCCGTTGTGATGTTCCACCTTCTTCACCTTTCCGTCTACGGGGAACCAGTTGGCGTGTACATTGAACAGACTCATAAAGATGCTCACCATAATACGGCGGTCGTGGAAGTACGTATTCTCCTCCACTTCCTCAATAACCACCACGCGTCCGTCAGCCGGAGCCACAACTATTTTCTCAGTGTTCTCCTCCGGGAAGTAACGGATGGGGCAGCGGAAAAAGTTTATCACTATGCCATACACCGTGCCCATTATGGCGAGGAAGCACCAGAAAGGAGCCTTCACGTCCACAAAACGCCACAGCAACAGCGCCACAGCGGCAATGAAAATGAAGCCATAAATGAGCGTGTCCGTTCCTTCACGATGAAGTCGTATCTTCTTAAGTTTCTTTATCTTTATATTTTTTATCATAGTAGCGGGGAATGTATAAGGATGCTATTTTTATAATAGATGTGAGTAAATAGAGGTTTCGATAGTTAAGGATGCGGCGCATACGGAAAAACATATGAGCAAGAAGCGCCCTTTTTATCTTTGCAAAGGTAAGTTTTTTTTACGGAAATGACAAATTTTTCTACTATTCTTTTGGTTGTCTCAGCAATAAGGGCTAACTTTGATTTCCAATTTATACAAAATCACACACCACACATGGAAGACTTCATACATCTGCACGTCCACACGTACTACTCTCTCCTCGACGGCCAGTCGCCCGTTGAGAAGCTCGTCGACAAGGCCATTGCCAACGGCATGCGCGGTATGGCGATAACCGATCATGGCAATATGTTCGGCGTGAAAGAGCTGTTCAATTACTGCAACAAGGTGAACGGTAAGCTGAAGAAGGAGGGCAAGGAGCCGTTCAAGCCCATCTTCGGATGCGAGATGTACGTGGCACACCGCAAGAAGTCGGACCGTGTGAAGGAGAAAGGCGACATGGGAGGCTATCACCTCATCGTCCTCGCCAAGAACTACAACGGATACAAGAACCTCATCAAGCTGGTGTCTCGCGCATGGGTGGACGGCTATTACATGCGTCCGCGTACTGATCGCGAGGACCTGGAGAAGTATCATGAGGACCTTATCGTCTGCTCGGCATGTATAGCCGGCGAGGTGCCGGCGAAGATTCTGAAGAACGACATAGCAGGAGCAAGGGAAGCCATTGAATGGTATAAGAATCTGTTCGGCGACGACTACTACTTAGAGCTTCAGCGCCACGAGGTGCGCGACCCGCATCAGCGTGCCAACCGCGAGACCTTCCCGCTGCAGCAGCAAGCCAACAAGGTGTTGATGGAGCTGGCTAAGGAATACGGCATCAAGCTGGTCTGCACCAACGACTGCCATTTTGTCAATCAGGACAACGCCGAAGCCCACGACCACCTGCTCTGCCTTGCCACCGGAAAGGACCTCGACGACCCCAACCGCATGCTCTATACGAAGCAGGAATGGTTTAAGACGCGCGAGGAGATGAACGAAGTGTTCGCCGACGTGCCCGAAGCTCTCTCCAACACACTCGAGATTCTTGACAAGGTGGAGTTCTACTCCATCGACCACTCCCCCATCATGCCCTTCTTCCCCATCCCTAAAGAGTTCGGCACGGAGGAAGACACACGCAAGCGCATCACGCCAGAGGAGCTTTTCCGCGAGTTCACCACGGACGAAAACGGCAATGACATAATGTCACAGGAGGAAGCCGAGAGCAAGATAAAGAAGCTCGGAGGCATCGACAAGCTTTACCGAATTAAGTTCGAGGCTGACTATCTGGCAAAGCTTGCCTACGACGGAGCCAAGCGACTCTACGGCGACCCGCTGCCCGAAGAGGTGTCGGAGCGCGTCAAGTTTGAGCTGCACATCATGAAGACCATGGGTTTCCCGGGATACTTCCTCATCGTGCAGGACTTCATCAATTCCGCTCAGGACGAATTGGGCGTGATGGTAGGTCCGGGACGTGGTTCGGCTGCCGGATCCGTTGTGGCTTACTGCCTGGGCATCACCAAGATTGACCCTATAAAATACGACCTTCTGTTCGAGCGATTCCTCAATCCTGACCGTATCTCACTCCCTGATATCGACACCGACTTCGACGACGACGGACGCGGAAAGGTGCTCGAATGGGTGGAGGACAAATACGGACACGACAAGGTGGCGCACATCATCACCTACGGCACGATGGCCACGAAGAACTCCATCAAGGACGTGGCACGTGTGGAGAAGCTGCCTCTCGACGTATCTAACCGCCTGTGCAAGGCCATACCCGACAAGCTGAAGGACGGCAAAAAGATGAATCTGCCCAACGCCATCAGCGAAGTGCCGGAGCTGCAGGAGGCGGAGGCAAGCGCCGACCCGCGACTTGCCAACACCATAAAGTACGCCAAGATGCTGGAGGGCACCGTCCGCGGAACGGGCATCCACGCCTGCGGCACCATCATCTGCCGCGACGCCATCAGCGACTGGGTGCCGGTGTCGACGGCTGAGGACAAGTCGGACCCCGGACACAAGCTTCTCGCCACACAGTATGACGGACACGTCATCGAGGAGACGGGCCTCATCAAGATGGACTTCCTCGGACTTTCCACGCTCTCCATCATGAAGGAGACGGTGGAGAACATACGCCTCACACACGGATTTACGCTCAATCTCGACACGATCCCCATCGACGACGAGCTGACATACAAGCTCTATCAGGAAGGACGGACCATCGGTACGTTCCAGTTCGAGTCTGCCGGTATGCAGAAATACCTGCGCGAGCTGAAGCCTACCGTCTTTGAGGACCTCATCGCCATGAACGCCCTCTACCGTCCGGGACCTATGGACTACATCCCCTCCTTCATCGCACGTAAGAACGGCAAGGAGGAGATAAAGTATGACATCCCCTGCATGGAGAAGTATCTGAAGGACACGTACGGCATCACAGTATATCAGGAGCAGGTGATGCTCCTCTCCCGACAGCTCGCCAACTTCACCCGAGGCGAGTCAGACGCTCTGCGTAAGGCGATGGGTAAGAAGAAGAAAGCCATCGTAGACGCCATGAAACCTAAGTTTATCGAGGGCGGAAAGAAGAACGGACACGACCCGAAGGTGCTGGAGAAGATCTGGGCAGACTGGGAGAAATTCGCGTCATACGCCTTCAACAAGTCGCACGCCACGTGCTATTCGTGGGTGGCATACCAGACGGCTTACCTCAAGGCGCACTATCCTGCCGAGTTTATGGCGGGCAACATGAGCCGATGCATCAGCGACATCACCAAGATCACGAAGCTCATGTCAGAATGTCAGGCGATGGGCATACCCTGCCTCGGACCCGACGTCAATGAGAGTCAGCGCAAGTTCTCAGCCAACAAGAAGGGCGAGATACGCTTCGGACTTTCTGCCATAAAGGGCATGGGCGAAGCCGCTGCCATCAACATCATCGAGGAACGCGAGAAGAACGGACCTTACAAGGACATCTACGACTTCGTGCAGCGCGTGAATCTCTCTGCCGTAAACCGCAAGGCGCTCGAGTCGCTCGCTCTGAGCGGAGGACTTGACAACTTCGGAATACGACGCGAGAGCTACTTCGGCGAGACTCCGAAAGGCACGTTCATCGAGATACTGCTGCGCTACGGACAGACCTATCAGCAGGAGCAAAACCAGATGCAGAACTCGCTCTTCGGCGACATGGGAGGAGTGGAGATAGCCACACCGAAGCCGCCAGAGGCAGAACAGTGGAGCACCATAGAGTTGCTGAAGAAGGAACGCGACCTCGTGGGCATCTATCTCTCAGCGCATCCGCTGGACGAATACAGCGTGGTGCTCAATTCGATGTGCAACCTGCGCTGCGACCAGCTCACACGCGACATGGACAAGCAGGAACTGGCAAAGACGGCGGAGCTGACCTTCGGAGGCATCGTATCGTCCGTGACGTCACGATTCACGAAGAACAACAAGCCGTTCGGCATCGTCACCATCGAAGACTTCAACGGTCAGGGCGAGCTGGCGCTCTTCGGAGACGAATGGACAAAGTGGCAGCACATGCTGAAGGAGGAATACATCGTATACATCACAGCCACCATGCGACAGCGATTTGCCAACGCGCCCAACAGCCTGGAGCTGGTCATCAAGAGCGTGGAGTTTATGAACGACGTGAAGGACAAGCGCATAGAGAGGTTCACCATCTACATCGACTCCACCCTGCTCCGCAACTCGCGCATGAACGACCTGGAGGTGCTGCTCAAGAGCAATCCCGGCAACGTGCCGCTCTACTTCAACATCCACGACTCGGAGCACAACACGGACCTCACGCTGCTGAGCCATAACACCACCATCGACCCGAGCAAGAAGCTCCTCAACTTCCTTGACGACCTCAACAACGAGACGGAGGAACACGAGACTGTCAGATATGCCATCAACTGACGCGTCGACGCTTGGCATAATATTTGATGACAAATAATATATATTGGTAATAATCGAGTCTATAATAACATAACAAAACTAAAAATTACAAGAAAATGGAAGTACAGATTACAACAGAGAATCTCGAGCAGTACAAGAGTGGCGAACTGCCATTGGTAGTTGACCTTTGGGCAACATGGTGCGGTCCCTGCCGCATGATCGCTCCTATCGTATCAAAGCTCGCTGAGGAGTACGACGGCAAGATCGTTGTAGGCAAGTGCGACGTAGAGGCTAACGACGACGTAACCATCGAGTATCGCGTCCGCAACATCCCCACAATCCTCTTCTTCAAGGGTGGTGAACTCGTTGACAAGCACGTAGGTGCCATCACAGAAGGCGACCTCAGAAAGAAGTTCGACGCTCTGCTCTAATACAGACAGACTGTAATAAACGGACAACTTCCGTAGAAACTGACAACCAAACCAGGGAGTCAGTTTCTACGGAAGTTTTTTGTATATATTACATCTACATAACATCGCTGCAGTAGGCAGGGCTTTTACCCAAATACTATAATGTAATTCACCACTATACTATAGCGATTCGTTCCATCAACTATTTTGCGGATAAAAACCTCCAGTTGTGAATTGATTGCTTTGTTATTGTTGAACTGGTTCAGCATGAACGTAATAGTAATCATTCTTGGAGTCTGCATCGTCGCGATTGAGAACAAGTGCAATTCTTGTATCAGCAGTTGCCCAGTATGTAATAATATGCGCTTTTTCAGGAAGAGCCTTGAATAAGGTGCGGTAATGATCTACCTGCTTACCCACTTCGGTTCCCTTGCCATAATGGTTAATCATAAGTTCCGTCAGTTCACTGATTTCCTTTTCCAGGATGGCAATATCGTTGCCCTTGCCTTTTTCTTCGGAATTATAGCGCAGTTCGGCATACACCTTGTTCATGTCGCCATTATATGTTCTCGGTTCGTAAACGGTGAAGCTCCGGCTTTTGTCAAGCAGGCACGTTGCCGTAAACTCGCGTGGCTTGCTCATTGCGAATCGTCCCCAATCGAAGCACAAGAATTTGTCGAAGTAGATGTCGTGGTGCATCGTGTATGTATAGACGATGCGACCTTTCTTGTAACCCTCAAAGTATGTGGTCAGGTTTGGGTTCGTATAGAAGAAACGGGTAGTCCATGTCAGGACAGTCTGCGCCTTGCTCTGATTGTTGCGGTGTATGACATATCTGTCTGGAACAATTCTGTCGTTGGCACTCCAAACGATGGAGTCGAAATATTCCAATGCTGGGTTTGGAAGCATTGCCGTGCCAAGATGGTCGGTCAGTGAGAATTCTACATTTCCAAAAGCGACGATGACACTTCCGTTGGTACCTTCTTCAAAATCGTCGGGGTTGTAGTATCTTGCACTTACACGGAACTTGCAGTCGTCAGGAACGGCACCGGTAAAATCAAAGTTTGCATCATAATCGTATGCTTTCTTCATTTTGGCAAGTTCATTGTCGGTCATGCGTTGATAGACAACCATGCAATAAAAAGGTTTCAGATCACCGTGCTCGTCGTATTTGACACCAATTTTTTGCATGGTGTACATATAGAATTCCTTTCCTTGGAGAGTGGCCAAAGCCAGCACTTGCATATAGCGGTTTTGCAAACTTTCGCTTTCTGTACCACGCATAATGAAACCCTTTGTAGCATCGTAGCGCCACGTTGTCTTATTATAGAATTTGCCTGGGGTGTCACCATGGCGGAAACCGACAAGCCGACTGTCTGACTCAAACCAGTAATCTACATATCCTCCACCACAAACTGTTTCGCGATAATCTTTCTGTGAAAGCCTGCCGTCATTCTGAACTTCATATATGCCAATGACTTTCCATCCATATCCCTTTACCTCATCCTCAATAACTGTAGCTCTTGTTGGCTCGCAACTTTCGAGCACACAGCAGCCATCATCGTTAATTGTATAAGTCCTATCGAACAGATTGTCATAGTCAATATCTGGTCCGTTAGGTTCGTCTGTCTTATCACAACCTGTAAAAGAAACGATGCAGAGCATCGCCATCAGAAAAATCCAAATCCTTTTCATTGCTTACTTTATATTTATGTATTAAGTTTTTTTTCTTGAAATTTTCGTATGTATTACCCTCTATTGATTCGTTCTACCAATTCATCTGGTGTAAGTATCTCCATCTTAGAGAAGCCAAACCACTTTTTGCCCAAGTCCTTTATGGATGCTCCTATATGATACACATCATCGTCTATACAAAGGAAGCGGTCATGTGATAAACGGAATGTTTCAACATCAATCGGTGCATATTGAGCATTATGACGGTCTATGTCGAGTTGGAACTGACGGCTTATCTGCTGAGTGTAGATGATTGCAGACACGTTATTATCTCTTTTATCGAGCAATGTCAGTACAGTCTCGTCAACATAGTTGTCGATAAGGACAATACGTTTCTTTGCACTCTTAATCAAGTCGGACACGAAAGTATAGGCATCATAAACTTGCCCATTGTAGAACACACCTTGTTTCGGCTTTGCATTGCCCTCGTCCAATCTGCGAAACACCTCGTCTATGCGCTTGTCTGTTTCTTGCTGATGTTGCTGCATTTCCAGTTGATGGTACTCCATTGTTGAAAGACGTTGGAAAACTTCTGCATTTGTCACCATGAAACGTCTCATTGCAACAAATGCATCCATAATTCGTATGCTTACACGAATTGCGGTTTCACTTCTAAGAACAGTGGAGAGCATAGCCACTCCCTGCTCCGTGAAAGCATATGAACGAACTGTTGAGTGCTTCAAACTATTGAACCGGTCGCAATTTGTGACCAGTTCATTCATTTCTTCCTTAGTCAGTTGAAAACGAAAACGCTCAGGAAATCTCTCCATATTACGTTTTACAGCTTGATTTAACCCCCTGTTTTTCACTCCGTAAAGTTCAGCCAAGTCTCTATCTATCATAATTTGATTTCCACGAATAGACATTATTCGACTTTCTACAGGAGTGGTAACTACGACTTCATCATTTTGTAACTGGTCACAATTCAACTTAAACCGCAATATTTAAGACAAAGTCATCCGTCGGCTAAGAAGAATAATCTACTCGCGGCCGCCGTTCGTGCTACTCGCGGCCGCCGTTCGTGCTACCCGCGGCCGCCGTTCGTGCAACCCGCGGCCGCCGGTAGCGCTACTCGCGGCCGCGAGTAGATGACTTTGTAAAGGGGTAGGAAATGGTTGGTGGGGAGTTGTTGTCTTCACGGGGGGAATATAAACAAATACTTTGTCGAAATAGTGGTCAGTGGCCATAACAGCACTACGACTTTTTTACTGAAAAAGCTGTGGATTTCTGATGGGATTTTTGTATCTTTGCTTATTGCTTTGAGTCTTTGAGTGATGTTGTTTATTATATCTAATTTGCTTATTTTCCGTGATATACGGAAGTGCTCAAAGCCCTTTTGTTCAATGGCCAGTTCTAAATCCGAAATTTGAGTTATGACCACAAATGAAATAGATGAAAAGTCGTTTGGTTACGCATGCCGCCTCTTTGAGTCTGGCGATTTAGATAAGATTCCTGTCGGCACTGTGGCTGGTCTTCAGCAGATACACCAATATCTGTTTGAAGGTTTGTATGCTTTTGCAGGCGTCATTCGGGACAAGAATATTGCCAAGGGTGGCTTCCGTTTTGCCAATACGCTCTATCTCGATGCTGCTTTGGCAGCCGTGGAGCGGATGCCAGAAGACACCTTTGAACATATCATAGAGAAATATGTTGAGATGAACGTGTGTCATCCCTTCATGGAAGGCAATGGCCGTTCCACCCGTATCTGGCTCGACATGATGCTGAAACGCTCGCTCGGAAAAGTGGTCAACTGGCAGTATGTGGACAAAGACCAATATCTCTCCGCCATGGAACGTTCACCCGTCAACGACCTTGAACTCCGCTTTCTCCTCTCGCAGAATCTAACCTCCGATACGGAGAACCGCGAAGTGATATTCAAGGGAATTGAGCAGAGCTATTATTATGAGGGATATGAAAGGTAGGTTTGTCCGTTTCTTGCCCTCAACCTATTAGCCCCCTATAAACCAAGCAGGTGGTCAGAAAGGTTTTGCCTTTCTGATCACCTGCTTTCTTATTATTCAACCAGTTCTTTTGGCGGTGCTTGCCAGAAATATTCGTCGTCGCTGGTTGTTTGCCCCCATTTGTATTTGAATCCTTCCGGAACGAGCGTGATGCTTTCCGATTTCTGGGTGCGGTCGTGCGATTCGGCTTCGCTCCTTGAATGGAGGTTCGATGCTAAGATGTAAAGGTTTTTGGCCATATATTCTTCCAGGTAGCCTTCCACAGTCTGTTTGCTTTCGTGGTTCCAGTTGGCATCTTCGTTGAGAATGAGTTTCTTTCCAGCCTGCAGGCGTTCGCGCACCTCTCCCGGATGCAGCCAGAGGCCGTTTTCGTCCGTCACATAGGCGCAGAAAGTGGGGTCGACCCACACCCATTTGTTCAGCTGGCGGCTCCAGGCAATGGTGATGACGTGGCAGTCGTTGTCTGTGTCGTATTCCCTCGACTGGCAGGTGATGTAGCGTGCCGGAATGTTTTCCGCCAAGAGCGCTTCGCAGAGCATTTCCGCCATGAAGCGGCAGTTGAGGCCGCGCTTTTCCGTTTGGCAGAGTTGGTAGAGGTCCACACAGTTGTAACGGCATTTAGGCCAGCTTGAACTGCCGTCGTGGCGCACGAGGTCGTGCAGCCAATAGAGCAGACGTTTGATGCGTGAGAGGTCGTCGCCCGTTCCAGCCACCTCATCGAGATGGAAGAAATCGCGGGTGCGGGTGAGCAGCGAATCGTTTGGCGAAGCGTAGGTGAAGGCTGGCGTTGTCTGTCCCGTGCGTTTGTAGGGCGCTGATTGCTTGAGAATTTCCAGTTTGGTTTCTTTCTTCGGCCGCGCCGCAGCGGCCTCTTGGAAATTCTTTGAAACAGCCTCCAGTTGCTTCGTCATTGAGGCGTTGCCCGTTTTCTTCGCCATGTCGAAGAGCAGGTTGACAATGGTTCCCGGAGAATCGACAAAGAAATCCGAGGTGCCCGTCAGGCAGAGTTTTCCCCACGTCTCAACATACGCCATGCAGCCCTTCCAATTGCAGGCTTTGAGCGCCTTGGCGTCGGTGGTCTGCTGGAAAAACGCTGCAAAATTGCTTTGTAGCACAGGGGCCTTCAGCGTGTAGCCCTTCAGTTGCGGGCATTCAATGGGCTGTCCGTAGTATGTTGTGAGAATAGGGCCTTTGAAGACAACACTTGTCAGCACGGGGCAGTTTTTGACAAACTGTGCACCGCCCGTGCTCAGCACGCTCTGGTGGAAGGTGATGCGGGAAAGTTTGGGAAGGTTGTTGAAGACGTAGCCATCGATGTGGCCGACATTGCCGACGAAATCCACGCTTTCGAGGTTGGGGAGCGCAGAGAACGTGTGGGCGCTGACGTAGAAAACGTTGCCCAGCATCACCTTGCGGAGCGTTGTTGAGCCTGCGATGACCGCGGTCAGATTCAATCCGCTTTCCATATCGGTCAGCGTGGTTTTTCCCAAGTTGAGCACTTCCAACAGGCCGCCTTCATGCTTCTTCTCTGAATTGTTGCGTCCGGCAAAGCGCTGCAGGCTTTGCACATCGTTGGCGTTGAGCGTGCCGGTGACAGAGAGGCCCTTTATCTCGTTGTCGGCATAGCCTTTCAGCAGTTCCGTCAGTGTGCCAGGCGTCACGACTTTGATTTTTACGTTTTTGCCGCCCGCCAGTGCACTTTCGGCGCAGACACATAGGCAGCAGATGAGAAAGAGGATTTTGTTCATACGGTGGGGTTGTTTCTTGTAAGTACAAAAGTAAATATTTTCTTTGGCGTCAAGAGATGCGACGGCATAAATTCTCGAAGGAAAGAGAAAGGGGCAATACCTCCGAACAGGTTCTTCCGTATTGCCCCTTGGGGGTATGAATCACTAATTGTTGTAAGCAGGTGTTCAAGCTGATTATTTTTTCGGATTCCTGTTGAAGTGGTAAACGAGATGCCCCATTACGTAGTGCGGCAAAGAACGGTACCACGTTTCCGTGCGTCCTTGTGCATTGACCTCATATTGTGTGGAGGACAACTGATGGAGAAGGTCGAATGCTTCAACTCGGAATATCAGTTTGCCTTTCATGAATGGTTGCGAGAGAGAAGCATTCAATACAAAATCATCGGTGTTCAGTTGTGCGCTTCCGTATCCACGTCGCATGTACATTGTGCCGTGGGCGGCAAGTGTCGTTTTCACGGTCGGCAGTGTATAACGTGCTGATAAGCCGTATTGCAAATCAACAACATTCAGTGTTTCGAAGTCACGCATTTTGCCTTCGCTGTTACGCCAGCTCACATCGCCATTCGCACGGATGCTTAATGCCTTTTTCTGAAACTGAACATACAATCCGTCGTGCAGGGTCAACGTATTTACCGTGTTTCTGCGGCTTGCGTTTTCTCCGCTGAGCACGGAATGGTCTATAGAGTGGTTATAATTGGCATCAGCATTCATCTGCCAAGTCCAATAGCGGTTTTTGTCAAGATGGGATGAGATGTCAAATTGCCCTTTCAAGTCGTAAGCGCCGCAGACATTCGTCGGTTTGTAAGTATGTACTCCTGATTGTGGATTGTAAGTGGTTGATTGCGCCACATCACGATGACGGAAATTTCCATTGGCACCGATATGCCACTGGCTGGATTTCTTACCGATTTTTCGTGTATAGTCTGCATAAATATGGGTGGTTGACCGGCCTTTCAGTGCGGGATTACCCAATTTGACCACCAATGGATTGCTGTCGTCGCGGTAAGCAATCTGGCTGACCAGGTCGACTGGCTCGCATTTGAAATCCGCACGAACTTCCAGCTGGTGTTTGGAACCCGGTGATTTGTAGCGATATGCTGCATAAGGCAGAAAGTAGACCCAGGTGTCGTTCATCAGCGTATCGACGGCCCCTCTTTGGTAATCGACAGTGTGGTGGAGCATAGGGATATCCAATCCCACTTCCCATCGTGTGTAAAGCGTATAACCTTCATGCCCAGTTTGGGAAAAGGAGAGACCTATGGTGTTTCCCCATTTGCGCACATGGCTGTCGTAGGAGTTCGACGGATCGGTGATGGCATGCAGCAGGTCAAGCTGTGAGGCCAGCAGCAAGGTGTCGGGATGGTACAAATAGTCGTGAGTGCGGCTCTCAAAATAATCGACCCCCTCCTTGACGCTCATATCCGTCTTGCCAAACAAATTCCCGAATCTCCATAGATTGCTCAACGATGCGTTTGTCAAACGGTTGGAGACATCGCTGGCGTTATAGCGAACATCCTGGGTAGAGGTGGAAGTCTGCCAAGTTTTGAAGCGGTTGGACAACCAAGACTGGTCATCGCTATGCCGGAAAAAGAAAAAGGCATTTGTGTACCATTTTTCTTTGTCGAACGCGGCGATGGCCTGTTGGGAAACTGACCATCCACGGCCTTCGCTCAACGCATCGGTTCTCATGGAAGCTGTCAGTTCCTCGTCCCACTGTTTAAACTGAGATAAGCCCGTGCCGTTCCGCTTTTCATAGTCGAATTGGGTAATGAAATTGAGATACCCAGGTTTCAGCATTCTCAGGTTGTTCTGCAATTTCAAATTCCAATTGTCAGCCTCGTTGCTTGCCTCTGTCCGTGAAGTGGAATATCCTCCTTCAAAAAACTGTTCATGACGCTGTCGCATCTCGGAACGACTGTCCGAACAGGTGAAGTCTGCAGTAAAGTCATTGGTCAGTTTGCGTTCTTCCGAATGATAGTTCAGATTTGTCGCAACACTTCGCGTTGTAAGCAGCGAACGAGGCATGGTGGCGGGAGTCCAGTGTCCATCTCCGCCAACATGGCGGGTTTCGTTCACGTTGTTCATATTGCCCATGATGGAATATCTCCATCGGTCTGTGAAACCCAAAAGGAAACCACGTCCCAGCCAACGGTGGCTTGTGCCTCCTGCCGCTTCCATGTTGGCGATATAGCCCCTGCTATATTCCTTCTTGAGGTTGACATCCATTACATATTTCCGGGCATCAACATCACGTCCGAAGGCTTCGCTCAGGTCCGAGCGTTTGTCGTAGATCTTGATGTCCTTGACCGTAAAATAGGGTAGGTTTTGCAGCAGAACCTTTTTGTTGCCATTCATAAACGAGCGCGAGCCGAGCAGTAGTTCGTCAACCTT
>OCQZ01000111.1_pt1 | contig 22956 bp, 15 predicted proteins | sample 1538921 | NCBI WGS metagenome assembly OCQZ01 (sample SAMN03418269, study PRJEB22391) | human gut metagenome | biome: human-gut; feature: organic feature; material: feces | host: Homo sapiens | place: Tanzania | collected 2013-01 | reverse complement strand
CCATGATGGCACCTGCCCACAGGCAGGCCTTGATGCCGTCGCCCTTGGAGCCGGGCTTGGAGTAGTTGATGCAGGTCTGCTCCACGCTCTGGGGCTGCAGGGCGTTCATCATGACGTCGTTTCCGCTGTAGCCGCCGCAGGCAAGGATGACGCCCTTGGAGGCGTTGTAGCGCACATATTCATCGCTGGCGTTCTTGGCGATGAGGCCGGTTACACGGTCGCCATCCTTTTCCAGCTTGACCATGGTGATCTCGTACTGCACCTCCAGACCATCGGCCTCGGCGTGCTTCAGCACGGCATCCATGGTCAGCTGCTCGCTGTATTCCTCGCCATACTGGGTGCTGTGGCCGACGTCCAGAACCTCGTAATTGTCGCCCTCGTGCTTTTCGTCGATCTCGTGGCGGAAGTCGATGCCGCTTTCGGCCAGAACATCCGTGAACCAGTCCATGGTCTCGCCGCTCTTATCGGCCCAGACCTGTGCCAGACTGCGGCGGGTGTAGCCCTGACTCCAGTTGCACAGGTAGCGCACGGCGTCCTTCTTGCTCACGTCATCGCCGTCCTCCTGCTGCTGCTTGGAGCCGCAGGCTGCCAGCGTATCCCGGATGCCGCTGGCCATATCGTGACCAAACTTCTCGATGAGGATGGTCTTGGCACCAGCCTCGGCGGCAGCAGCAGCCGCAAAGGTACCGGAAGAACCGGCACCCACCACCAGAACATCGCAGTCCACAGTCTGCTTGATATCGCTCTCGGCGATCTCCGGCTCCTCGCCCAGCCAGTCGGCGGTGGAGGCAGCCTCCTCGGTGGGCTGCTGTGCAGGGTTGATGGCACCGCCGCTGGCCTGCTGGATGCAGTCTGCCACAGCGTTCTGCACGGCCTTGCTGGTGACGGTGGCACCGGTCACGCCGTCGATCTGACTGGTCTGGGCGTTCATGATCTGCTCGATCAGCTTGTCCTTGGCAGCACCGCCGATGCTCTCTGTCTCGCCGGAGAGATCCAGCTCCACCTTGGTGATGGTGTTGGCGTCAAAGGTGACGGTGGCGGTGATCTCGCTCATGCCCTTGGCAGTGGCGGTGTAGGTGCCGGGGGTGTAGATGCCAGCTGCACTGGAAGCACTGGAGGAGCCGTTGGCTGCATTGCAGGCAGCCAGACCGGCAGCGGTGACACTGCTCATGGCTGCGGCGGCTGCGATCTTCAGAAATCCTTTACGGGAGATCTTTTCCATAATAATTCCTTCCTTTTCTTGCTATATCCTTCGTATCGACAAAATTTCGTTGCCGTTCTTGTTAAAAGTATCACATTTACAAGCAAAGAAAAAGAAGATATAATATCCCTATAAGTATCAAGTAAAACTTGCGTTTTGCAAAAAGGAGTACACCATGACCATCCAGCAGCTGCGCTATTTTCTGGCGTTGTGCGAAGATTTGAATTACACCCACACCGCTGGGCGGATGTACCTGTCCCGGCAGGCTTTGCGGCTGAGCATTACCGCATTGGAAGAAGAACTTTGCGGCAAGCTGTTTGTCAACAACCGCAATCATCTGGCCCTGACCGAAAAGGGTGAGCGGTTCCGGGCGCAGGCTGCGCCGGTGGTGCAGCAGTTTGACACCCTGTGCCAGCAAGCGTATCAGGACATCCAGTCCGCACCGCTGCGACTGGGCATCAGTGTGGCACTGGTGCCGAACTATCTGCCCAATTTGGGCGAGGTGCTGGAGGCGTTCCGGAAGCAGTACCCCGGCATTCCCTTGGAGCTTGCTTCTCTGTCCAACGACGAAGTCCCGATGCAGCTGCAAAACGGCGTACTGGATGCCGGGCTGGTGATGGATTTGGGCGGCTGTGCCGCGGGGCTTGCACGCACGGCTCTTTCTCAGCATAGCACTGCCGTCATGGTCTCCCGCGGCAGCCCTTTCTGGGAACGGACGCATATTACACCGGCAGAGCTGGACGGGCAGACCCTGCTGGTGCCCGGCTTTGCCCCGGATGCCCTTGCACCGCTGTGGCAGGCGTTGCAGGCAAGCGGCGCGCACCCGCAGCTGGAACTGGGCGAACAATTCTATCAGGTGCTCTACCGCACACAGGAACAGAACTGCATCTCGCTGAACCGGCTTGAGGGCGCACCCGGCGGGCTGATGCATAACGCCAAAAACATCGTGCTGGACGGCCTGCCGCCCATTTGTGCCGGTTTCCTCCGCCCCCAAAAGCAGCATAACGCCTGTGCGGAACTGCTGTGCCGCTTTTTGCAGGAGAGGTTGAAGTTCTGAAAAAAGTGACAGAATTTCAAAAAGCAAAAAGTCCCATGTCCGCACCATCAAACGAGGCGCTGAACATGGGGCTTTTTGTGCTGGGATATGCTGTATGAAAGAGAAAGAAGATGGCTGAAAAACTCACCACGCAAGGCAAAGACCGTGAGGGTGTGCAGGGTCAAAGATCAGAACCTTGCCGTAGCCGGAGTATCCTCCGGCAGAAAGCAGGTCTACCTCACTGATGACCTCGGAATGGCAGAGAAGGGCAACGCAGGTTTTTTCGCCGACAGTGACCCGCACGGCTTGTGCCTGTGCATCTGTAAGGCTGACCCCGGCACGCAGTTTGGAGACTGGGAGCAGCTCTGCGTGCATGGGTGCAGTGCAGGCATCCGGCATCAGGTGCAGGGCGGTGACAAACCAGTTGAAGTGCTCCAACCTGCGCTGTACCGTCAGGGCACTGCCTTCCACAAGGGTGTTGTACTCGTGGGAATAGGGAGCCGGATGCAGCAGGAACTGTGCATTGCTGCCAAGGCATTGCAGGGCGGCACAGGCGTGCTGCCCTTTCCAAAATACGGTGCTGCCTTCCAGCGTGACTTCACCTTCTCCGAAGTGGAAGTTCTGTTCAAAGGTGTGGCAGCCCTCTCCAAAGAGCTGGTCGAATAGCAGCAGAACGTTCAGTTCCTTCAGGAATACCAGCTTACGCATGGGCAGCAAGCCCTGCTTCAGGTAGCCCAGATGTGCACCGCTGACGTAATCGGCAGAATCGGTAAAGCGGTGCTCCCCCTTGACCGGGATGGCAAGCGCCGAATAGCCCCAGCTATCCAGACAAGTGCTGAAATCGAGATCATCTACCCGGGTGGTGTTGTGAGAGGCAGGGCTTTTCAGCTCCTGCCGCAGCGGAGTGTTGACGTAGGTGCAGCGCCCGGAGTCGATCAGAACATCCTCACCGGCAATGCCTGCATCCACATGGAGCAGATCGGCGTGACCGTGACCGGACCCCAGACAGCCGCAGTGCATGTGAACATAGGAATCCTCGTCTCCACGCAGCATACAGTTGCCGCTATCGGGCAGCATTCGGGAACTGTGCAGCGGCTGTGCCGAAGAAAGCAGGGCAGAATATGCAGTCTGCTGCTCCACGCCGAGATCCCAGAGATTTTCAGCACACAGGGCGTTGACACCCTCCGGGCAGAGAGCCGCATCCTGAAACAGCAGCGCACCGGAAACCAGCAGGTCACGTGCATCCACATCATCAGAATCCGATTGCAGCAGCAGGTGTCCGTTGGGCTTGAGCCAGATGCGCAGGGCACGGCACATGGCGTGCGCCTTTTCGCTGATCTCAGCGGGCAGGGTGCGGTTGTTCTGCTTTGCTGCCCACAGCACATCCAGAACACACTGCAACACCTCGCAGTGGTACAGCGGGCTTTGCTCCCAATGGCTGCCGTCCGCAAAGATTGAAAGATGCAGGTTTTGGGCGATCCGCTCTGCGGCAAGGGTGCACCAGTCCTCCCGGTTCAGGTGCAGCCCCAGAAGATACAGCCCATGGTCCTGCAAAACGCCCCAGTTGGACAGGCGGTGAAAATCATGGAAGGTTTGTGCCAGATATTCGCCGTGGACAGAAAGACAGTTCTCCATCCGCTTTTGCCGCTCCGGGGTCAGGATGCTGCTGCCATGAAACAGCCGCAGCACCCGCAGCCAGTTTGCGGCACGCAGCCCGGCTTCCAGACTGCGCCAAGTGCCGGCGCTGCTCTGCTCGGTCAGGGGAACACGGCTGATCCAGTCATCCACCAATTCCGCAAAGGTATCGGCATAGATGGACTTCCCTGTATAGAGCCACGCCTTTGCCAGATTGACGAAACAGGTGTGGCGGTTCATGGCGTACACCCATTCCGGGTCTCCAAAGGGAATCAGCGCCCAGTCAATGGAGGAAACCTCGGCACCAAAGGCAACGGGCGTGCGGACACGCTCCATCTCCCAATGGTCCCGGAAGGTGAAAATATGCTGACAGATTTCGTCTGCGATCTCCAGCGTATGGGCACGGGTCTGGGGATACTGTGCAGCACAAGCCTGTGCCGCAGCGGCGGGGTCCGGGCACCAGAGTCTGCTCTCACTCATTGTACGCACCTCCTTTTACCAGTAGGGATCCCAATGGGTAGTCAGGCGGGTCAACAGCTCCAGATAGAAGTAATCGCCCCAGGTGTTGCATTCGTCCACACCACGGTCTTTCGGGATGGGGTTGTAGGGCGAATTCTTTGCATAAACGCCGTGCAGCAGCAGGCCGTTGGAAACAGCAGGGTCGGTCACAGCGCAATGCTGCACCAGAGCGTCTGCCAGTTCCAGAGCAATCTTGCGGTAATAAGCCGCTTTTTCCTCCGGCAGGAAGGGCAGCATCTCCAGAATGCCGCAGGCTGCCACCGCAGCAGCAGAGGAATCACGGGGTTCGTCGCCATCCGTAAAGGTCAGATCCCAATAGGGGATGCGGTCTGCAGGCAGGCGCTGGATAAAATAATCTGTGATGTCGTAAAACAGCTCGATGCACTTGGGCTCGTGGGTGTAGCGGTAGGCAAGTGCCATGCCATACACGCCCCATGCCTGTCCCCGTGCCCATGCGGAACCGTCCTTGTAGCCCTGCTGGGTGGAGCCGTATAGTGCTTCGCCGGTCTCCGGGTCAAAGAAGAAGGTGTGGAAGGTAGAGTGGTCTGCTCGTACCAGATGCGCCATGCTGGTAGCAGTGTGCGCAAGAGCAATCTTACGGTAGCGGCTATCCCCAGTCACATCGCTTGCCCAGTACAGCAGCGGGAGGTTGAGCAGACAGTCGATGATCAGGCGGTAATTTTCCTTTGCGCCCAGCGCACCCCACGCCTGAAGGAACTGCCCCTTCTGCTGGAAACGGGTGCAAAGCTGGTCGGCGGCAAGCAGAGCTGCTTTTTTGCCGATCTCGCTGCCGGTAAGTTTATAGGCAGCCACGCAGGAAGGTACATACAAAAAGCCCATATCGTGGTGGTCTACGTCGATCTTCTGCTGGATACGATCCAGAAAGCTGTCTACCTGAAGCATCGCAGCATCCAGGAACGCATCCTCGTGGGTGTGTTCCCATGCCAGCCAGTATTCCCCGGTGCAAAAGCCGGTGGTCCACTCGACGTTTTCAGAGGGAAGATAAAAGTTGTGCTCACTGTTGGAGCTTTGAAACTTGCTGGTAAACCGGGGCAGATTGCCGTGCAGGATGCTGCACGCAGCGGCAAGAGCAGGTTTGAAATCTGTGACCATGATGTTGTCTCCTTAAAAAAGACCGTTCCCGGAAAAACAGGAACGGTCCGGCTGTTTGCAAAGGCGGTTCTTACCCCTTCAGACCGCTGGTGGCAATGCCCTGCACAAAGAAGCGCTGGCAGAACACATACAAAATCAGGATCGGCAGCAGCGCCACAACGCTGGCCGCCATGATCAGCTGATATTCACTGGAATACTGACCAATGAACATCCGGATGCCCAGCGGGATGGTCTTGTTGGCTTCGCTGTTGAAGTAGATCATGGGACCCATGAAGTCGTTCCAAGTATTGACGAAGGTGAAGATGGTCAGGGTGGCGATAGCGGGTTTTGCCAGCGGCAGCACGATGCGGAAGTAGCAGCCATATTCCGACAGACCGTCAATGCGTGCTGCCTCAATCAGTTCGTTGGGCACGCTCTGGTAGAACTGACGCAGCAGGAATACGCCAAATGCGGCAAAGGACTGCATCAGGATGTAGCCCAAATGGGTATCCACCAGATGGAGCTTCTGCATCAGCGAATACTGGGGCAGCATATAGATCTGCCACGGAATAGCGATGGTGGCAATGTAGCACAGGAACAGGGTGTCACGGCCACGGAATTTGCACTTGGAAAAACCGTAGGCGGCAAAGGAACAGGTCAGGACCTGAATGAAGGTGACGATGATGGTCAGCTTGAAGCTGTTGAAGGTGAACAGCCCGAAGGGAATTTTCTGCCAGATGCGGACGTAGTTTTCAAAGTGGAAGGTCTTGGGGATCCACTGGATGGGAACACTGAAAACCTCGCTGTCCAGCTTGAAGGAAGCGGAGAACATCCACACCAGCGGCAATAAGGTGACCACCGTGATGAGGATCAGGACCAGATAAACGCAGACCTGTACGAAGAGGTCCTGTTTGGTCTTTTTCATCGGAAAAGGCTCCTTTCGTTACATAAAATCGTTGAATTTCTTCTCTGCCTTGAACTGGAACAGGGTGATGGAGCCAACGATCAGCAGCAGGATGATGGCCGCAGCAGAGGCACTGCCGTAATTCCAGGAGATGAAGGACTGGTTGTAGATGTACATACTCAGCAGGGTCGTCGAGGTACCGGGACCGCCCTCGGTCAGTGCAAAGATCAGGTCAAAGGTCTTGAAGCTGTTGATGGTCAGCATGATAAACACAAAGAAATGGCTTGGGGTCAGCATGGGGAAGGTAATGGAGCGGAATTGCCGCCACTTGCTTGCGCCGTCAATGCTCGCGGCTTCGTACAGGCTGGATGGGATATCCTGCAAAGCCGCAAGATAGATCAGCATAAAATAGCCCATGTTCTTCCATACCTGCACGATGATGACTGCCATCAGCGCCCATTTGGTCGAAGAAAGCCAGCCGGGCAGCAGCTCTGCCGGAACACCGATCATGCTCAGGAACTGATTGATGGGGCCGCCGTCTTTCAGGAACATGGCCTTGAACACGGCACCGACTGCAACGATGGAGGCAACATAGGGGAAGAAGATCGCAGAGCGGAAGAAGTTGACAAACTTGATCTTGGTATTCAGCAGCAGCGCAAGACCCAGAGCAGCGATCATGCTGAAAATGACCGTAAAGACGCTGAATACAATGGTCTGCCGCAGCGCCGCACGGAACACACGATCCTTGAAGATGTTGACAAAGTTTTGCAGCCCCACAAACTCCATGGCGGTAAAGCCGTCCCACTTCATCACGCTGAGAACAAAGGAAAATACGACGGGCACCAGAATAAAGACCGCAAAGCCAATAAAGTTGGGCAGAATAAAGGAAAGACCGACCAGCGTGTTACGGGTGTTCAGAGAGATGACACGCTTTTTTTCGGTTTTAGCAGCAGTTGACACTGGGAGATTCCTCCTTTCGGGTGGGTTATCCATAAAATGACGATAAAAATGGGGCGGGCGAACCGCCCGCCCCGTAATACCGAAACGGAAAAAATTGCTCAGGCTCAGCCCAGGATCTCTGCCGCACGGCTTGCCATTTCAGCAAGACCATCTGCAACGGACAGCTCTCCCAGCATGATCAGGCTGTGCTCCTCGCCCAGCATCTGGTTGACCTCGCCGACCTTATCGGTGATGGGACGGTCCAGAGAGATGTGCTTCACGGTCAGAGCCTCGGCAGCACCATCGGGCATACCATCCATCTTGGCGATCTCGGCAATGGCGTCGGCATCTGCACGGCCCGGAATGGCACCGGTCTTTGCGTAAGCAGAGGCACCTTCCTCGCCGGTGATGAACTCCACCAGCTTCCATGCTGCATCCTGCTTTTTGGAGGCAGCGTTGACACTCAGCGGAGTGGTGGAACCGACAGTCCAGCCAGCCTCAACTCCATTGGGGTGCGGCAGAGCAGCAATGCCCCAGTTGATGCTGCTCTCGCCGTCCTTGACCTTCTGGATCATGGTAGCAATGAACCAACTGCCCATGGGCAGCATACCCACGGTGCCCTGTGCAAAGGGACCGGAGTAGTGGATGTTGCCGGTCTTCAGGGTGCCGTAATCCTGAATGGTGCCCTCGTCCTGCATCCGCACTGCCATCTCGTAATAGGGCTTGAAGAAGTCATAGCCGGTCTCGTAATCCATGATGGTATGCTTGCCATCCTGCACGCCCCAGTTCTCAACGCAAGCCTGCCAAGTGTGGAAGAATGCACCGTAGTTCTTGGTAGCACCCGTGCCGCTGGTCAGTTTCTTTGCAATCTCCTCAAAGTCGTCCCAAGTCCAGTCGTTGGAGGGATAAGCCACGCCGGCTGCATCGAACAGATCCTTGTTGTAGTACATGACATAGAAGTCCGTGCGGGCAGGCAGCGCATACTGCTTGCCATCAAAGGCAAAGTTCTCTGCCAGACCGTTGTACACGCTCAGGTCGATGCCTGCATCTGCAATGTAACCGGTCAGGTCTGCAAGCTGGCCCTTATCCACCAAGCTCTTGGCGGTGTCGGAGTCCTTGAGGTAGAAGGCATCAACATCGCTGCCGCCGTTCAGCATAACGCTCAGCTTGGTGGTGTAGTCTGCGGAGGGGATGTCGATGATCTCGACCTTGATGTTCGGGTTTGCCTTCTCGAATGCGGCAACGGCATCGGAGACCGTGGTGTTGGAAGTGTTGTCCCAAGTAGCGAGCTTCAGGGAAACATTTTCAGCGGTGCTGGAAGCAGCAGCACTGGAAGATGCCGTAGTCGTGGTGGAGGAAGAACTACCGCCGCAGGCACTCAGCGCACCGGTAGCAGCAAGCGCGCCCATAGCAACGAGGAACTGGCGGCGGGAAATCAGCTTTTTCATAGATATTCTCCTTCTTCTCTATGTTCAAAACGTTCAGATCTACGGGGCACAGGTGTGTTCCGTTTGTTGTTTCTATTTTAGAACACGGCTTCCGTTTCGTAAACGCAGGAAACGCACGGTTTCCCATACTATTTTAAAGAATCGGCAGTCGGGAGTAGTATTATTTTACAATATCATACTTTTTTACACAAAACCACTGCACGACGGCTGATTTCTTGCTTTTTTTGCGGTTCGCGCTAAAATATAGGTGCGGATATCTTGTAATATTGCCATTTACGATGAGGAAACCTCTATGAAATCATGCACCCTTCATCCCGGAAAAAGCAGACGGAACGGGTTCTTTTCCACCCTGAAATGGAAGCTGATCTTTACCTCGGTGCTTTGTACGGCGGCGGTCAGCCTGTTCGGCAGTCTGTTCCTTTATTATAAAATGAATACGATGCTGCAGCAGAAAGCGGACCGCATTGACGAACTGCACCTTTCCACGCTGAGCGATCAACTGAACGAGTATCTGGAGGATCTGAGCGATCTGGGCAATCTGTGCGCAAATGATGTGCAGGTGGTCACGGCGCTGGAGCAGACGGGCCGCTCGTCCTATGCCATGCGGCAGGCGCTGGATGCACAAAACCGCCTGAACGCCTATCTGGCATCCTCCCCGCTGAGCAGTACGGTGGATCAGCTGACCGTGTTCAACACCGATGGCAGGTTCATCAGCGGTGCCGGGCGCACCATGGGAACGCCGCAGGACTACGACCTTATCATTCAGCAGCCGCTGTACCAAAAGATCCTGCAGATGCAGAATCCCCCTGCGGCAATGATCGACCCGGCGCAATCCATTCACATGGCGATGCGGCGAGACCCCTATGTGCTGGCGATTGTCTGCCCGGTCAGAGGTCTGGGCAGCACCTCCGGCTACGGGTACTTGTATGCAGAGCTGGGGCTGGATCTGTTCTCCAATGTGCTGGAACCGTTTGACGAGTGGAGCAAGCTGTTCCTTGCAACGGACGATACGGTGTTGATCTGCCCGGAGAGCCTGACCGAGGAGGAGATGCCCACAGCCCGGCAGCTGGCACAGGCAAGCGCCGAGAACACCGAGCTGCTGCTGGGCGACCGGAAATTCAAAGTGACCGCAGTCCGGCTGAACGTCGGCGGGCTGTCGCTGTATTCCTGCTTTGAGATGACCGGTCTGGACAACGATGGCGCGCAGACCCGGATGGCTGTTGCCACCACCCTGTTGAGCTGTTTTTTGCTGGCGCTGGTGTTGGCACTGCTCCTTGCTGCATACCTGACCAAACCCATCAGCCTACTGAACAACCGCCTGCACCGCATTGCGGACAACGATTTTTCCTATGACCCGGAGATCGAAAAGGCCGGCGGAGAACTGGGGCAGATCGGGCACACGGTCAACGAGATGACCATGAGCATCGAAAACCTGCTGCAAACCACCGAGCAATCCTACGAGCAGCGCCGCAAGATCGAGATCCAGCTGCTGCAAAGTCAGGTGAACCCCCACTTCCTTTATAATACACTGGATTCCATCCGTTGGATGGCGGTGATCCAGAAAAGTCCGGGCATTGAAAGCATGACCCGCAGCCTGTCCAACCTGCTGAAAAACATTGCAAAGGGCACGCAGGATAAGATCACACTGGAAGAAGAACTTGCCCTGCTGCACGATTATGTGGAGATCCAGTCGGTGCGCTATATGGAGGCATTCACCTTCCACGATACGGTGCCGAAGGAGCTGTACCGCTACCGGATCATCAAGCTGACCTTACAGCCGCTTGTAGAAAATGCAATCTTCCATGGCATTGAGCCGACCGGAGAAAACGGCACGATCACAGTCACCGGACGGGAGGAAGGCGGTGACCTTGTGCTGTGCGTAACGGACGATGGTGCAGGCATCCCGCCGGATGTTCTGCCCACCCTGCTCAGCGAGGAACGTCCCCGCAGCCATGCCTCCCTCAACGGCATCGGCGTATGCAATGTACATAAACGGCTGCAAATGCTGTATGGAGAAGCCTACGGTCTTACCATCGAGAGCGAACCGGGGGTCGGCACCTGTGTTACGGTGCGTGTTCCCAAGGAGGAGTAAAAATGTATCAGGTATTGCTGGTGGACGATGAGCCACTGATCCTTTCGGGCATCAAATTCATGCTCGACTGGAATAAAAACAACTGTCAAATTGCGGGCACAGCGCGCAATGGGCAGCAGGCGATGGAAAAAATACGCACCCTGCACCCGGATATCGTGATCTGCGATATTGCCATGCCGGGCATGACAGGGACGGAGCTTTTGCAGCAGGCGGCAAAGGAATTTCCCCATGTGGTGTTTATCATGCTGACCAACCACCCGGATTTTCAACTGGCACAGCATTCTCTGCGTTACCGCGCAGTGGATTACTTGCTCAAGAGCGATCTGGAACCGGAAGCACTGGAACGCAGTCTGGCGGCAGCGCAGGCAGAGTGCAGGACCCGCGCAAAGCTGAACCGGGTGGAAATGGTGGATGACTATTTAGAGCATAACCGTCAGAATATGCTGGAAAAAGCATTTCTGAGCCTGATGCAGAGCCAACCCGGCTACGCAAGTGAAAATGCGGTGGAATTGCTGGCAGAAAACGGCGCATTGCAAAATTATGCGATTGCCTATCTGGTGATGGATTTCAGCGCCGTGTCCGGCTGGAAGGATTTTTCCCCGGAGGAGCGTGCCAAGACGTTTGAGTGGGTACGGGAGCTTTGCCGGGAAGTAGCACAGAACGCCTTCCCGGAGAATGCAATGTTCTCCGCAAACACGCCTGCACAGAGCCAGACCCTGTTTTTGCTCTGCTGGCAGCTGAAAAGCGATGAATGGAAAAGCCGCCTGCGTATCTTTGCGGAAAAAGCAGGGGCAGCGTGCCGTACCATTGCAAAGACGGAGCTTTCGGTGATGGGGACCAGCTGTTTTGCAGGGCCGGAAGGTCTGGAAAGTTGCCGCCGGCAGTTGTTCGGGCTGCGGGACAACTACTATTATTTGGGCAGCAACGCCATGTTTTACGAGGACTTTGCCCCGGTAAAATGGGGCAGCCTTGCACTGGGCGGCATCGGCGACCGGCTGCAGACCGAGATCAACGCCAAAAATGCAGCTGCGTGTGAGCTGCTGCTCAAGCGCGCCATCGACCGGGTCAGCACAGTGCCGCACCAGCAAAGTCAGGCGCTCTGGCTTTGCGGCGGAATTTACAGCGCTGTGGCGGCATTTCTGGAGATCGACACCGCAAAAGGGCGGCAGAGCATCGAGCAACTTGCCACCCGGCAGCAGGTGCTGGAGTGGCTAGAACTGATCAAAACGGAACTGAGCGCACGGATGGGACAGTGTGACCCGGTAGGACGGACCGCGCTGCTGGAAAAAGCCCGGCAGTATGTGCTGGACAACGTGGACAAGCGCATTATGCTACAGGATGTGGCAGACCACATCTGCATCTCACCGGGGTATCTTTCGGCGCTGTTCAAAAAGCAGTACGACCAGACACTGGTGGAGTTTATCAATGAGCAGAAATGCCGCCGTGCCAGTGAACTGATCCGGCAGGGGCAGTACCGCATCTATGAGATCTCCTATATGCTGGGCTTTGAAAATGCCTACTATTTCACACGGGTGTTCAAGCGCTATCTGGGCATGACACCGACAGAGTATCAGAAAAAATACACGACAGAAAAAGGATGAAATGCTATGCTGACCGAATTACTGGAGCGCCCCTATACGCCGCAACGTCCCAAATTGTTTCCTGACCTCTCGGAGCGGCAGGTGTGGGGTGCACTTTCCTGTTCCGAACGCTGGCTGCGTGCAGGCAGCGAGGTGTTGCACAACCAAAATGCACTGCCAGAGCTGCCGTTGTCCCTTTGGCTGGATTTTACCAGAACAGGAAACCGGAACCACTACGAAGCGCCGTATTTTGTCCGCCGCCGCACACTTTGTGCGCTGACCATGGCGGAGCTTATCAGCGGGACTGGCAGCTCTCTGCCAGCCATTGCAGACGCCTGTTGGACGATCTGCGAGGAGAGCGCATGGCAGGTGCCTGCACATAACCTTTATGTCCGGGATACGCCGCCGCTCCCCTTGCCGGATCGGAAGCACCCCATTGTAGATCTGTTTGGAGCCGAAACAGGCGCACTTATTGCGACCGTGTATGGTCTGCTGGGCAAAAAGCTGGATGCTTATGCTCCCGGACTATGTACAAGGCTGAAACAGGAGGTGGAACAGCGCATCCTTCAGCCTTACTGTACGGCGCATTTCTGGTGGATGGGCGGCAAGGGAGAACAATGCAACAACTGGACCCCTTGGTGTACCCAGAATGTTCTGATCGCAGCAGCACAGCTTGTACCCGCTGCGGAACTGCCGACCTATATTGAAAAGGCTGCGGCAAGTCTGGACTGCTTTCTGGATGAGTACGGCGAGGACGGCTGTTGCAGCGAAGGCGCACAGTATTACCGCCATGCAGCATTGACCCTGTACGGTACACTGGAACTGCTTTGTGCTATGGCACCGGGCGTATTTGATACGGTATGGCAGGAGCCGAAGATCCGCGCCATGGCAGAGTATATCGTAAAAATGCACGTTGACGGCAAGTATTACCTGAACTTTTCCGATTGCAGCCCGCTTGCCGGAGAGCGTGGCGTGCGGGAATACCTGTTCGGCAAGCGGGTGGGCAGTATCCCGTTGATGATTCTTGCCGCAAAGGACTGGAGCGAAGCGGTGAAAAATGCAGACCCGGATCGCCTGCACCACCCGGATATCAGCGAGGGCATCAACCTATCCTATCATCTCCAGACGGCACTTTATGAGGATGAGGTGCTGGCCTATGCCCGGACGGCACAGCCACAAGCAGCGCAAAGTGTCTGGTACCCCAGTGTGGGGATCCTTGTATCGCGCAGCGGGGCATGGGTTGCCGGGGTCAAGGCTGGCTGCAACAACGACAGCCATAACCACAACGACGTGGGTAGCGTGACCCTGTACCGGGACGGCAGACCTCTGCTGGTGGATATTGGCGTAGAGACCTACAGCAAAAAGACCTTTAGTGCCCAGCGTTATGAGATCTGGACGATGCAGTCAAGCTGGCACAACCTGCCAGAGTTTGACCCAAACGGCAAACGGTGGCAGCAGCTGCCGGGCAGCCAGTATCGTGCAGCAGAAGTGCAGGTGGGCAGCGACCTGCACACCATCTCCATGAACATCGCCCCAGCATACGGACCGGTTCCGGGGCTGATGTACTACCGCCGCACCGTGCAGCTGACGGAAAACAGCTTGCAGGTGCAGGATGTGACCGATTACCCCGGTGAAATCGCACTGACCTTGATGAGCGAGGAAAAGCCGGAAGCAAACGGTGCAGTGGTGCGGTTTGGAACACTGGCACAGATGACCGTGGAGCATGCAGAACGGATTACCACCGAGGAGATTCCCATCCATGATGACCGCCTGCATCTGGCTTGGCAGAGCAGCCTTTACCGCACCCGGATCTGGTTCAAAAAGCAGCTGGATCTTTCCATCGGTGGCAGCGACGATCACAGATGCGGAGCAGATGTTTCGGCCAACCGCAATTCATGCAGCGCAGGAATCTGGTAAAATATGATGTAGAATTGGAACACCAGCGGAATATAGGCACAAAAACAGCCCTCCCGGCCGTCATGGTCAGGAGGGCTGTTTTGTGTCGACAGTACGTTTTCTCTGTGTTATACTTAAAAAGCTATCAAGCATCCAGCGTTGCAAGGATCTCGTTGGCTGCCAGAACGCCAGAACCCAGTGCCAGACCCACAGATGCACCCGGATTGTCGTAGTACGGCATGGAGTACATACTTCCCGTATCGACACCAGCCATATACAGACCCTCGATCGGCGTATTGTTCTCATCCAAAGCGTGCAGAGAGGCATCCACCTTAATACCGCCGTTGGTGCCCCATGCGCTGGGAGCATACTCAAAGATATAGAACGGGGCGGTGGCTACCGGCTTGAGGAAGACGGCAGACTTGTAGAATTCTTCATCCTTGCCATTTGTGCAGTAGGTGTTGTAGTTTTTCACGGTTTCAGCCAAATGGGTCAGACCAAAGTGATCCGCCAGTTCCTCAATGGTGTCAGCCTTATAGGCCCAGCCCTCGGAAATAGCCTGTTCCAGATGTGCCTCGGCGTTTTCCGGAGTGGTCTTGTAATAGTCAGCACCCTGACCGGCTACCCACTCGGCAGGACTGCCCAGATAAGCGTAAATACCTTCGTTCAGCACACCATTGTAGTAGTCGGAATCCATCACGCAATAAGCTCTGCCCTGACGGACGAGAGCCTCGCCGCCGATGGCCAGCGGGAAACGAGCCACCTGTTCTTCATTGATAAAGCGTTCGCCATTGCTGTCGGTATACAGACCACCGAACAGCCAGTAACCGCAGTGTTCATTCTTGTTGGTCCACTGCTCGGTAAAGGGCCAGCCGGTGGTGGTGGGAGCCACTGCACCACACTCATTGCCCAGCACAGCAAAGATACGGTCATCCACGCTGCCAGCCTTGTGCGCCAGCTCGATGCCGGCACCATCGCTCGAGGTGTTGCCCAATGCCAGCACAGAGGTGTTCAGATACTTCTTCTGCAGCTTGGTGCTGCCAATAAAGCCACCGGTGCAGACAACGGAGGCTTTGGCGTTTACTGCAATCACATCCTTGCCAGAAACAGCTTTCAGACCCACGACCTTGCCATCTTCCATGATAGGCTCTTTCGCCTTTGCATTGTAGATGAACTGTCCGCCGTTTGCTTCGATTGCCTTCACGATGGGCGCAACACGTTCTTCACCGCCGTTCATAAAGAAGTGACGCGCACGGAAACCATTGTCGTAGGCATCCGGCCACAGATACATCGGAACGCCCAGATCCTGCATATCGTCGATCGCCTTGCCGGTGCAGGCCAGTACCTTACGCAGCAGGCGACCGTTTACAGCGGTGTTGGTGAATTTGTACATATGGGTGAACAGGGTGTCCAGAGAGACCCACGCATTCTCTTCCTTCTGGATCTTGGTTTCGCAGGCAGCAGGGCCACCGCACATAGAAAAGTTAGAGCTGTTTGCGTTTGCAGAACACTCCAGAATGATGACCTTTTTCCCGGCACGAGACAGATTCAGAGCTGCCATCAGACCGGCAGCACCAGCACCTGCAATGACCACATCGGCATCGTAGGTCACAGTAGCTTCACCCAGTGCTTCTTCTTCGTTGTCTTCTTCGTCTACCTTGACTTGGACCGACTCGCCCTTGGCCTGTGCGATACAGGCATCGGCAGCGGTCTTGATTGCCTTGGACGTAATGGTGGCACCACTTACGTTGTCCACCTCGGTACCCTGTGCCTGCAAAATGACATCGGCAAAATGGTCACCCTGTACACCGCCGATGTTGGCAGTTTCTTCCGAAACGTCTACCTTGACATCGGTGATGGAGTTGGCATCAAAGGTCATCGTGACAGTCACGGTACCCATACCGGTGGCCGTGGCACTATAAGTACCCGGCGTATACAGACCAGCTGCGCTGGAGGAGCTGCTGGCTCCATTGCAGGCAGCCAGACCGGCAGCGGTGACACCGCTCATGGCTGCTGCGGCTGCGATCTTCAGAAATCCTTTACGGGAGATCTTTTCCATGATAATTCCTTCCTTTTCTTGCTATATCCTTCGTATCGACAAAATCTCATTGCCGTTCTTGTTAAAAGTATCACATTTATATGCAAAGAAAAAGAAGTTATAACATCCGTATAAGTATCAAGCAAAACTTGCGTTTTGCAAAAAGAGCATCCCGTGGATATCCAGCAGCGGCGCTATATTCTGGTGCTGTGCAAAGATTTGAATTACACCTACATCGCCGGGCGGATTGGCAATGGTATTTGCAGGGCGAAAGTCCCGCACCTGCTCGATGGGATACGTCCGGCCATCGCCCCATGTGATCTGCCGGGGCTGCATATAGCCGGTTGCATCAAAATCAGAAGTCGCTTTTACATAGACCTTTTCTGTTTTGCGGCGGTAGTTCCGAGTCATTCCGCACAGCTCCTTTGCATAAGAAACAACCATTTATCCTATTACAATAAGCCTTTACGCTGTTTTCAAGATGAAACGGCTATTTCATCTGTGATATAGACAACGAAAAAGAGTGACAGCATTTCAAATCGAAACACTGTCACTCTTTTTCTTGTTTACAGTTCTCCCAGAATCTTCAAAAACTCATCAAACCGATAAGCACCTTCCAGATGAAGGTCTTTGTTCTGGAACACCATGTAATAGCGATACTGGCTCCCGGCTGCATTCTGCCATGCACGGCCCAGTTTGATCTTCTCACGGGACTCAGCATTTTCCAACTGGTCGCCCTTGGTTTCCACCAGCAGCACCTTTCCGCTGTTGGTCATCACGATAAAGTCCGGGTAGTGGTTGCGGAAAGCGTTCAGGCAGAACGCATTCCGTCCGCTGGTGGGATTGCGGTGCCACCAGCGCACACTGTCAATGCCGGTCAGTGCCATAGCCATGTCGTACTCGAAATTATCGTCCAACTCACACTCCTGTTTGTACAGGCTCTTGGTCAGGGAGGAAGCCTTACCGGACAGGGTGATATGTGATGTCAGCTTGAAGCGGGGTTCGGTGACGATCTTGCCTACCTCCAGCCAGTTGTAGAAGTTCTCCCTTGCGGTCTCCTCTTGCAGCTTGATGATGTAATCGCAGATCTTATTGGCAAAGTTGACGGGCATCTGTTCCAGCGCATCCAACTGGTTTTGGTTCATGCCATCAATAATGTAGTCCACATAACGCTGCAACTCTGTATCGTCCACAGCATTCAGCTTCTTCTGGCGGCTCAGGGTAGTGTGGATGATGTTGCGGCACAGTTTCAGCCGGTTCTCGCCCGGCATCAGAGGGAACTGCTGCCCGATAAACTGCTGATACTGGGATTCCATTTTGGACGCACGGGGCGTACCATCGCCGTCCAGATCGACCTGTGCCAAATTGTTGTCCAGATGGTCGAAGTCGATGTTGCTAGGCTTGCCCTTCAGGGTGAAGTTGCTCAGCAGATTCTCCTTGGTCAACTCCTGCGTATCACTGGGCATCAGGATGCTCTGGGGGATCTTCAGGCAGAATTTAGGCAAGACGAGTTGTTCGATCTCGTCCGCAAACTCTGCTTTGACCTTTGTTTGTCCAACCATTTTCTGCGCCTCCTGCGGTAAGTCGCTGGCGGGGTCGTCCTTGTGCTGCTGCAAGGCAGCTTCAAAGGCAACGATTTCCTTTCCAGCCTGTGCCAGAATATCCTGCACTGCCGGTGCAATCCTCTGAGGTTCAGTGGCGGGGCTGACGCACACCGGGTCCAGTCGCACCGTGTCCGGGTTGTCAAAAATATCCTGCGGCTCCTCCGCAGGTACTGAGGGCGTGACGTTAAAGGTGGTCTGCTGTGCCGTGGGCAGCGGTGCCGGAGCAGGGGCTTCCTCCTGTGCCCGGTAGTCTTGATCGGTAAAGCCTGCGTTGTTCAGGCCCTTTACAATGCCGTCCAGCGTGTGCTTAAAATCCGCAGAGGAGGTCAGCACATAGGACATATTCAAAGCCGGGACCGGGTGCTTTCGGGTGTAGGGCAGGCGCAGGATGCGCCCAACGATCTGCTCCACATCCACCTGACTGGTGCGGTTTGCCAGCGATGCAAGGATGTAGGCGAAGGGGCAGTCCCAGCCCTCCTTCAATGCGTTGACAGTAATGATAAATCGGATGGGGCATTTGGGCGAGAGCAGGTCTGCATTTTTCAGCTCGTTGATGTCGGCGGTCTTAATGGCAATCTGCTCTGCTGGAATGCCGTTTTTCACAAGGATAGTGCGGATCTTCTCAAAGGTGGCAGCGTCCTCTTTGCCCTTGGGCTGTGCCTGAAACAGCACGATGGGGCGGATGTAGCAGCCGCCGTTGCGGTATTCTGCCATGGCCTGTGCCTCCAGAATGCTCTGCATCTGGACAGCGTTGTTCAGCACATCCAACTGGTTGTTGCGGTTCATTACGAATACTGGCAGCTTGACCATGTTCTCCTGACGCAGATGAATGGCATCTACAATGGAGATCAGGTTGCTCTCCTTGGTGGGGGTAGCAGTCAGATCCAGCACAAAGCGCGGGTTGAAGTCCCGAAGCATCTGCTTGCTCAGAGTGCTGCGGGCATGGTGGCTCTCGTCCACGATCACCACCGGGCGAAGCTGGTTGATGATTTGCAGCAGGGCGGTGGGGTCGGCATCCTCCACCGGATGGGTGGGAGTGCCCAGAGCCTGCGCCAACTGTGCCAGACTGCTGTTCTCCTGCCGTGCCTTGAGCTGCTCTTTTTTGCCCCGGAAGGAATCGTAGGATAGCACCAGAATGGAAAGCTGCTCGGTAATGGCAGAGATGTTGAACCGTGTGGCAGACAAAAGTTGGTCTTTGGTGTAGATCTCTACCCGGCTGTTGAACGCCACATCAATTTTTTGGCGGTAGGGGTGCGCCGGGTTCCGCAGAGCAGCAAGGGTCTGGGTGAGGATGGCATCCGAGGGCACCAGCCAAACCACCACACGCTGCTGCATCACGCCCAGTGCATGGAAGATCGGCTCAATGGCGTTAGCTGCAAGGAAGGTCTTGCCGCCGCCGGTGGGCACTTTCAGGCAGACGTTTGCCACGCCCGGCAAAAGGTCCTGATACCAGGGCATTCCGCCCGGCCCCACCGGAACGTGCTTTTCTTCCCATAGGCGGCGGTAGGCGGTTTCGATACTGCCCGTCTGCATCAAAATCTCAAGATACCGTTCAAGGTCACGGATCACGGCTCTTTGATAATTTTTCAATTCCATTTTTGCCGTCCTCCTTACACCCGCACAATATCACGGGGGATCTTCTTGAACGTAATACCAAGCTGCTGCAATTCCTGTTCGCTCAGGGTACAGCGGTCGGCGTAAATGATGTAACCCTCGGCCTTTTCCGGGATGGTTGCCACAAAGTCATAGTTCAACACACAGACCTTCTGGGGTTCGTAGAAGAAATAGTAGGCGGTGCTGTTGTTCTCGCCAAGGAAATAGGGATTGCTGTTCTTGTGGTCGGGCAGCGGCTTTTTGGTTTCGGTATACCAGATGTAGTCTCTGATCTTCTCAATGCCCACCTTTTCGTTCAGGTTGCCGCTGGGCAGCAGCAGCGGTTCGCCCAGTTCATAATAACTGAAACTGCCGCCGGTGCCCTCTGCGGCATTCTTGCCCTCACCATAGCCATGGATAACCCGTTTAACACGCTCGGCGGTGATGGTGTCTGCATAATCGCCCATCTCCACCAGAATGAATTTACGATGCCCGCCATCGGCTTTGTTCATGTTCAGCACCGCATGGGCTGTGGTGCCAGAGCCTGCGAAGGAATCGAGGATGATGGCATTTTCATCAGCGGCTTGCTCAATAAGTTCCATCAGCAAGCCAGAGTTCTTCGGAAAGTCAAAACAAGCGTCACCGAAAATCTGAACAAGCTCGTTGCTTCCAGACCGGGTAAAGAACCCATCACCAATAATAGATGAATAGCCAGTGTATGTGCCAGCCAAGTCAGATAGAAACTGTTTTTTGCGAGGGCGTCCCGCAGGAGTCTCAGGCCATAGGATTCTATTTTCTGCAATGAGCCGAGCCATAGTATTTCGATCATATCGCCAGCCCTTTGCTGGTTTTCCGTAGTTGATTCCAGTAGTGGGGTCAACAAGATCGTAGTGCAAATTCGGTCGAGCTTCTTCTGTGGCAAGTCCGACCATATTTGCACTTGTCCACGGTCCGCGAGGGTCATTGTCGGGATTTTTGTACTGATCTTCTTTTCTTTTGCAGCCACGCAGCTTATCACCATAGCACAATACATATTCATGGTCTATGGATACATTGGTAATGTTTCGGTTGTCTTTATTCTGTCGGCTTTTCCAGATGAGCTGAGCGATGAAGCGACTTTTTCCGAAGATTTCATCCATAACCATTTTCAGGTAAGTCACTTCAATGTCATCAATGCTAATAAAAATTACGCCATCGTCAGCCAACAGCTTTTGCAGCAGCATCAGCCGGGGATACATCATGCAGAGCCACTTGTCGTGACGGGTCAGGTCCTCGCCCTCTTTGCCCACCACTTCCCCCAGCCATTTCTGAATGTGGGGGTCGCTGACGTTATCGTTGTAGCACCAGCCCTCGTTGCCGGTGTTGTAGGGCGGGTCGATGTAGATGCACTTCACTTTGCCCTCATACTGCGGCAGCAGGGCTTTCAGTGCTTCCAGATTATCGCCGTGGATGATCATGTTCTCGCTGCCGTTATCTGCGGTGTGCTGCCCCTGCTCATCAAAACTGTATTGCCGTTCCAGCACCCGGAAGGGAACTTCCTGATGATGGTTCACGACTTTACTTTTACCGATCCATTCCAAGGTTGGCATGGCGTTTTTCTCCAATCTAAAATTTTCAAACTGCGGACAAAAAGGACGCATTGTTGTGGCAAGCAGTGCAGACGTATATACATCTGCTTATTTTGCGCTGCAAAATGCTTGTTGGGGAGTGCCCCAAACCCCTTTGTTCTGCATTGTTCCAATGCAGGCTGCGCATCCCTGCGGGACGCTTTTTACCCGGTAATGCTCTCCGGGTCGTTAAGGACTTGCATGAGGTGAGAAGCGGCTTCTGCCAGAGAAGCATACTTCATCTGTTCCGGGACAGGTGCATTCAGAAGCGAAATGCCCCACGCCTGCATACATTCCGTAAGCTCTTTCTGCGCCAGCATTGCAGCCTCCCGGCGCACTTCCGAGGAAGTATCCGTGTCCAGAACGTATGCAGCATTAAATTCGCCGTTGCGATCTTCCGTCAACTCCACCATGGAGTAATGCTCCTCCCAGTAGTGGCAGTACCAAACCTTGCCGCCGATCTCTTCCATCCCAAGGCGCAGATCTTCTTCATCGTTCCATTGCGGAACCTCGGAAAGAATGCTTTGCAGCTGCTCATACGCTTGCTGTTCGGCAGGGGTGACTTTTTTGCAACGATATTCCCGCTGGATGGTGCGCTGCCAGTACAACGCCAACTTCCCCTGTTTTGCCCGCTCGATCGCATCCTGAATGTCGGCTAAAATGCTGTACCGTGGTTCTCTCATCTTAACACCCTCAAAATAAACTCTTTAGGAAACAATACATCCTATAAGAATGATTATAGCCGAAAGGAATGCAAAAGAAAAGCGCATCGGCTAAATTTCAGCCGATGCGCTTGCAAAGTTTGCGATTTATTCTTCGTTTGTGAGGTAGGGGAGATTGCTGATATAGGTATCCAGCAAATCGAGGGCTGCTTTTTTCTGGATGGGAGTCAAGCCTTCCAGTCGCTTGCGGATCTCGTCGTCGGTCACATGAGATGCACTGGGCACCAGATCACACAACAATGTGTCTGCAGAAATATTCAGAGCGTTCAGAAGTTTAACAATGGTGGCAAGGCCGGGTTCCTTTAAGCCGCGCTCTACCATGCCGATATAGTTGGAAGAAAGCTCGGATTTTTCCGCAAGTTGTTCCAGCGTCAACCCATGCTTTATACGCTGCTCCCGCAGTCTCTGTCCAAAAAGCTCTTTCATAGTGCAACCTCATCCTATCGTGTTCTTTACACTCCATAGGATACCTGTTAAACGCATTAACATACACAATCGAAAGAGATGAACAATTCCGCTAAAGATTGAACTAACGAAAAAAAGATTGCCAGAAGCGGACCTCTTACGGTCAACTCCCGGCAATTTGTTCTTATCGAGCCTGTTCGTTCTCCTGCGCTGGCTTTTCTTCCGCAAAAAATCGTTCCACGTTTTTCTGTGCCCGAACCAGTTCCTGCATCTCGTTCCGTGCTTTGCGGTAGTCCGGGTAGGCAGCTTTCTTTTTTGTCAGCAGTTCTGCAAACTCCGCATCCAACTCCTTGACCTTCGGCAGCTTTTGCAGCCCGGCTTCGTCAAAGGCAGCTTTCGCTGCCTTGCGCAGGGTGATCTCCTCCCGGTGGGCTTCCAAAAACTTTTTACTGTACCCTGACTTGCGGTACGCATCATAGACCGGGCGGGTCTTGGCATAGTTGATGATGTGAGTTTTCAGCACGGCGATTTCGGTCAACCTCGCTTCTGCCGCTTTGATGGAATCCCCCATAGCATGATAGCGTTCCGTTGCCGCCGCTGCACGTTCCCGCAGCTCCTCTGCGCTGTTGATTTTTTGCTCCTGCA
>OCQZ01000110.1_pt1 | contig 22973 bp, 19 predicted proteins | sample 1538921 | NCBI WGS metagenome assembly OCQZ01 (sample SAMN03418269, study PRJEB22391) | human gut metagenome | biome: human-gut; feature: organic feature; material: feces | host: Homo sapiens | place: Tanzania | collected 2013-01 | reverse complement strand
CATTTGTTTGGTTATTCAAGAAAAAAGCGATACCTTTGTAACTAAAATAACCAAATTTACCAGACGCTATGCAGATGCACAGACTTTCTATAATAACTGTTTTTTCTTTCAAGTGGCGAACAACTCTTGATTTCGCCCCCTAAATTTTGTATCTTTGCATTGTCATTGAAACACAATGGCTTGCAGAAACAAAAGCTCTGCAATCAATGTTTAACTAAATTATTTTTTGAGTTATGGGAATGAATGTTAAAGCTATTGAGCGCAAGATTGCTTACTTGGGTAAGGAAGGTGGCAAGGACCAGTACATGTACGTGATGCAGCCGCTGATCTACAACAAGCTTACACCGGAGAAGGTGATCCAGCAGGCTGCCCTGCATTGCGGTCTGACTCCTGCCGTGATGAACGTGGCATACGCTGCCCTAAGCGAGGTGATCAAGGCGTGGGCTACAGAGGGTCACTCTGTAGCGGTTCCGGGTCTGGGCACCATGCGTTTCGGTCTGCGTGCCAATGCGGTGAAGTCGGTAGAGGATGTGAGCACCAAGCTCATCACCCAGCGTCGCGTAATCTTCTGCCCTAATATGGAAATCAAGCAGGAGCTTGCCAAGACGGGTATCAGCATCACCTGCGTAAACCGCGACGGCGAAGTGGTAAAGAGCATCGCTTCCAACGATTCGAAGGATGTAGAGGACACCGAGGGTGGCAACCAGGAGAACCCTGACGAGAACAAGGGTGATACCGGAGCTACCGGCGGCAATACTGGCGATAGCGGAACCCAGGGTGGCGGTTCGCAGACTGGCGGAAGCGATACCGGTGACAACGGCGACAACGGTGACAATGTAGATTTCTAAAAAATATAGCCTATGAAACGTGAAACCTGGAAAACCGTGATTAAGATTGCTCTCTCACTCCTTACAGCCATCGCTGCCTCTTTAGGTCTGACAAGCTGTATGTAAGTCGGGGATGTAAGAACTGAAATGTATGAAAAAAGGCTGCGTTGCCCAGTGGTAACGCAGCCTTTTACATATTTCATTCTTATCCCTTTAAAACTTTAGAAACTAACGGGATAGGATATCTGATCTTTACCAAAGCTCCAGACGCTCGCTCTTAGGAATGAACATCTTGTCGCCCTGCTTTACACCAAATGCCTCATACCAGGCATCAATGTGAGGAAGAGCACCATCTACACGCCACTTGCCAAGCGCATGAGGATCGTTCTTCACACGGTTGCGGATCTCCTTATCGGTGATGTTCTGACCCCATACACCAGCGTAGGCAAGGAAGAAACGCTGATCAGCTGTAAAGCCATCCTTGTTCTTCAAAGGCTTCTTGGCTGTCGCATTCTTGAATGCATTGAAAGATACCATCAAACCTCCGTGGTCGGCAAGGTTCTCACCCAATGTAAAGCGACCGTTGGCATTCAGGTCAGGCAATACCTTGATGTTGCTGAAGAAATCAGCATACATATCTGCACGCTTGTTGAAGCCCTCAGCATCAGCAGCTGTCCACCAATCCTTCAGGTTACCGCTGGCATCATACTGGCGACCCTGATCATCGAAGCCGTGAGTCATCTCATGACCAATCACTACACCGATAGCACCATAGTTGAATGCCTCGTCTGCCTTGGCATCAAAGAATGGATACTGAAGGATACCCGCTGGGAAGCAGATCTCGTTGGTAGTTGGATTATAGTATGCATTCACAGTCTGTGGAGTCATATACCACTCATCTCTGTTGACTGGCTTACCAGCCTTCTCAGCAATCTCCTTGTTGTTGCGGAACTGACGGCAAGCCATCACGTTCTCATAGAAACTCTTGGATGGATCGATAGTAAGTTTGCTATAATCAGTCCACTGGTTAGGATAACCAATCTTGACATAGAACTTATCGAGCTTATTGTGAGCAGCAGCCTTGGTCTCTGCACTCATCCACTCCTGAGCATCGATACGCTGACCGAGACTCACCTGGAGATTCTTGACCAGAGTCTCCATCATCTTCTTGGAAGACTCAGGGAAGAACTTCTTGCAGTAGATTCTGCCGAGTGCCTCACCCATCTGAGCATCTACCTGAGAGGTAGCACGCTTCCACAATGGATGGTCTTCCTTTCTGCCACTCATGGTCTTGCCGAAGAAATCGAAGTTTGCCTCGCGGATCTCGTCGGTGAGATAAGCAGAAGAACTGCCGATGACACTCCACTCCATCAATGCCTTCAAAGTCTCAGCATCCTCTGCAGCAGTAATCTTGTCGTAACCAGCCAGGAATGCAGGCTGACCTACAATCATCTCCTGGATATATTCGCTCTTGATGCCCTCGCCGTTAGCCAAAGCCTCGAGAGGGATGTTTGGATAATTCTCCTTAAACTGCTTCAGGCTCATCTTGTTGTAGTTAGCCTGTGGGTCACGGAGTTCGGTACGGCTCTTGGAGATAGTAGCGAGACTGGTCTCGTGGAGGAATACCTTCTGTGCCTTCTTGGCAGCATCGGCAGCAGAGAAGCCATAGAGCTGGAACATCTTTGCCACGTAAGTCTTGAAAGCCTCACGGATAGCTACGGTAGCAGCATCGTTGTTGAGGTAGTAATCCTTGGAACCGAGAGTCAAGCCACCCTGCATCACATTGTAGATGTTCATAGTAACATTCTTCTCGTCAGCACCGAAACCGGTACCGAAACCTACGCCCAAACCCTGCATGGCATACTTCACCTGCAGGTTCTGGAGATCAGCCTTGGTCTTGGCAGCAGCAATCTCGTCGAGGAGAGGCTTAACAGGAGCAATACCCTCCTTGTTGCGGCGGTCGATATCGAGTGCCAACTTGTAGAAGTCGGAAAGCTTCTGCTCGATGGTTCCAGCCTTGTAGGTCTTCTTCTTGAGCTCATCAAGGATAGAGTTGATACGCTTGTTGTTGTTCTCAGCCAACTGGTCGAAACTACCATAACGGCTGTAGGCAGCAGGAAGCGGATTGTTCTTCTGCCAGCCACCGGTAGCAAACTGATAGAAATCATCAGCAGGCTTTGCTGTCTTGTCAAGATTGCTCATGACAAGCCCCGACTTGTTCTGAGCATCAGCAGCCATCGGCATGGCTGCGAGCATCATCATCGGAAGGATGTACTTCATTTTCATTTTCTCGTTATTTATTGATTATTAATTATGAATTCTTCACTTCTTCCAGCTCTTCTGAGAGCATCATCCAGTTCTCGTTTTCCTCATCCAGGCTCTTCATCAGCTCGGTATATTCGGTAACGAGTTCCATATTCGTAGCATTCTCAGGCTTCATCAGGAGGGCATCGATCTCTGCCTTGCGGGTTTCGAGCTTTTCTATCTTCGCCTCGCATTCCTTCACAGCCTTTTCAGCCTTGCGTATCTTCTTCTGCTGCTCCTTGTGCTCGGCATAGCTGAGCTTGCCGGAGGAAACTTCGGAAGAAGAAGCTGCGGCAGATGATGAGGTTGATGAAGAGGATGAAGCGGAACCCGATGGAGAACCGGCAGATGCCATTCCTGACTGATTCGCCAGCGCCTGACTGATGCTCTCGGCATTGTGCGCACGGAGATAATCATAGATGCCGCCCAGATGCTCACGTACCTTGCCACCGGCAAACTCATATACCTTATCTACCAGTCCGTCGAGGAACTCACGGTCGTGACTCACGATGATGGCGGTGCCGTCGAATGCCTTGATGGCTTCCTTCAACACATCCTTCGACTGCATATCGAGATGGTTGGTAGGCTCATCGAGAATCAGGAGATTCACCGGTTCGAGCAGGAGCTTGATCATCGCCAGACGACTGCGCTCTCCTCCACTCAGCACCTTGACATACTTCTCGGAAGTTTCACCGCCAAACATAAAGGCACCCAGCAGATCGTTCACCTTGAGGCGCATCTCACCGGTAGCCACATTGTCGATGGTCTGGAAGATGGTAAGCTTCTCGTCGAGGAGCTGTGCCTGGTTCTGTGCGAAATAACCAATCTGCACGTTATGACCTATCTTGAGATTGCCCGTAAAAGGAATCTCGCCCATGATACACTTCACCAGGGTAGATTTACCCTCACCGTTCTTACCTACGAACGCTACTTTCTCGCCACGCTTGATGGTAAGATTCACATGGTCGAAGACGGTATGATCGCCATAATCCTTTCTCACCTCATCGCAGATGACAGGATAATCGCCGCTACGGAGACAAGGAGGGAACTTGAGATGCATCTGCTTGGTATCCACCTCATCCACCTCGATAGGAACGATTTTCTCCAACTGCTTGATGCGGCTCTGCACCTGTACAGCCTTAGTTGGCTTATAGCGAAATCGCTCGATGAAATCCTTGATGTCGGCGATTTCCTTCTGCTGGTTCTCGTAAGCACGGAGCTGCTGCTCACGGCGCTCGGCACGGAGAACCACATACTCATCGTATTTCACCTTGTAATCCTCTACCCTGCCACAGGTAATCTCCAGCGTGCGGTTGGTTACATTATTGATAAAGGCACGGTCGTGACTTACCAGCACCACCGCCTTGGCACTCTGCGCCAGGAACTGCTCCAGCCACTGGATACTCTCGATATCAAGATGGTTGGTAGGCTCATCGAGGAGGAGCACATCCGGCTTCTGCAACAGAATCTTTGCCAGTTCGATACGCATGCGCCATCCACCGGAGAACTCACGGGTAGGACGGTCGAAATCTTCACGGGTGAAACCCAGACCGCTCAGCGTGCGCTCTATTTCCGCCTCGTAGTTTTCACCGCCCATCATCATATAGCGATCATGTTCCTGTGTGAATTTCTCCACGAGCTGGGCATAGCTCTCGCTCTCGTAGTCGGTACGGTCAGCCATTTCCTGCTGCATCTTGTCGAGGCGCGCCTTCATCTCGGTATTGTGGGCGAAAGCCTTGCGGGTTTCCTGCTTTACTGTGGTATCGTCCTGCAGTTTCATCACCTGAGGCAGGTAGCCGATGGTGGTTTCGTTCGGGATAGCCACCACGCCGGAAGTTGGCTTCTGCAAGCCACAGAGAATCTTCAGCATCGTAGATTTGCCGGCACCGTTCTTACCTACCAGGGCAATGCGGTCGCGGTCGTTGATTACGAAGCTTACATCATTGAAAAGTGGCTTTACGCCAAACTCTACTTTCAGTCCTTCTACTGAAATCATCTATTTGTTTTTTAATATTATTGAAGCTTTTGCCCTTTCAGGGCGACATTACATTTTCATTTTATACCCAGGGTGTTACCCTGGGCTAGGAGCTTCTGCCCTTTCAGGGCGTGCTGCTTCTGGAACTTTTGGACCTTCAGAACATCCTAGAACCACATTCGAAAGTTCAGGAGCTTATAGTATTCCTAACTCCTTCTTTCTATGGGATAAGCAGGGATGAATCTCCATAGCTCAGGAAGCGGAAATCATGAGAGAGGGCATAATCATATACCTTCTTCCAATCACCATGCAGGAAGGCACTCACCAGGAGAAGGAGGGTGCTCTGAGGCTGATGGAAATTGGTTACCAGCATCTTCACAATCTTATAGGTATAACCTGGAGCGATGATGATCTGCGTGCTGGAGTGAAGGGCTTCCAAGCCGTTGCGGTCGAGATAATCGACGATTGCCTGGATAGCCTGCACCGGAGTGATGTCATCCACCAGATTGCCATCTGCCGACAGCTCGTATGGATCCCACTGTTTAACATGCAGGTCCTCTTCACTTGCCTCAGGATGCTTGATGAGATGCACGCCCATATAGTAGAGACTCTCGATGGTGCGCACACTGGTGGTTCCCACGGCAATGACCTGGCACTCGTGCTTGATGAGCTTCTCCAGACTGCGACGATGAACCACGATATATTCGGTATGCATCTGATGGCCTTCTATCTCAAGACTCTTCACCGGCTTGAAGGTTCCCGCTCCTACATGAAGGGTCACCTCTTCACGGTCGATGCCATGCGCATCCAGGTCCTGGAGCACCGCATCGGTGAAATGCAGACCGGCTGTTGGGGCAGCCACACTACCCTTGATCTTGGAATATACGGTCTGATAAGTGGTCTTGTCACTTTCTTCTGTCTTGCGGTTCAGATAAGGAGGGATAGGCAACTCTCCCACTGCTTCGAGAATCTCGGCAAAGGAAACATGCTCGTTGTCCCAGTCGAAATCCACCCAGTAGTTGGTGCCGCCACCCTTGGCTACCATCTCTGAAGCCTCTGTGCTGAGGGCATCTCCACGTCGCATGGTAGCAGAGAGGGTAAGCTGATGACCCTTGATCTCGAAGTCGCGCTTCAGGCTTCCCTCTTTCCATTTCTTCAGGTTACCAATCATACAGAGCCATGAGCAGTGGCCCGAAGTCTGGAACATCAGCTCATAGTCGGTAGGTGCAGCAGGCTCCATCAGGAACACCTCGATGAGGGCTCCCGTCTCCTTGCGGAAATGCATGCGTGCCTGGATTACCTTGGTATTATTGAATACCATCATGGCACCCTTTGGCAGATAATCAGGAAGATGAAAGAACACATCGTCGCTTACCTCGCCATGCTTATAGACCAGCAGTTTACTGTGGTCGCGCTGTGAGATAGGAAACTTGGCGATGCGCTCATCTGGCAAATCGTAATTATAATCGCTTATCTTAATATGTTTTGTATCCATTATTTACTTTGAACTTTGTTACTTTGAACTTTGAGCTTTGAACTTTATGATTACTTTGAACTTTATGATTACTTTGAACTTTATGATTTGCCTTTTTCTGAAAAGGCTATTATTTTTCAGAAAAGGCTGTTATACTGCTATAGTGCCGTCATCAGAACGACGGCACGCAGGATGACATATACGAGGGTGAGCATCAGCACCGTCAGAATCATATCGATGTCATCGCAATCATATCCCGTACAGGTATATTGATTCGAAACATACTTGATTTCCGGTGACATACGTCGGTACATACGAAGGAAGAAAAGATATACCAGCGTACCAACCACCATACCCAACAGCATACCGCAAACGATGTCCAGCGGATAATGAACGCCCAGATAAAGGCGGGTCCAGCAGTTCACCAGCGACCATGCTATCAGGGTGAAGGTGAGCATCCTGCTCCTTACAAGCAGCGAGAAGAACACGGCTATCGCCATGGTGTTGGCTGCATGCGCCGAACAGAAACTGTAGTCCTTCAGACGAAGATTATCCACTACCTGCACGGTATATTTTACCAGCGGATCGTTGGAAGGTCGCCATCTTGCCGCAAGCGGTTTGATGATTCCCTCGGCAATGCCATCGGCAAAAAGGATGCACAGGAATGCGCAGCCCACGATAAGACCAATCTGCCCAATCGTCTCATTATTGCGCATCACGATGATAAAGAGTACAAGATAGAGCGGTATCCAGATGAAACCCGAAGTAAGTGCCATCACCAACTGGTCGAGAATCACATTGTTACTGCCGTTGAACCACTGCAGTATCTGAAAGTCAATATCTTGTATCGAACTAAAATCCATTTATTTATTGTTTTATATTTAATGTTGAATGTAGAATGATATCAGAGTCTAACGCTCCATCCACTTCATCCTCCTAGATTTCCTCGAGATGCTTGGTCTCAATCCATCCTTCTCTTCCATCGCCAACGCGGATGCCACGCCAGTCGGTCATACCCTTGTCGATGATATCTACACGGGTACCCTCGTGGAGAACAAACTGATCGGTACTGGTCTTGGCAGGCGTCTTCTTGATGTTCACGGAAGGTGAGATGATAATGGCACCCTTGCGGTTGTCGAGCGCCTGCTTCTGCTGATAGGCAAAGAGATTGCTCAGCAGGAAGACAAGGAAGAAGCCGATACCGCCAAAGAAGCCGATCTTGCGCATCAGGATGTGCGGACCGAAGAGATAGAGCAGCACGAGCAGCAGTGCCATGATAATGGAGATGATGCCGGCCTTCGCCCAGTTATCTACACTCGTGAAGTTGACCAGCGCCTTATACCAGGTTACGAAGAACATTTCGCTTGCCGGCGTAATCTTGTCGATGGTCTTGCTACGCGCAAACTGGAGATTGAAGTTGATGTCCTCATCTCCTGGCGAGAGCAGGCGGGCTCGCTCATAGTTGAGCACCGCCTTGGTGATATTGTCTGTACGATAGTAGGCATTGCCGAGATTGTAGTAAATCTCGGCAGAGGCGCCATTCTTGAGCAGCTCTTCGTAGTCGCGGATAGCCTGCTGGTAGTTACCCTTCTGGTATTCGGTATCGGCATTGTTCTTGGTGATTGCCGAAACCGGAGAAGCACCGAAGCCCAGCATAGCCAGGAGCAGCCATACGAAGGAATATCCGGCAGGATGCTTCTTGGCGTTCTTGCGAGCCGCATTGATTGCATTTTCTATTTCCATAATCGCTGTCATTGCCGATTCGAAGGTACGGTTCATATTGCCGGCAGGATCGCCTGGAGCATAACGCTCGAACTCGCACTCATCGAGAGCGGAAGTAAACTTCTGTATTGTAGCATCATCCACATCGTGGGCGATGAGTTTCTCACGGATATTCTCACGAGAGAGCTGCTCTACTGGCATGTTCAGCTTGTAGCTCATATATCCCCAGAGGGCACGCATCACTTCATCATAGAACTCGCCCTGCTTGCCCTGCAGCATCAGCTTGTTGGCCATGCGCAGACGCTTGGTAGCTATCTTGCCCGCCTTGTTGGAGCGCTTCTTCACGATGTCGGCATTCTCGATGGCTCTGCGGTGGAATACCACCAGCAGTACGAAGAAGGCGATGAGCGGAATGAGCAGACTAGTCCAGTAGCCGAAGCTTCCGAAGAACATATCATCAGCCTGATGCAGTGAAGTCTTGCCCAACTTGATGGTATGGATATCCTTGTCCTTGCTTGAATAATCAGCCGACTCGGATGTTGATCCATCTCCCTTCTCCACGGTCAGGGTGAAAGGTTGGGTCTTGATGGTCTTATACGCATTCTTGCTGGTATCATAATAGGTGAACTCCACGGCAGGAATGGTATAGCTGCCCTGATTGCGAGGCACAGCCAGGAAATCGTATATCATATTACCCTCCACTCCATTGGCGGTGAGTCGGGTTTTATCAGTTACCTTGGCATCATACTTGTCGAAATCCTTCGGGAAATTCACTACTGGCTGCTTCAGCAACTTGAGGTTTCCGATACCTCCCACAATCACACGGAGCGTGATCGGTTCGCCAGCCTTGACTTCCTTCTTGTCCGGGAAGGCAGAGATATTGAACTTACCTACTCCACCCGAGAAGTTGGCTGGGCGCTGTGGTAACGGATCTACCTGCAGGGTGATACCCGGAGCCTTGATGTCCTTCTTTACCTCAACATATCCGGATCCGCCATTGAAGAAGGCCTCCATCGGGTCGATATTGCGGTTCTGCTGTACCACGATGCCCTTGAAGGTGATGGAAGGAATCTCCAGCTTACCGGTCATCTGAGGATACATCACATACTGGCTCCAGGTGACGCACTTGTAAGGGCGACCGTTCACCATTTCTGTATGAAAGGTTTTCTGCTGTGGCAGAGGCACTTCCTGGTTGTGGAATCCCTTCAGGTCTGGCATCTTGCCTTCCAGCTGGGTGAGTTCCACTTGTGTATATACCTTGTAGGTAAGCAGGATAGGTTCCTGCTCGTGTACTCTCTTCTTGTTGGCAGACACCTTGATGAAGAGGTCGCTGCCCGAGATGGCAGAGCCTGCGGTACGCATACGAGGTTGGTCGTAGCTATCCTGTCCGTGCATGCTAGGAGCGCCGTTGGTACGATGAGCGTGTCCCGACACCGTAATCTTCACGGCGCGAGAAGCCAGGTTCCTACCATCCACGATGGCGTGGGAAGAACCAATATTGAAGGTACCATTCTTTGCCGCATAAAGGGTGTAGGTGATGGTTACAGATGAAGAGGACGAGGTATGTCCGTTGATCATCTGATAACTGGATTGCGAGGATGTGTAAGGGCCTGCGATGACTTCGAGTCCATCCTGTACCGCACCCATTCTGAATTCTTCGACATCACGGGTGTTGATGGTATAGGCGACACGGAAGTTTTCTCCAGCCGCTACGTGCGATGGAGCCGACACGGAGATATGCTGGGCCACCGCATGCACCTGGTAGCCTAGCAAGCATATCAGCAATATCAAATACCAACCTATTTTTTTCATATCGTATCTTAAATAATAGCTAAATATTATGTATAAACCGTATTTATAAATCGTATTTTTATCTCATCTAATCTTTTACCAATTCTTGTCGTAAGCCTTTCTACGTGGCTGGCTCATCGCCTTCTGCAACTTGCGCTTGGTGGCTTGCTCCTGCTGAACGGCGGCGTTCAAGAGCTGCTCGGCATTCTCGCGGCTCATCTTGTCCTGGTTCGGCTGGTTTTGGTTCTGATTATTCTTGTTCTTGTTATTCTTGTTCTTGTCGTTCTTGTTCTTATCGTCGTTTTTATCCTTGTTGTCTTTGTTCTTGTCTTTATTCTGATCCTTCTTGTTCTTGTCCTTGTTCTTATCCTTGTTGTTCTTGTTCTGATCCTTGTTTTGCGGATTGTTCTTGAGCAACTTCTTGCAGAGGGCAAGATTATAACGGGTCTCATTGTCCTGTGGATTGCATCTCAGCGCCATCTTGTAGTATTCGATGGCCTGGGCATATTCACGGTGGTTCTGCATGATCACGCCCATGTTGTGATAGCTGGCAGCACGGCGGAGGCGGTTGGTTTCCAACTGGGCAGCATGGGTAAACTGCTGTATCGCCATGGAGTCTTTCTGCTGCGCCATGAGGGCACAACCAAGATTGTATATCGCCTGTGGGTTCTTCTGATTCTTGAAGATAGCCTTGCGATATTGGGTTTCTGCCACTGCCCATTTCTGGGATTTGAAGGCACGATTGCCCTGACGGATCAGAATACGATCTGTCTGGGCTCCGGCTTGTGCCGTAGCCACCAGCAGCATTGCCAGAGTTACTATTATATAATGTATATACTTCATTTTTTACATCTATATTTTAAAGCTTTTGCCCTTTCAGGGCGCCTTGCGTATAAGGCTTTATTTCGGCAGCTTCAAGGAATCCCTTTTGAAGAACTTGATGTTCCTGAGCAGCGGATTCTTTACTTCCAGCAGGCAGACCTCGATGATGAGCAGGAGGATGATGAGAATGCCCACAGCCTGAAACTGTTCATCGTAGGCACTGTATATCACGCTGGTCATATCTCCCTTCTGCAACTTGGTAAGGTCATCATTCAATGCCTTTTCAGCATCGCTCGTATTATCCACATGGATATACTGACCCTTGCCAGCCTGCGCCAGTTCGCGGCACATCTGCTCGTTGAGGGCAGTCATCACGGTATTGCCTGCGTGATCCTTCAGATACGAGCCATCGCCCATCGGGATAGGAGCGCCCTTGGTATTACCGATACCGAGGATAAACACATTGATACCCTGCTTCTGGGCAATCTCGGCAGCCTCCTTGGCACCATCCTCATGGTTCTCACCATCGGTAATCACGATGATGGCTCTACCCACATTGTCCTGCTGGGTAAAACTCTTGGTGGCAAGCGAGATGGCATCGCCGATATTGGTACCCTGAGTCTGGATCAGCCCCGGGGTGATATTCTGCAGGAACATCTTTGCCGATACATAATCGCTGGTGATAGGCAACTGCACGAAGGCATCGCCCGCAAAGACGATCAGTCCGATCTTGTCGTTGGTGAAGTTATCTACCAGATTCTCTATCAGCATCTTGCTCTTATCGAGACGGGAAGGAGCCACATCCTCGGCAAGCATGGAATTGGAGATATCGAGACAGATCATCGTCTCGATGCCATTACGCTTGTCGTGAGAAATCTTGCTTCCCATCTGAGGGCGAGCCACCATCACGATGACGAGTGCCAAGGCAGCAAGCATCAGCACAAACTTCACCGTAGGACGGTACTTGGATATGTCGGGCATCAACTGCTTGAGCAGTTCCGGATCGCCCAATCTTTTCAGCTTAGCCTTTCGCCTTCTCCAGCCTACCAGACGAACCAGTATGAGCACCGGTATCAGCCAGAGCAGCCAGAGAAACGTAGGATCTTCAAATCTTAACATATTTATATGATGTTATAATCTATTATGTCTAAACTCCTCTTTCATCAAGGAATTCTTCTGAACCAAGTGAGGCGGAGCAATATCTCCAGGAGCAGTACCAGGAGTGCAGCCAGTGCAAAAGGCTGGTAGGCCTCATAGCGCTTGGCAAAATGCTTCACATTAAACTTAGACTTCTCCAGCTTGTCGATGTCCTTGTAGATCTTCTTCAACTCGGCTGTACTCGTGGCACGATAGAAGTTTCCATCGGTGGTCTGAGCGATGTCGCGCAGCGTCTGGGTATCGATTTCCACCGGGATATTGACATACTGCACGCCTCCTGCCACAGGCATCGGATAAGGCGCCACCTTGTTGGTTCCCACACCGATGGTATAGACTCTGATGCCGTAGCTCTTGGCGATCTCGGCAGCGGTCATAGGCGAGATGTCACCCATGTTGTTACTACCGTCGGTGAGCAGGATTACCACCTTGCTCTTTGCCTTGGAATCCTTGAGTCGGGTCACAGCGTTGGCAAGTCCCATACCCACAGCGGTACCGTCGTCGATGAGTCCGCGAGCCGCAATATCGGTGCGGGTATCATGCAGGAGTCTGAGCAGACTGGCATGATCAGTGGTCATCGGACATTGCGTGAAAGCCTCGCCGGCAAAGATGGTGAGTCCGATATTGTCGGTAGGACGGCCCGAGATAAACTCAGTGGCAACATCCTTCGCCGCCTCCATACGGTTTGGCTTCAGGTCCTCGGCAAGCATAGAGGTTGATACGTCCATGGCAAGCATGATATCGATACCTTCTACGGTCTTGTTGTCCCAGGAATAGTGGGTCTGCGGACGGGCCATGGCGATGACGATGAGCACGAAGCAGATGCATCTCAGCACCATCGGCAGATGGATGAGTCTGACGCGCATGCTCTTCGGAGCATACTGATAGATGCGTGTATCACTCATGCGCATCGTAGGCTCGCTCTTCTTCCTGCCCAGGAAATACCATAATATATAAGGTATCAGCAGCAGGAGCAGCAGAAAATATGCTTTACTTGCAAATTCCATTTCTTAATTTCTTTTTATTGTTTACATCACCAGCTCTAGATTCCTGAGCCTGATGATATTACATCACCATCTCTCTTTCTGAGCCTGATGACATTTACATCACGAGCATCGCTACCTGATAAACGATGTAGCCGAAGATGGCAACTACGCTGATGCCGCCCACCCAGAGCAGAGTCTTGATGAGTCGGCGCTGCTGCTGCGACTTCTGGTCTTCGGTGCTGAGCGTTGGAACGATCTTCTCTTCCTTAGGCTGCTCATCGGTCTTCGTCTGGTCGATGAAGTTGATGGCATTCACCAGGTTGGCATCGTTCTCGTTCATCGGAATCTCGTACTTGGCAAACTTCACCAGGTCGGCGGTAGAGAAGAGCATTCTCAGCTCGTCTATCATCTTCTGGTCGCCCGAAGCACGCAGGTGCTCGATGATTTCTCCACTGGTCATCTCCATCGCATTGAATCCGAAGCGGCTCACGATATAGGCACGCAGCGTATTGGTCAACTGGGTGTAGTACTCTTTCTGAGTCTCCTGGCTGGTGCTGGTATGATGATGCTTGATGTCATTGATTTCACGCAGCGCCTTCTCATGTGCAGGCACCCTCTTCACGATGCGGATGCGGGCGATGATAGGCTTGTTCTTCTTCAGACGGTTGCGGAGATAAATCATTGCACCACAGATGATAATCATCAGCATGCTCAACCAGAAGGCGAAGCTCCACTCACTCCACTCGAAAGGATTGTCCTGTACACCCTTTGCTGGATAGAACTGGTTAGGGTGCACCGTATCTACCGGAACGGTGAGCACCTTCAGCGCCAACGGATTTCCGTGATGGCTCTTGCCATCGATCTTCACATCGAGTGCAGGAACCACATATACCTTCTCATCGAAAGAGGTAAGTGTATAGTCGCGGCTCACCTGGATGCGGTCATCACCCATCTGCATCGTGTCACCCTTGCTCTGCTCCACCACCTCTACACCAGGTACGATCTGGTCCTGAGGCTTGAAGGATGGCAGCACGATCTTGGCACCCTTCCGGGCAGTGGCCTTGAGGTGCAGGATGGTCTGCTGTCCGATAAGCAGCTGCAGGGAATCCATGCGCTGCTCCACGGTCTGACCGAAAGCCAGCGTAGAGCAACCCATCAGCGCCATCGTCAATATGATATTCTTTATTTTCATGTTATCTTACTTTAGCCTCTCTGTTTGAACAGCATCAGGAGCGCCTTCGAGAAGTCCTCGTTGGTGGCTACCGAAGTCCAATCTACCTTGCTCTTGGCAAAGAGCTGTCGCAGATTCTCCTGCTGTCGCAACCAGTTTTGGGTGTGAGCCACTCTCAATTTCTTCGAACTGGTATCGATATACATCTCGTGTCCCGTCTCGGCATCCATCACCTTGAGCAGTCCCACGTCGGGCAGCTGCTTGGCACGCGGATCATATACCTGGATTCCCACCACATCGTGCTTCTGGTTGGCTATCTGCAGCTGGTGCTGATAGTCTTTGTTATCGTAGAAGTCGCTGATGACGAAAGCCGTGCAATGGCGCTTCATCACCCTTGTGAAGTATTCCAGGGCACATCCGATATCGGTACGCTGACTCTCGGGATGAAAGTCGAGCATCTCACGAATGATGTAGAGGATATGCTTGCGTCCCTTCTTGGGAGGGATATATTTCTCTATTCTGTCGGAAAAGAAGATGACACCTATCTTGTCGTTGTTCTGGATGGCACTGAAGGCAAGGGTTGCAGCTATCTCGGTAGCCAGATCGCGCTTCATCTGGCGCATGGTACCGAAATCGAGCGAACCGCTCACATCCACCATCAGCATCACGGTAAGCTCTCGCTCTTCTTCAAAGACCTTGACGAAAGGGCGATGGAAGCGAGCCGTCACATTCCAGTCGATGTCTCTCACGTCGTCGCCATACTGATATTCGCGCACCTCGGCAAAGGCCATTCCCCTACCCTTGAAGGCAGAATGATATTGGCCGGCGAAGATGTTCTGGCTCAATCCGCGAGTCTTGATCTCGATCTTCCGAACTTTCTTTAAGATATCTTGTGTATCCAACTTATTACTTTGAACTTTGAATTTTGAACTTTGAACTTTGAACTTTGAGCTTTGAACTTTGAGCTTTGAACTTTATAATTAGCAAAGCAAATGAATTCTTCACTCTTCGTTCTTCACTCTTCACTTATTTAAGGTACTTCAACCTTGTTGATGATGCGGCTGACGATTTCCTCGCTGGTGATTTCGCTTGCCTCTGCCTCGTAAGAGAGGCCGATGCGGTGGCGGAGCACATCGTGAGCCACGGCACGCACATCCTCAGGAATCACGTAACCACGGTGCTTGATGAAGGCGTAGGCTCTGGCTGCCTTGGCAAGTGAGATGCTGGCACGAGGACTGCCGCCGAAGGTAATCATATCCTTCAATTCGCCCAGGCCGTAACGGTCCGGATAACGGGTAGCGAAGACGATGTCGGCAATATACTGCTCAATCTTCTCATCGATATACACCTCGTTGACGATGCTGCGAGCCTTCAGGATTTCCTCGGCTGTAGTAACCGGAGTCACGGTAGGCAGACCGCCCTGGATGTTCTCACGGATGATGAGCTTCTCTTCTTCGATGGTAGGATAATCGATGATAACCTTGAGGAGGAAACGGTCCACCTGAGCCTCAGGCAACTGATAGGTACCCTCCTGCTCCACCGGGTTCTGGGTAGCCATCACCAGGAATGGATTAGGCAAACGGAAAGTCTGGTCGCCGATGGTTACCTGATGTTCCTGCATCGCCTCGAGCAAGGCACTCTGCACCTTGGCTGGAGCACGGTTGATCTCATCTGCCAGGACGAAGTTGGCAAACACAGGTCCACGCTTCACATGGAAGGCTTCATCCTTCTGCGAATAGATCTGCGTACCGATCACGTCGGCAGGCAACAAATCGGGTGTAAACTGTATGCGGCTATAGTCTGCACTAATCAACTGTGACAATGTTTTGATTGCAAGAGTCTTCGCCAGACCAGGTACACCTTCCAGGAGAATGTGACCATCAGAGAGAAGACCGATAAGGAGACAGTCAACGAGGTGCTTCTGACCTACGATGACCTTGTTCATGCCCATTACCAGGTTGGTAACGAACTGACTCTGTTGTTCAATCCGGATATTCAACTCACGGATATCAATAGCTTCTGCCATAATCTTATTATCAATTTTACGTTTAATTCATTCTAAAAACTGAACAAAGGGCACTCTCTAAATGCCCTCCGTCCTCAAATCAAACGCAAAAGTACTCAATTATGAGCACAAAAGCGAATAAAGCTAACTAAATTATATTAAAAAAGTTTCACAAACGCTATTTTTAGAAACTTTTAATAAAGCAGGCACATGAAGCATCAGCGATTGCGATGCTTCATATACCATGGATGTACTAGGAAATTATACATCAGGAGAGATACCACTGTCAATCCGAAAGCAGGATACAGAAGTTCCTTATACACAGGATTCAAGATCAACATATCCACATTAGGATTCTTCAGATACAAGTCCTTCACCAGCCAGAAACCCAATCCGACTCCTAAGCTCAACCCCAACTCCCACGCCAGGAAGAATGAACTCATACTGGTGCCACGCTGACAATGCTTGGCAAGCTTGATGTAGAAAAGCAGGAATCGGCTTCCGATGATGCCTTCGCCCAAGGCAAGCAAGGCTGGCACAAGCATCTCTTCGGCAAAACTCTGATCGCTGATGGAAATAAATTCTGCTGCCGCTATCAATATCAGTCCCACGATTACCTGACTCTTCAGCTCTGCATCAGCAAAAACGTATTTCTCTGCCACCAATGCCAGAAACAGTCCGCAAAAGAACATCGCATAGACGGTGAGAGAATGAGGCAACGACAGATAGAAACCCGGTATCACCATGATGCATACGATATTGATAAACAGCGGAAATCCCTGAGGCAGGAAGAAGCGGTCGCTGCTGATGAGTGACACGTTTTCTGACGGAGCCTTGAACGGGAACTTCGCTCTGGAAACCAGCACCAAAGCAACCAATGCCAATAGTGAGGCTACCGGAAAAACGACTTTCATACTGAAGAGGTTATAGACCAGAAGCGACAGCAACGGACCTACCGCAATGGAAAAGCGGGCAAACCAGGAGGTGATATAATTCGCCTCCGTACGCTGGAAAGATTCGCAGGTATCGATAATCAGCGTGCTCGCCAGCGACATCTCTGCCAGCCCCAGGAAAGCACCCTGAATCAGACGCATCGCCACCAGCATCTCGAAGCCCACCTTGATGTTCCAGAAGGTTTCCAGATAATACAGAACCACGAGACTGACTGCCACACCCAGAATGGATATCTGGCATACCCGATTGCGGCGATAGCGCTGCACCAGATAAGAACAGAAACCACCCAGGAGAAAGATGCCCAAGCCATAAGCAGCATAAACCACGCCAATCTGAGTAACGGTATATCCCTCCTTAGCCATAAAATAAGGTATGCTCAGGAGGAGCATATAGATGCTCGTCATCAGGAAGAGATTGGCGAAGCAGAGGCGCCAGAAGTCACGATGCCATAAATTAATATGTATCGGCGTATTTTGCGTATCCATCCTAATAGCTCTCTTCTGCGCTTGGATACTCCACGCTCTTCACGGCGTCGATATAAGCCTTTACTCCCTTCTGCATCTCCTCGCCTACCTGGGCAAAATGACGCAGGAATTTTGGCTTGAAGCCCTGGGTCATACCGAGCGCATCGGCATAAACCAACACCTGTCCATCGCAACCGTTACCTGCTCCAATACCGATAGTTACAGCGTTTACCTGACGTGAAACTTCAGCCGCCAGTTTGGCAGGAACTTTTTCCAGAACGATGGCAAAGCAGCCTGCCTTATCCAGGGCTTTGGCATCGCTGATCAGCTTCTCAGCTTCAGCATCTTCCTTGGCACGGATGCCATAACCGCCAAACTTATTCACGCTCTGAGGAGTAAGTCCGAGATGTCCGCAAACAGGAATACCGGCATTGATGAGTGCCTGAACAGTATCCAGGATTTCCACGCCACCTTCCAGCTTCAACGCATCTACGCCCGTCTCCTTCATCATTCGGCAGGCATTGCGCAAGGCATCCTCCTTGCTAATCTGATAGCTGCCGAAAGGCATATCACAGAGCACGAGCGCATGATTGCAGGCGCGGGCCACACTGCGTGCGTGGTAAATCATCTGATCTACGGTGATAGGCAATGTATCAGCATTTCCAGCCATCACATTGCTAGCCGAATCACCTATCAGGATGGTATCGATGCCAGCTGCATCGATGATGCCTGCGGTAGTGAAATCGTAGGCAGTAAGCATCGTAACCTTCTCACCTGCCGCCTTCATTTCGGCGTAGGTCTTGGTTGTAATTTTCTTTTTGTCTGTAGTTAAATATCCCATATAATTTGTGTTTACTAAAAAGTATTATTCTTATCAGTCTATTTTTCAGATTATCTTTTCGCAGATTATCTTATATCAGATCTTCGTTTCTACAATCTTTTCCAATTCATCGTATCCGAATCCATTGTAATCGGCTATCACATAGTCACTGTATGGCTGGATGCTCTCTGCAGAATTGGTGGTAGCGAGTCCGAGGGTAAACGCACCCGAGGCTCTTACAGCCTTCAGTCCGTTGAAGCTGTCTTCCAGACCCACACATTCCTCCGGCTTTGCACCGAAGCAGGCAGCGCCCTTGAGATAACAGTCTGGATCCGGCTTGCTCTTGGCAAAATCTTCGCTGGTGAGCACGCGGTCAAAACGGGTCTTGAACTCAGGGTGATGCTTATACACCTGTTCCATCTTCTGAAGATTGCTGCTCGTCACCACTGCGCACTTCACGCCATGGGCTTTCACGTCTTCCAGAAATGCTTCGAATCCAGGAATGTAAGGAAACGACATATTCTGCTCAAACTCATCGAGCCGAGCTGTTATCTTAGCCTGTTCCGACTTGCAATCGGTGTATCCATCAATATGAGCGAATGTGGCATCATCAGAGAAGTACTTGTCGTAGATCTGAACCAGGGTCTGTCCCTTGATGCGAAGCGCAAAGTCAGGCATCTCCGGATAATACTCCCTGCCTATCATTCCCCAAAACACGGAATACTGGCTTTCGGTATCGAAAACCACGCCGTCTAAGTCGAATAATGCTGCTTTTATCATTACTTTTTATATTAAATAAATACTATCTAACATCTTTTTCGGGTGCAAAGTTACACATTTTTTTGCTAACAAGCCCCGAAATAACTACTAAATATACAAAAAAAGCTAATTTTATTTTGTTTTATCTGCAATTTGCACTACCTTTGCATCGGTTTATATACATTAATAAATATAGATAGAAAGAAACAAAAACAAGATAGAATGAATATCATAGAGAAATATTTCCCTAACCTCACCGACGAGCAGAAAAAGCAGTTCGCTGCCCTCGACGGTCTGTATCGCGATTGGAATGCCAAGATCAATGTCATCAGCCGCAAGGATATCGACAACCTCTACGAGCACCACGTGCTCCACTCTCTGGCTATTGCCAAGGCGATCAACTTCCGCCCTGGTTCAGAGATTCTCGATTTCGGATGCGGCGGCGGTTTCCCGGGCATCCCGCTCGCCATCCTCTTCCCTGAGTGCAAGTTCAAGCTCATCGACGGCACCGGCAAGAAAATCAAGGTGTGCAACGAGGTGGCTGGCGCTATCGGACTCAAGAATCTGGTGGCTGAACACCTGCGCGGCGAGGACGAAAAAGGCAAGTACGACTTCGTGGTGAGCCGTGCCGTGATGCAGTTGCCCGACCTGATGAAGATCATCAAGAAGAACTTCAAGAAGGCGGGGCAGAATGCCCTGCCCAACGGTTTGCTCTGCCTCAAGGGCGGCAATCTGAAGGAAGAGCTCAAGCAGTATTATAAGATTTCAGAAATCACCCCTCTCAGCACCTTCTTCGATGAGGAGTGGTTCAGCCAGGACAAGCAGCTGGTTTATGTTCCTGCTTAAATGAAAGAAAAAAGTAAAATGCTACATATCGAAAGATTCCAAGTCAACATGTTGCAGGAAAACTGCTACGTGGTAAGCGATGACACCCTCGAGTGCGTCATCATAGATTGCGGCGCCTTCTATCCAGAAGAGCGCAAGGCGATCACCGAGTATATCAGAAAGAATAATCTGAAGCCTGTTCATCTCCTCGTTACCCACGGTCATCTCGACCATAATTTCGGCAACGATACCATCTACCAGGAGTTCGGACTGAAGCCGGAAGTGGCACAGGGCGATGAGAAGCTGATGAAGGGTCTGGCTCATCAGGCAGAGACATTCTACCAGATGCAGCTCGACACCCAGTTCCCTCCTATCGGTCATTTCTTTGAGGAAGATGAGGTAATCAAGTTCGGCAACCACGAATTCACCATCATCGATACTCCGGGTCACAGCAACGGCTCCGTATGCTTCTATTGCGAGGCAGAGCACGTACTCTTCTCGGGCGATACCCTCTTCAAAAGTTCCATCGGCAGAACCGATTTCCCAGGCGGCAGCATGTTCCGCATCATCAACAGCCTGCGCCATCTCGGCATGTTGCCGGATGAAACACAGGTGTTGCCAGGCCACGGAGAGGCTACCAGCATCGGCGAGGAATTGGCTCATAATCCATATATGGACCGATAGATTCAGGAAGATACAGCATTCAGATGATTCAGAAGAAATCGAACACAGAAAAGATTATCCTGGGCATTGACCCCGGCACCAACGTGATGGGCTATGGCGTGATACGCGTCATCGGCAACAAGGCTGAACTGGTGGTAATGGGCGTCATCGACATGCGCAAGGAGAAAGATCCCTACCTGCGACTCGGCAGGATTTTCGAGCGGGTGACTGGCATCATCGACTCCTATCTGCCCGACGAGATGGCGATAGAGGCTCCCTTCTTCGGCAAGAATGTGCAGTCGATGCTCAAGCTCGGCAGGGCGCAGGGAGTGGCTATCGCTGCCGCCATCCACCACGACGTACCCATCCACGAGTACGCGCCGCTGAAAATCAAGATGGCGATTACCGGACAAGGTCAGGCTTCCAAGGAGCAGGTGGCGGCGATGCTGCAGCGCATGCTCAACATCCGGGAAGACGAGATGCCGAAATACATGGATGCCACCGATGCCCTGGGCGCAGCCTACTGCCATTTCCTGCAGATGGGCAGACCCGAAACGGGCGACAAGCACTATAGCAGCTGGAAGGATTTTGCTACCAAGAACGCCAGCCGCATAGAGAAAGGTACAGGCATGACGGGCCCGCAGGCAAAGCTTCTGGCGGCTATCAACCGTACCACGCACAAGTAGCCCCTGCCCGGGAATATCCCCCTGTTATCAAGCAACATATCAATAAAAAAATAAGAGAGATGCAAAAGATTATCAGTATTCAGAATGGCGTAACCCGTATGCCGGAATGGCGTATGGCTGAGCCTGTTAACTTCGAGGCATGCGACGGCGAGCATATCGCTATCGTAGGTCCCAATGGTGGAGGTAAGTCGATGTTCGTGGACATCCTTGTGGGCAGACACCCGCTGTTGATGCACGATCCTGATTACGACTTTTCTCCTAGTACCAAATCCCTGGTGAGCGACAACATCAAGTATATCACCTTCCGTGATACCTACGGAGGCGACAACGACCGCACCTACTTCCTGCAGCAGCGTTGGAACCAGCTGGAAATAGATGAGAATACGCCTATCGTCAAGGATAAGCTGGAAGAGGCTTATCAGATGGCTGGCGAAGATACTCCGGAGCGCAGACAGCTGCAGGAGCACATCTACGAGCTGTTCCACATGCACCATCTGCTCGACAAATACACCATCCTGCTGAGCAGTGGAGAACTCCGCAAGTTCAAGCTTGCCTCTACCCTCTTCTCAGAGCCTCGCGTGCTGATCATGGACAATCCGTTTATCGGTCTGGATGCCGACACCCGCGACCAGCTCAAGGAGCTTCTCAAGTCACTTACCACCGAGCATCATCTGCAGATCATCCTCGTGCTAAGCAAGAGCGATGACATCCCGGAGTTCATCACCCACGTGGTAGAAGTGAAGGATATGAAGGTATATCCTAAGCTTACCAAGGAAGAATATCTGGCACAGCGCAACCCCATCCCTGCCCATGTATTATGCGAAGAATTAGAACAGGCCATCATCAATCTGCCATATAGCGACCGGGAATATCACAGTCAGGAAGTGGTAAAGATGAACAAGGTTCGCATCCAGTATGGCGAGCGCATCATCCTCAACGATCTCGACTGGACGGTCAACAATGGCGAGCGATGGGCGCTGAGCGGACAGAACGGTGCCGGCAAGAGTACCCTGCTCAGTCTGGTATGTGCCGACAATCCACAGAGCTACGCCTGCGACATAGCCCTCTTCGGCAATCCTCGTGGCAGCGGCGAGAGCATCTGGGATATCAAGAAGCATATCGGTTATGTATCTCCTGAGCTTCACCGTTCCTATCAGCGCAATATGCCAGCCATCCGCATCGTGGCAAGCGGTCTTACCGATTCTGTGGGTCTCTATGTAAAGCCTAAGGAAGAGGATATGGACCAGTGCCGTTTCTGGATGAAGGTATTCGGTCTGGAGGGTTTGGAAGATCGTGGTTTCCTGAAGCTGTCAAGTGGCGAGCAGCGCCTGGTACTTCTGGCACGTGCCTTCGTGAAGGATCCTGAGCTCCTCATCCTCGACGAGCCTCTTCATGGTCTTGACAACAGAAACCGCCGCCTGGTAAAGGATATCATCGAGGCATTCTGCAAGCGAAAAAACAAGACGATGATCATGGTTACGCACTATAAGGAAGAGCTCCCTGCCTGCATCGACCACAGCATCTTCCTGAAGAGACATACGAAATAGAAAAAGATGACTGTTCAACTCCC
>OCQZ01000109.1_pt1 | contig 23009 bp, 30 predicted proteins | sample 1538921 | NCBI WGS metagenome assembly OCQZ01 (sample SAMN03418269, study PRJEB22391) | human gut metagenome | biome: human-gut; feature: organic feature; material: feces | host: Homo sapiens | place: Tanzania | collected 2013-01 | reverse complement strand
TTGTAATCTCTCATTGATTACGTTACAAAGATACTGCTTTTATTTGAATTATGCAAGCATTAATCAAATAAAATCAAGAAAAAAAATCAAAAAAGAAATAAAAAAAAGAGGCTGCGCCTATTTTGGGCTCAGCCTCTTGTGGTCTGTTGTGTGTAATGCGGAAAAATGGTATGTCCTAAAATTCTGCTTCTGCAAGTTCTTTCGAGAACTCCTTCACAGCCTTTTCTGACTTTCCATATACAAATGTAACTCATTTGTTAGACTATTGTATCATATCACAGTAATATTTTTGTTCAATACATATAAAAAGCGAACCGTCCATCACGGACGGCACGCCTTTCACTTAACAACTTCTTGTTTATGGAATCTCACATATACCCTTATAGCCACCGTAGTGGCCACCACGATAAGCACCGGCACGACCACCACGGCTGTCACCTTGCAGTCGGGCGGTTCGTACACCTTTGTTTTCTCCTCCTGCTCCTTGCATTCGCTCGCTTCGTTGTGCGATAGATGCTGTGAACTTTCCGAGGTTGCGAGAGCCTTTTTTTCGGCTTTCACATCTTGTGTTGCTCCTACCGTTGCCCTTCGTGCTTTCAGTGCGATGATGCCGTGTGCTGTCGGTTTCGAGCCCGATTTCTTTTCCCGATATTTCAGCAGTCCTTTCCCCATCATCGGCAGTATTTCGGGCAGTCCGCTGTCCGACGGAATGTAATAGACCTCCAGGCCGTCGAAGCTCATGGCCAACGAGCTCAACAGATTCACTGCTGCGCTGTCTGTCTGCACATCCTTCTCCGAGTCATGCCTTACTGTGTTCTGCGAGGCTGTCGCCTGGATCTTTCGGTGCGACGAGCACGAGGCGAGCGAAAGCACGAGTGTGAGAGTGCAGATTGTCACAAGTCGCATAGTCCATCTTTTTTCACGTCGAATGCAGGGCACGCCTTGTTAGCGAACTCGCAGTGACCGTGCACACTTGCTTGTGGGTATTGCTTTCGCAGTTCTCCGACAAGCTTTCTGAGGGCTGCCTTTTGCGCTGGCGTGCGAGTGTCCTTCGGACGCTTGCCGTCAGCGGTGCAGCCCCCGATGTAGCACACCCCTATAGAGTGGGCGTTGTGGTTCAGGCAGTGCGCCCCCACCTCATCAACTGGTCGGCCCTTGTGCACAGAGCCGTCGATGTAAATCACGAAGTGATAGCCGATGCCGCGCCATCCTCGCTGCTTGTGCCATTGGTCGATGTCCGCCACGGTGAAGTTTCTTCCCTCCGGGGTTGCGGCGCAATGGATGATTATTTCGTTAATTTCTCTCATTTGTTTTTGTATTTATAGTGATAATCTATTCCGAAAAGCGAGCCAACGAACGTCAGTATTTCCCCGAACGCCACCAGCACCGAGCTGTCGATGACCCCAGTTGGCGGCACGCTGAATCCTGCCACCAGCAGTCCTGCGCCGAGTGTTATCAGCACCACGGCGCAAATCAGCTGCACTTTATGTGATGTATCTTTTTTCTCGCTCATATTCTGTAAAATCGTAAAAAATCATTATATTTGCATTGTTGTTCTGGAGGCTTTGCGCTCGAGGAAATAAGAACCCATGTTGGCTTTGTGCCACACCGGGATTTGTAGGCGTGGTTTTGTGCCACGTTTTTTTTATTTGTTGAAAATCCAATGGAAATTGTCTGACCATTCTTCAAGATTGCCTTCTGGAACGTATTGCGTGCCGTCCCAGCACAGGTGGAAAGTGGCGATATTCGTAGCGAGCCGGCTCAGGTCGAGCCTCGTGACCTTGTCCACATATTTCTTTTTGATGAATGCGATTCCGTACAAAAGCCTCACTCTGCGCCATTTTGTACGCATCATTCCAGTCGTTTCATCTTGTACACATTCTTTCTCCAGACTTATTCGGGATCTCCCATAGGGGACCGTAGTATTAGACCCTCCTTCTTGAACCGCTCCGCGCGTCAGCCACCCATCTCGCACGAAATATTCTGGAAGTGTGCTCATTTCTTTGCTTTCTCCGTTTGCAAAGACATCTTTTCTTACGCTCACCACGCCATTTTTATCCACGGCGCATTGACCGATTTGCCCCATTGGATGCCAGCCTTTACGGGTTTTCTCTCTGTAACGCTTTAATTCCCCATTTTTCTTTACCTTGTATGTGTTCGCCTTTCTGGTCTTACGGAAGATGAACGGCACATATTCGTCATTGAGGTAGCGTTCGGCGCCAAGCACACGCAATTTTGTAGAGTCGTTAATATCCAAATAGATAATGCCACGCTCATTATTGTTGAATCCTTGGTAAAATTCCTCTGCTGTGCCAGTGTAGCCGTTTTGTTTGGCTATCATATATGCGTCATACACCGCATAGTTGGGCACTATTTCGCTCTGAATGTTGCTGTCGTCGTCGCTCTCCTTTTCCCACAGTTCGACAGGCAGCGACTTGGGCGAGATGACGGTTTGATACCCATCCACATAATTCGCGTTAGGGATGGTCTGCACGAACTTGTAGGTGATTACTCCACAGCCGAGCATGTGCCTGTCGAGGAAACAGATAATCTTCTTGTCCACCACCTTGGCGTTGCCCTTTTTGAGTGCGCAGACGTAACTTCTTCTTCCGTCGGAGAACTCGACACTCCATTCCCACACAGGCGGAGCTGTCGGTTCACCGCTGGCGTTGAGCAGTGTTATTTCCACTGCGAAATCGTTCTTGTAATAGATATGTTTCATAATTGCTGTTCTAATTTATTAATCTTGTCACGCAACGCTTGGCGAACCTTGTGCAGGCTTGCCACATCGTATGGCATCTCTGCGCCAACGGCCATCGCCTCTGCGCATTTAATCACTTTATAGTCGCTCTCTTGCAGTTCGGATTTCAGACACTCCACATCTAAAATCAACTCGCTTCGTCTATCTCTTTCCATATACCTTGATGTTTTCTCCGCTGTGTAAAGATTTTAATGTGTAAAATTCAAGTTCAACCTTTCCGCCTATCTTGCTGTTTAGACGATATTCATGTTTTGTTGCTGGAAAATTTAAACGAGAACCTGTGTTCGCGAAATTATAGTATAGAAATTCCACAGATAAATTATTGCCGTCTTGCACAATGTGCCAAACAACATCTTTGGTGTAGGATGATAAACCTTGCAAAGAAACACTTACTCCACCGATGTTCAAATACACATTAGTGTTGGTTAGATTGTTGCTGTTCATTCTTCTAACAGCCAACTCTTTATACCCCTCGCAATTTTCGGCAACAGTAATTCTGTTTTTGCTCGTGTCATATTCACTTACCTCATTAATCAATTCCCAATCGCCACGCAGATACCTCGCATCGCTCTCTGCTTTGGTGTATGCGTCAATCTGTTTTCCACCTCCGCCGCACTGCTGCCATTTGCCACCTCTCCACATATACAGGCGTTTAGTCATGGCGTTGGCGTAGATTTTTCCGCTGCTCGGCACTCCGAGGTCGATTGTTTCCGTTTCTTTTTTGTAGAATAGGTGTTCTTTCCCCTCGCTGTAGTAGATATCGCCCACGTTAGCCACATACATAATCGCGGAGTCGCCAGTATTGTCCACATTGTCGAGTGTAACCCCCATTGACTCCAGCACCACATGCAGTTCCATCGAGTCCGCCTTGGCTTCGATATTCTTGTCACGCAGCTTATTGCCGTTGACAATGTCGGCGATTGCCATAGCGATTTGCTGTGAAGCCATTTTCAGCGTACCGTGGCGGAACTCGATTGTGTCCGTGTCCACATAATAAGCGAAGTCGTCGGCCTTACCAGAGAGAGCCTTTTTGAGTTCGTCGGCGGTGACAGCCGACCTTGCGATATTCTGCAATGCCGATTGTAGAGATGTGATAGTGCGTTTAACGGAATTCAGCTCATTGTTCACATCGCTGTCGGCTGGGCACGAGGCGAGCAGGTCGGCGAGTTTTTGCAGAAGCGATCCGAGCGATTCGGGCGACACACTGTCCTTCTGCGAGAGCGCGCGGAAGTGTGTGATGAGTTTGTTTAGAGCGGTAGTGTCAATAGCCATACAATTATCTTTTTACATCAAAATAAACGGGAAAAAGAGGCACCTTAAAAGACACCTCACATTATATTCATTGCCGAGTTACGGATTTGCGCATCAGGTCGGGGTTGAGCGCGTTCGAAACAGCGTTGCAGAACTGTCTGCCGAGATTGTCGGCGTAGAACTCCTGAATGTTCATCACCGAGGCGAAATATTTTGTCGAGAACCAGCGTCGTCGTTTTCTCACCTTATCACGACCGATATCACCGCTGTTCCCCCTTGGCACCTCCCTGCCGGTACCGTAGTCCTGGAAGATACCGTAAGTGTTGAACGACTGCTCCAGCGAGATTTGCGTAAACTTTCCGTCTGCGTTCATGGCCACGGCGATAGTTGAGCGGTAGAGAGCCCCTGTGTCAATCACACCGAGCAGAGCGATTCGCTCTCGCCAAATCTTAACCATCGTAGAGTTGAAAGCCGTAACGTACTTCCGTCTTTCCTCCAGTTGCCTGTCACTGCCACTCATCCTCATTGTACCTTAAATCAGTATATACATCGACGGCGATTTGGAAGTAAGCGCACGCGCACCCCGAGAAAAAGAATCGGTCGATCTCGTTGAAAGAGATTCGAGAATCGAGGTAGATACAGTTCTGCTCCAGCTTCACTCGTTCCAGCGTCAGCACCGACATCATTTGCCGGAACAGTTCCCGCATCGCCTCCATGCACTCGTTCCGAGCCTGCATATCGTCGACAGCGTGTCGCATGGCGAGAAATACCGTCTTCACCCTGCGAGTTCGCGGCGTGTTGTTCAGTTCCGTGTATCCGTCGGCGATGTCCGACACGCAGCAGAACGCCGAGGCGTACTGCATAGCGTGCAGAGCCTCCTCGAAACCCTCCAGCCCCGACACCTTGCAGAAAGAGAAACCCTCTGCGATGGCCAGTTTGTTTTTCGCCATCAGAGCCTCAAAAAACCCTGTGGCGTTCCAGTCACTTTTTTTCATTGATTTTCTCGTTAATCTGTTTATATTCCTTTGCTTGCGCATTGAGTTCCGTGAGTGCGCGCCACGTGTCCATCGCGAGGATTTCGGTTTCCTTAGTGATGTCGCCTTTTGTGAGCGCACGGATTTGCGCGTCCATCGCCTCCTGAAGGACAGTTCCTATGGCCCGTTCAGAGCCGAGCAGATTCTGCGTGTCATCGGAAGTCGGCTGATAGAAATCCGGGAACCTCATTGCCAGCATATTTTTCAGCGCCGCCACCCAGTAGAAAACGCTTATTCTTTCCTCTGGTGCGAGTTTTCCCGACAGACCGGGATAAAGCACGCCAGCGAGTTCATCGAGCATCGCATCGTTGCGAGTGGCGAGGAACCCCTGATACAGGTTTTCGGCGATGATAAGCTTCTCGAACGGCACCCCTTGGAAATCCCCCGCCACTGGTCGGTGCCGTCGGATTTTCGCCAGCCTCACGGGAGTTGACGGTATATTCTCCAGCCAGTCCAGGAACGGCAGCACCTGTGCCAGCTGCACGCATTGAACCACAGCCACCTCCTTACCGAAAGAGAGCAGGAACCTCTGCCCCTTGTCGCGTCCGAGCACACGGCACCCTCCCCATTTCACCAGAGCCAACACCTTCACCTCGTCGATAGAGAAGTCCTTTGCGATAAGCGCGTACACATAGCGCAGCATCTTATCGTCGAGTTCCTCCCACGAGGAAGGCACATTAATATTTATATTGATAGATTCCATATCAGAAGAAATACCCGCCCGACTTTTTTTGATTCTTGAACACAGGCGGAGTGAACAGTTCCGCCGTGCTGGAGTTGTGCCATGCCGAGAATGATTCAGGGCGGTTGCGGATAAAGTTCACCAACGCCACCATACGGCGAGTGCTGATTGGCTCACCGCCAATCATCGCCACCACCTGCGCCCTTACGCCCCGAATGACTGGAGCGAACTCATCCGAGATTTCACCGCCAACCACCGCCATTCGGAACTCCTTCATCAGTTCCTGCGAGAAATATTCCTCCGCCAGCGATTCCTCCGCCTCGATAGCCCTTTGCCTCAGTTGCAGATATTTCTCCCACCGTTCGGATTTGAAGCCGCACAGGTCAGAGAGTTCGAGCGTTGGGAAAAGCGTAGCGGCGAAGAACTGACATTGTTTTGTTGCTCTCCACCCTTCGAAACCTTGCAGTTCCGTGAGCAGTGCGTCCAGCAGTTCGTCGCGCTGTTCGGTAAGCGAAGCGATAAGCCTCTCCACCCTCTCCTTGCTTGCCGGAGCGATATTCTGATTGCTCACCACCCCGAAGCCGTTAGGCGTGATCACGATGTCGAGCGACGGAATCGCCGTTCGCATCGCCTCGCAGACCACGGCGCGCTCCACCGTCACCTTGATAGGCGTGCCGTCCTCAAGGAGGCATATTTGGCGCATCACCTCCATCGAGGTGAACGTGCTGATTATCCACTGCTCCGCCGAAGAGACGAACGGAGCGAGTTTTGCGGAAAGAGGCGTTTCCCCCTTCACCGTCGCGAACACGTTAGGCACGAGTTCGCGCAATTGCTGTTCATAGTCAATAATCATAGCGTAGTCACTTTTTTAGCGTCGGCGTGTTCATCGAGCGTAGTGAGTTGTATAAACGGGCTGTCCGGTCGCACGCCGCGCCAGCCATTGAACCGAATGATGATACGGTGCACGTTAAAAAGCAAGTCGTGATACGGCTTTTGCAGCGCGTGTGCGATAGTGTACAGTTCCCGCTTGTCAGAGCCGCTGTTGTTGGTTTGCGCCTTTCCCGGCACCGACCCCACGAGATTAGAGTGCACACGCATTGTGAAGCAAATCATGTTCACCGCCTCCTGAATATCCGTGCTCCAGTCGCCTCCCTCCTTGCTGTCCTCAATCTTATGTATCACCACATCATGCTGTTCCTTTCCGTCGGGCGTGACATAGAACGTAGAGAACCACGCCTTTCCGCTGTTTTCCGCCCCTGTGAGGAAGTCGAGAATGGCCTGTTTTTCCTCCACGATACGCTTCTGTTGCTTTCGTCGGTCGGTGATACCCTCCGAGCGGAAGATAGACTCCCAGTATTTCTGGGAGATTTCGATTTGGTACTTGATAGGGGCCGAGTTTTTCAGTTTCGATTCCTTAGCGATACCGATAAGCTGCTTGATATTATACCATTTACCACGGAACAGCGAAGCGTAGTGCGGAATGGGATAATAAGTCGAGTCAGGCGTAGGCACCCGGCTCAGGACGGCGAACTTTCGGCATCGCGTTCGGCTCCCGAGCCTCACTTTCAGGTCGTGCCACGGCGCGGCCATATCCAGCAGTTCAATCGCCTCCACCTGTTTCTCGTCCGTTACGCACTTGCGCCAGTTCGCGTACAGCACCTGCGGAATTCTGCCGTACTCGTCGGCAGGTGCGAAACGGCAGTAGCACGCCTCCTTCCGCACGACACGCACGATTTTCGTAGCGTCGTTAGAGAGAATGACCACGCTGACCGCGAACCCGAAGTGCTTCAGGTCCTGGCATGCACCCAGGAAGTAAGAAGCGAGGTCGTTGTCCATCAGGAACTCCTGCACCTGTTCCCTTGTCACGTTGTCAGCGTCATTGCAGTCGTACACCAGGCCGCTGCCATAGCAAACCTCCGCGTTGAAGATTTGGCAAGTGGAGAGCGTCTCATCGTCCTCGATAAGCTGTAGAATGTCGTATGGCATATTGTTGTCACCGCCCCACGGCATGTATTTGAGATTGTCGCTGATAGAGACAGGCAGAATGTCGATATCTTCCTTGAACACGGAAGCCGAGTTCACCTGAAAGACCGCCCTTGCCTTCATAGTAGGCAAATTCTCCACGGAGTTGTAATTCAGATTATTTTTCATTTCATTTGTTGTTGTTTACAGAAAAACCTCGCACCCATTGACGGCGAAGATGCAGCAGTCGCGAACCTTGCGGATTTGTCCATTTGTCAGAATCTTCATGTTGCGTGTTCCCGAATAGAAGTCGTAGCGCAGCGATATGCAGTTCCGCAAGTGCATAATTTCACCGTTCGCCTTCCAGAGGGAGATGTCCACCGGGTCGCCGCTGTTCAGCATCGTGCGAGCTGTATTTATGTGAATAGATTTAGCCATAATGCAGTGTTATGTGAATACATAGTTGTAAGGTTCGGTGAAGATACCGCCCTGCTCAGGGTTAGGCAGAGCGATACGTCGCACATCGAAGCGCCACGTGAACTTGACTGCGTTCGGTTTTTCGGGGAAGTCCGACACCTCGCAAGTCGAATCAGTGATAAGAATCTTCTGCATTGCGTCGAAGTCCGACTCATCGTCATGGCATCCGTATAGCACCCTTGCGTCGTCGGTCGTAAAGAGTTGCTGTGCAAGAGCGCACTCCCCATGTGTCAGAGCCGCCGACTGCACCTCGAACGACTGTTGACATGTGCTGTCATAGAACTGCGAGCGTTCGTTCAGCACCGCCACCGAGCGTTCGACTGTTGTTTTCGCGGTTGTCTCGGCAGGCACGGACACAAGGTCGGGCACATTGAACGCGTTACGGAAATAGAAGCACGCCTTTTGCGGCATCTGCGTAGCGATAAAGAAAGTCGCCGCCCTGTCTCCGCACGTCACCGTGAACCCGGTCAGCTGCACCTTTTTCCCCACCTTGCTGGCAACCATAGCCTCCAGTTGCCCGCTGTCCACCCCCACGGACACCACATCGAGGGAGGAGGAAGCCGCATTCTCGTAGCCCAGCGTCAGCGTGCAGTGCCCATTCACGCCGTCGGCGATATAGTCGCAGTGTGCGCTGTATGCCATATCCTCCATGGGCTGAACCACCCACGACAGCAGCACCGTGCTTTTCGGAGCGATGCGCCGCGCCGATGCGACGGTAAGGAAATGACTCTTCAACATCTGTTGAAGGGATTCGGGTTCTGCGAGAGCGATATGGCGGTCAAAATGCAGAGCGTTAAATTGCACTGTCGCCTCCTCGTCACCGTTAGTGGCGACCAAGGCGAACTCCATCATCGCAGTGCCAGCCTCCCTGATGGCGAGTTCGACGACATCGCGTAGGTTGTCCACTGTCACCGTACCCTTGTATGTGTAGAACCTGCCAACGAGCAGTTCGAAATTCGACGCCGTGCCGAACTGGAGGTCGACAAAATCTTTGTCGGACTGTATGACCACCTCCCCGATGGAAGCGGAAAGCACGAGTGACGGAATTGTAGAAATCTTAATCATGCCGAAAAATAGCACTACTTTCGGGCGAGGGAAAAGACATTAAAGAAAATCCCCGGAGTCCACTCCGAGGCGATAATTCGTTAGGGATTGAAGCCGAACGGCAGAGACCTTCGGGGCTCTGTTCACGAAAGCGAGGGGCGGCACAGCCGCAGGGCACCCACCCTCACGTCACCCCCGACACATTGAAAGATATCGTATCGTGGAAAGGGAACTTCTCGCAACCGATGTATAGCGTATCGAAAGCGTCTGTTCCGTCGGTGCGGTGTTCCAGCAGATCCTCCTCGCTTTCGGCGAGTTTCTCCCCACCCTTGTCCTTTCGGAATCCATTTCGTCCACGGCTCACCCCGGCCGCCTGAATGGCGAGAATCAAATCATCGTTGTTCTGCCGGTTGAAGAACGGCATCAGCCGCTGCTTACCGCTGAACCCCTGGTTGATGAGCAGATATTTCTCATCGTGACGCATAGGATTACCGATATAGACAGCCTCCACCCTCCAGCCGTGACGCTCGAACTCGTGCACCACCACCCAGCGGAAATCCTGCTCATTGACGGCATAGTTAGAGCCGAGAGCCGTAGCGTCGTAGTAGAAAACTACCGTCTTGTTCCTGTGAGCGTTGTAATACATGCAAAAATCGTCGATGAGAGCTGGAATTTTCCTTTCAAACTTCACATAGAACGACTTGATGATGTTCAGCCGTCGGCCGTCGGGCTGTCCAGCGACAATCCAGTTGATGTTCGCGTTGTAGTCCATACCGATACAAATAGGCATATCGGTTTTCACGTCGGCATCGATGGAGGAATCCATCTTAAAGTTTTTGCACACCTCTCCATCAGGAGTGAAGAGCGAGTTTTGCATATATTCGTCGAGATGTGTGAACGAAGATGCGTCATACTTGTGTGCCTCTCGCATCGACGAGTAGAAGCCGTCCTTACTGATACCGATGCGTTGGCAGAGTATTGATGTTTGGAAAGTCAACGGTGTAAGGTCGCGCTTCATCTGCTTGATGTAGTTCTCGCCCAGCAGTTGCAGATTCTCGATAGACGAGTATTCCTTGTAGTAGACCGCCACCGAGCGCAGCTGGTTGAGACTGCGGTCGAGCCTTCTGAGATACCCCTTCAGATACGGCGGAACCTCCGCCCCCTTCTCATTCAGCGAGCGAACACGCTGCTTCGTTTTCCAGATTTCGAACACCGTCCCCTCGATAGTCCGAATGAGTTCCGGGTCCATCTTCTCCTTATAGTGCAGGAACCACGACCCCTTTTGTGTTTGAGGCATATCCGAGAGCACCATCATTGCGTGATTGAAGGAGTGTCGGCCGAAGAAACTCTTGATACCGCCGTTGGCAGGGAGCGTCTCGTCCTTCAGTTTCTGATAGTCGATGAATTTCGCCTCGTCCACCAGCAGCCACGAAAGCGTCAGCGAGTTGGAAGATCCCGGTCGGTCCTGCGAAATGATGACGGCGCACGAACCGTTGTAGAACGAGATAACATGCTCATAGTCGTTCGGCTCGATAATCGGACGCTTGAACGACTTCGGCGGCCGTCGCCCCACCACATAGTGCACACCGTTCAGGAATCCCCACCGCTTCCATGCGGCGAGCAGACCGGGAAGCGTGTTTGTCAGACCGTGCTTGAACGTAGGCACCACGATACCGCCAGTGGAGCCCTGCATACGCTGCATGTTTCGCAGAGCGAACGGAGCGGCGATACTGTCCGTTTTCCCCGTCCGTCGCCCCGCCACGATGACCGAAGTGTTAGCCCCGATTAACTGCGTCAGCCGTTGTGGGTTGTTAAAGTAAATCCTCTTCTCCGTCATTGTTTTGCGTGTTGTTATTTAAAGGGAAGAGAGAATCAAGTTCAAGGTCGGGCTCCTCAAACTCCACATCCTCGATGTCGATAGTCTCGGCCCTGTACTTCTTAATCATGTCCGAGATTTTGCGTTGAATGTTCGGGATAGGTTTAATGCCCAGCACGGAAGGGTCGGAAGTGGCTGTGAACGGTTGCACCACAATCATCTCGTATGGCATCACCTGCTCGTCCTCCAAGTCCACCCGGTTGTACTTCGCGTATGATGCGGCTGCACGCTCCATTGTCTTTGTGTCCTTGCGTTTCTGCGCCATCTTGTATGTGTTCATTATCATCTCGTTGAACCGCCATCGGTGAAAGTCGCGGCTCGCCGCCGCCAGCAGTGGCAGCATCGCCTTCACCACAGCGAGGTCAGAGTAAGCCGTCACCTTCGACACGTCATGCCTTTGGATGAGTTCGTTCACAAATTCCCGGTCAGTTCCGTCAGGGTTCGCGATAAACCAGTTGTACATTTCCCGTACACGCAGCACCTTATCCACAACTGATTGTGGATACCGCTCCCGCAGTTCCGCCTCACGAGTAAAGAGGTCGGTGCGGCACACTTCCAAAGCAGAGGGATTAGCCATGATTATTCGTCATCCTCCATATCAAGCAGATTATGGTGCGCGTTTTCGATAGCGAGAGGCGAGCCCACCGAAGCCAGCATCATCTCCTGCGAGTGCAGCTTCACCTTCGACAGCGCCTTACCTCGGTGATACGCCTTGGACACCTCTGTTGAGCGGTCGGCGATGTCATCGCGAAGCACCTCGGCGTGCATGTTAAGCAGCACCGCCATATCCGATATAGTCAGATATATCGAAGCGAACTTCTCAATCTGCTGTAATTCTTTGTCTGAATAGTTCATTTAAAGGGACTGAGTGGTTAACAATCATGTCGTTCACCTGATCATATAAAGTGTTGAAAATATTCGGGTCGGTGCTGATGAACGCGCATTCCGCCCGATTTCCCCGCGTCAGGTTCTGTGAAGTCACCACCGACACCGTGTCACCGCCTTGTGAGCGCACCAGTAGGATTTTGCTGTGATTGTCGGCGAGGTAAGTGTTCTCGATCACCTGCGATATGAAAGCCCAGAGTTTCAGCGTCTTGTTAGTCGCCTTGTGGTCGAGCACAAGACTGATACGGCTCACCCTCTTGTCCCGGCAGATGAAATAGAGCCTTCTGAGGAACTCCTCCGAGATAGAGAACGAAGTCTGCCAAATCTCCGCCACACCCACCTGTTCAAGAATCCATTCCAGCACATCCGCCACCTGGAGTGCGCTGGACAGGTACGCCTGGTTGACGGGGGGGGGTATTTTTAAGAGGCTTCAGCAGATCGTTGATGTCCGTCGAGCGTTTCATTTCTTGGGCTTTTCCTTCGTGCTGTCGTCGACAGGCACGAAATGGTCGTACTCCTCCCAGTTACGGTGAAGCTTCTTGTCGAGTGCAATCAGTTCCTTCAGGAACGGATAACGCTCCGAGTCGGGGCATGGCGAGGAAGCCAGCGACAGCGAGCGCAGTTGCAAGTGCACCTCACGCATCCGCTGCAAGATAGAGAGATTCTCTACATATTTAGCCTTGATATTGTCAGGCAGGCACTCGTGGTCGTCACGTTTTCCCCGCTTGTGCTCGTCGGCCTGTGCAGCGAGCGGGATATCGTTTTGCACGATATCGTCCACCTGCCGCTGCATCATCTCCACCTGCTCGTGCGTCAGGTTCTGCACCCTGAAATTGTAGTATTTCTGAAGCTGGTACTCGATGAACTCCGCCTTGGATTTCGGGTTGGCGACCAGATTACGGTACATAATCTGATTTCCTGTGAGTCTAAGCAGATAGAGTGCTCCCACCGCGTAGTCGCGTTCCTCGGCTGGCGATTCCAGCCAGTGCTTGAGCAGTTCAGTAAATTTGTTGTCCATATTTTTATAGTTTATTGTTGATGCCGGCGAAGAACACGCAGTTCTTGCCGAGAGGAACGAGCAGATTCCGCATCGACACCAGCGTTTGCCCAGTCGTCACGAAATCGTCAATCACGATGATGTGGCTTTGTGTCGGGATGTTGTTCGGCGAGAACACCGCGCCCACCCGATGTTTCGAGTGCGCGATTGCGCAGTCCTCGTAGAACGGCAGTCCCATTTGCCGTGCGATGCCCTGTGCTATCATTGTGCCGAAGTTCCTCACCTTGTGCCATCGTTTCGGCGTAGTCACCACCGCCCACTGTTCGGGCGAGAGGAACTGCCCCAGCACCGAGCGAACAACCTTTGTGATACTGTCGGCGAAGAGCGGCACCATCTTGTCATCCGCCTTGATGTCCGACAGCGTGCGGCCATAGACCGATTTCTTCCACAGCGTGATGGAAAGCACACCTCCACGGTTGGCGATTTTCAGTTTGTGTGGAGCGAAGTCGCACCTCGCCTCCGCCGTGTCGGCCTGTTTCCACGCCTTGAACTTCCGTTCCTCGAAAATGTCCTTATGTATAGAAGGAGTGTCGCCAAAGTCAGGGATCTCAAGATTTGGCACGTTGATGTCATCCAGCAACGCCTCCAAATCCTTGCATTCCCCTTTGGCAGCACTCCTTCGCATCGGAAACTCAGGAATTATTACGCTTTAGCAGCTGGTTTGTTCGAGCAGTCGATTTCGCCGTCCTCCGTGTCGATAGTGCCCACATAGAAAGGGGCAGGCACCTCGTCAGTAGCCTCCACGCTGATAGTTGTGGAAGTAGTGCCGGTTGCACCCTGTCCGAGGTCTTGCGCGACTGTCGACTTGGTTTGCCACTTGTCATTTCCCAGCACGCGGAAGTTGCCCTTCATGTCCTCCACGATAAACACGTTATCCGAGTTATTGATGTAAGCGGCCGCCGCCGAAGCGTCGCTACCCACACCAGGGTGAACAGCCGTGAGCTTGTTCAGTTGTGTTTGGCTTGGGAGTTCGCCCTGTGCCTCGCTTGTGAGCTGCGACTTTTCAGGGAGAATGTCGATGTATTTCCACTTCTGCTCGGTGAGCAGCGTGAACGAGCCGGTGAGCACAGCCGCAGTTGGGCGGCCGTTCTCGTCGCGTGGGAGCGTAGGGTACTGCACGATTGCGCTTTTAGGGATGTAGTAGATTCTACGCTTCACGCCTGGCAGTTCAGGCGTTCCCTGGCACCACGCGAGCGATTTTTGAATTGATGTACAATTAGTAGCCATTACGATAGATATTATTCAGTTTTCAATTCGATAACCTTGAATCGACGCTTGTCGATGCTCTCGAACTGCACGCCGAAGAACATGGTGGCGATGTATGAGAGGATGAAAGGCTTGTATTCCTTCACCATCACATTCTCGATGTCGCCCATCTGGTCGAAACCGACGAGCATGTTGCTCTTCGTGGTGACGTGCATAAACTTAGAGTCCGCCTTGTTGTATAGAGGCACAAGCTTCAGCTTGCCGTTCGAGCCCTCCACGGCGGTCTGACCGTATTCAGTGTTGTATGGGATTCCACCGTGCGAGAGCAGATATCCCTCGTTGTACTTGTCCACGAAGTCCTGTGAGCAGTAGAGGAACAGTTCTTGCGAGCGCAAGCGAGGGTCGAGCGAGAAGAGGATTTTCTTCGCCACGTCAACGGCGTTGGCGGCGGTGATGTCCTCTGTGAGCTTCAAGTAGTTGCCCTTCTCAGCTGTGATATTCTGCGCAGTGATTTCCGCCTGAGTGATAGTGTCGAAACCGTTGAACAGGTCCTTAGAGGTGTCGCCAGTAGCGTTGCGCACACCGTTCCAGATAGCATTGTTAAGATGTTCCGAGAGACTTTTAGCGATAAGCGCGAGCACGCTTTTCGCAGTTGGCGTAGAGATTTGTCCGTCGCCTTTAGTTGCTCCAGTACCGAGCAGTGTAGAGACAGCGGAGTTAGGTTCGAAGTCCGACACCACCGAGCCGAAGAAAGTTTCGAGTTCACGGTAGTCAACGTTGAGATTGAAGTCGGAGGCTCTTGTGGGCTTGTATGGAGCGAACTGTGCGTCGCCGCTCACGGTTCCCACACGTTCCTTGTATCGGATGCCTGGGCGTGCAGTCATGTACTGCAACGTGTCTTGACAGCCGATGATAGGAAGCATCAGCAATTCAGAGCGGTACTTGATAGCCGCGTTCTGAAAGTCTTCAGGAGAGAATTTTAATTTTCCAGCCATATTTGTAAAGATGAATAAATGGATTAATTACACTTCGTTGTAGAGTTTTCTCGCGGCGTTGTAGTTCTCGCAGTACAGTTCGAATCCGCTCTTCCCGGCTGATGGAGCGTTTTGTTTGCCCTCGTCGACCACCTTTTGCGTGGTGGCGGCCGGAGCCATCTTCAGCTCGTTGATTTGAGCCTCAAGCTCTGCGATATTGCTGTCCTTCTGCGATAGAGCATCCTCGATAGTCGAGAGCTGCGCGTCATTGAGTTGTGCGTTGCCGTCGTTGAGCGTGAGAGCGTCCACGGCGAGCAGAGCGCAAATCGTCTTAAATGTCTTTTTCATTTCATTTATTTTTTTGGTTTTGCTTGCGAAAAAATCGTTCAGACGGTCGAAGAACACCGAGAGCACCGATTCCTTCTCTACCACTGGCAGATTAGGCACCGGCATACCCACCGAGGCCATTGCCGAAGCCACGGCGTTAGTGAGGCGTGGTGCGCTTTCACCGTCCATTTCCGTAACCTCGTCCACGAATCCCCATTCCAGTGCCTCCTGCGCTGTCAGCCATCCACCCACCTTCATCAGGTCGAGCAGTTGTTGCGTATTCTTCTTGCACTTGTCCGCATAGATAGAAGCGATGTTCGCGTCCATCTTGTCGAGGTTGTCGGCGAGTTGCGCGCAGTCGCTGACAAGCGTGCGGAACTGGTCGGCGTTGAGCGAGCCCCATTCGAAGAATTCCGTCGAGCACTTGTGTGCAAGATACATGGCGCACTTGTCGATAGAGATGTGTGCCGAGCCGAGCGATGCGATAGTTGCCGCCGAAGCGTTCATGCCGGTGAAGTGCACGCTCACATTGCCGTGTCGCGCGAACGCCGATGCGATGGAGAGCGCGCTGGCGAGACTTCCGCCGAGCGAGTCGATGAGCACGTTCACCTGTGTGGAGCTGTACTTGTCGAGAATGTAGTCAACATAGTCGCAGTTGAAGTCATCGCCTCCCACGAATCCCTTCAGATGCAGATGATATTTGTTTTTTGCCATATCGTAAAAAAAAGATTTGCACGAATTTATCACCATATATATGTGCAGGAAAAGACGAAAAAAGGCTTCAAGCATCTTTCAACGCCACTTCTCACGAAAGAATATTCCACCAAAACCGAAAGTGCGAATCAAAGGGCGAAAACATTTCCGCGTTTTGGCATGTCCAGGAAAGCGCAAGAAATGTCCAAGAAAAAGGTCGCCTATTCCTCCCGAACTGGCGACCCGACGTAACCTTCAAACTTAAATCAATTATGAGATTTGGAGTTTTGTTTTTAATTTGTCACAAACTTAAACTACTAAGAAAACTAATTAACTTATTATTATAACCAGAAAAGTTCAACTAAATGTCGCATTCGATGAGCGAGCGTATGGCGGTGTGCGATATGTCGTACTCCGTAACTGCGCTGTCGCCACCCCTCACGCCCATCATCCGAGTGCGCTTCACGATAGGATAAGGAGCCTCACGCGCCCCGATGATGTAGGATTTGCCGTTGTGGCCGGTGACCACGAACGCGATGTGCCTGTCCTTCGGCACGGAGTCGTCGGAGGTGAACTTCAGCGAAGCGGTATCTATCGTGGAAACGCCCTCTACATTTGTGACGCACTCGCATTTCGCGTCATCGAAAACAGTAATCTCCGTGATTTCCGTAAGCACCGGCACGGGCATACGCGCTATGCCACGGAGAGTGATGTCGGGCGTTAGCTTGTCGGCATCCACCCAGCCGACGAAAGCGATACCCAGAATCAAGTGTACACAAGTTCTCATATCGTGTTGTTTTATCGTATCAACCGTATCAATCGCATCAATCGTATCACCGATATTTTCAGGCCTTGAATTCCTGTTGATTTTTGCGTTTTTTTTTCACTCGTTCATACGCCTTGTAGCTGTTGCGCTTCCGTTGATAGCGTTTAGCGATTGCGTTCCAGTTCGTGTCGGTAGGTTCGATGCCGTGCGCCTCCATGAAAGCGTATATCATCTCGTCGATTCTTCCGACCACCGAGACGAAGCGATTGAGTGAAGTCCACATATCGATGTCGAAGCGTCCACGGATGACGCTCACCATCAGTTCGTGCGCTTTCGGCGGCAGATAGCAGTAAGTTTCAGGCGGACGGTGCTTGAACTGCGGTATCACGATAGGCACGCATCCCTCGTGATATGTCTGCACCGGCTCGCCCTCTGGCTGGCGTTGCAGGAACTGTTCAAGCACGCACCTTTCGATACTGCCACGGAGCAGATGCACTGGCGAGCATCCGCCCTGCTCGTGCACGAACCATTGTGCGAGGTAAGGGTCAAGGTCAATATATACGTTCATCGAAGAGTGGCTTATTGTACAAAGTTACTGAAAATGAGTGGTTTTGTCTATTTTTGTAGGGCGATAATGGGCGACACGGCTGTGCGTTGCCCGAAAAATCGCCAAGAAAAAAATGTGCAGTCTGAGAAAGCCATATAAAAAAGGGTTGACAGCGTTGACACGTTGACACTTGCCAGAATGGCGTGTATGAGCCTTTGATATACAATTACTTATCTTTTTTAATAAAAAATAGATATATAGTCAAGTGTCAACGTTTGGCTATGGATTTTCCGATTTTCGGCAAAAGTGTCAACCTTTGTCAACGTTTGTCAACGCCAATTTTTTGCATAAGATTCTGACAATGAACAATGTCAACGCTGTCAACGCTGTCAACGCAAAATAGTCGACTTCATATTTTTGGTGTTTTTTCTCTAAAAAAAACTTCGGGTTGTTTGCCCGAAGTCATATCTACATATATATTGTGGAGATTGTCAGAATGGGATTTCCTCCTGTTGTTGCGCTGTCTGCTGTTCCACTTCCGTCGTCGCGTCCTCGTCGTCCATCTCGCTCTCCCGCATTGATGAAGTCTCGAGGTTGAGTGAATATTTCTCCTTCAGCATCTCGTAGTCGAAGCAAAGCGCCTTTGGGCGGTTGACCTTCATCTTCCTCACCGAGTTTCCACGTTCTCGATGCTGTAGTCGAACGTGCCGTTAGGCAACAGCAGGTTGAAGCGGTCCTGCTTCAGTCCGAGGAACGACGGCTGCACCTTCAGATAAGTCATCACCGTTCCCCAGTTGTTTGTTCTTGCCCCGGTCACGCCTCCCGGTATTCTTCCTGAATACAGCGACGACACCGCTGGCGCGTTCAGGAAGAGCACCGGCTTCGCCTTTGCGAACCTCACCGCCTCGCTTCTGCCGATGGCACGGAACTCGGTGAGATACTTGATTCTGAAGTGTGCCTTCTCGATTATACGGCCTTGCGAGTGTAGCGAGTCGATGACCTCCCAGAACTCCGCCATTTCCGTGTTCTTCTTGCATCCCTCGTTCTGATAGCGAATGCCTGCGAGAGTGATGTCAAACAGTTCCGTGTAGGAGAATGGCAGACGGAGTGCCGATTCCAGCGTTCGGAACGTGGCGAGAGGCACCACCCAGTTGTCCAGCACGCGGTCCTCGATCTCCTCGTTCTCCAGTTCGTTGGAGAGTTCCTTACGCACCAGCGAGTAGTTCGCCTTGAAGCCGTTCTCCATCACCTTTCGCTGGTTGAGCACCTCGATGGCGAGATGTGTGTTACCTCTGTTGCCGATGTCCTTCAGTTCGTCGTATCTTCGCCTTTCCTCCTGCGTGAACGAAGGGCGCGAGAAAGTGAGGTGAATCACACGGCTGTAGAGAGCGATGTCGCGCGTAGGCAAGTCCTGTCCGCAGATGCACACGGCGGCAGTCACCACCGTGTGCGCCGCCTTTCCGTCGCCGTTCATATTCTTCTTCACTTGTCCAGTGCCGCCCCACAGCGCTTTCAGGTATGCGATTTTGCGTTCGTCGATGTCATTCTTGTACTCGTCGAACACCACCATTGCGTTAGTGACCTGCGACACCCGGTCGTTCATCGAGGGGATTGAAGTAACGGCGATGCTCGGCGGGTCGATGCCGTGAATGAAGAAAGATTGCAGTGTAGTGGCGAGAGAAGTCTTGCCAGTGCCCTTCAGTCCGAAAAGGTTGAGAATCGGGAAGCAGTTCTTGATTGGATAGATGATGTCGCGGAACAGCGATGCGAAGAGGAAGCACAGTCCGATTTTCCCGTTGTCGCCGAACACGTCCACCACCTTCTGCGAGAAGTCGTAAAGCGTGATTGCGCTACGGCTCTCGTGTGTGAACAGTCGCTCGAACTGGAAGATGGCGGGATTGTGCCGGTACATCACCGAAGTGGCTGGAATGTAGTATTTGTGCGTCGCGTCGATGCGCACGATGCCGAGGTTGTCCACCTTCAGGAACTCACCGTCTTTGAGGATTCCGTTGCCGAACGTGTAGAAACCGTTCACCGCGTCCCATCCCATCTGCTTCACCAGTTCCGCCGTGTCGGTGAGCGTGTAGAGCAGTTCCTTCACCACATTCAGCTTATCGATTTTCGCTTTCCAGATGAAGTTGCCGAGGCTACCCACCTTCTGCTGGAAGTTGGTGAGCGACACCAGTTCCGCCTCTCTGAACTCCACCACCTCCTCCACGTTGTACTCGTTGCGAATCTTGAAGATACGAGTGCCGTTGCAGTCGTCCTTGATATGGTACATCGGTTCGAGTATAAAGTTCGAGAGCCTTGTGGGTTGTTCCTCGGCTGCCGAGAAGTACATGTTGTTGCGGATATAAAGGTTGAACTTCTTCAGCAGTTCCTTCAGCGTAGGCTCCACATTCTCCACCTGAGCCACCTGCCTGTCCTTTCCCTCTCTCTCCGCTTTGGCGTTCATGGCGGCGTCGCGCCACATCCTCGGCTTGCCGTACACCTTCGCCAGCTGTTCCGTGCACTCGTCGAGCAGCAGCCTGTCCTCGATGTGCGAGAGCAGTTGCGCCACCTCGTTCACCGCCTCCCTCTTCTGAAGGAGCGTCGATGCGCTGGTGAAGCGTTTTTCCGCGAGCCACACCACAAAGTGGCGTTCCTCCAGCTGATAGAACGTGTCGGGCGTGTTGATGTAGCTGTCGGCATCGTTCTTTGTGGCGTTACCTTCAGCGTCAGTTCCCATCGGAAGCTCACGCACCGTCACGTCGAATCCTCTGCGCATGGCTTCCGCTCCGTTTCTCATCACGGCGAGGAAGCCAGCCCCGAACGTGTCGCCATTCTTCGGCGGGTCGCTGTCGGGGACAAAGCAGAGCGATTTTGTGATGCGCTCCAGCGTGTCGAAATGTTCGGCCGTCCACGCCGTGCCGAGCGTTGCCACAGCGTTGCCAAGTCCCAACGACTGGAGGCGCAGCACATCTGGCGCGCCCTCCACGAGAATGAGGAATCCCATTTCCCTTGCCTTGCGTGCCGCCACATTGATACCGAACACCGCCGCGCTCTTGTTGAACACTGGGGAGTTCGGCAGGTTGAGATACTTCACCTTGCTCTCTCCTATTGTTCTTGCCGTGAATCCTATTATCTTGTTTGTCCTGCTGTAGATAGGAATTGTCACACGCTCACGCAGCAGAGCGTATGCGTGTCCGTCCTCTCCTGTCTTCAGCAGACCCACCTGTGTCAGCGCATCGGTTGGGATTGCCTTCTGCTGGCAGTACTGCATCAGCGTTCTGCCGTTTTTCGGCGCGTAGCCGATGCCCACCTTCTGGCAGAAGGAGAGAGGCCACCGTCCGTAAGCGTAAGCCCTCGCCCTCTCGCCTTCCTCCGTGCCGCCCTCCATCTGTGCAATGAAAAACTCCTGCACCTGTGCGAGCGCCACGAGCATTGCCTCCCGGCGTTTATCCTCTTTCTGTTGGTCCTCGCTCTTTTCCGATTTCACATATTCCACCGGCACGCCGCTCCGTTTCGCAATCTCCGTCACCGCCTCCTGGAAGTCGATGCCCTGAAGCTCCATCACGAAAGCGATAGCGTCGCCGCCCTTGCCACAGCCGAAGCAGTGCCACAGGTTCTTTGCCGGCGAAATGTTGAGCGACGGCGTTTTCTCGCCGTGGAAAGGGCAGCAGCACACATAGCTTGCGCCCTGCCTCTTCACTTGCACGAAGTGTGAGAGCACTTCCACGATAGGAAGTTCCCTCACCTTGTCTATTGTCACGTTGGCTATCATAAGTGTTTCACCTTTTCCCAGCAGTCTATTATAGACTGTCCTGTGTATTTGTATCTTTTTGGGTTGTTGTTAATGGGTGCGATGATTCCCTGCCGTCTGTATTTCTGAAGTGTTTTCTTGCACACCTCCAGCACGGCGCATGTACGCTTCACGCTGTACACGCCCAGTGGGTCGCACTTTGGGACGCTCTCAGTCATTTCTTCCGTGTTGTTGGCTTCATTTCCACCTCCATGGGCTCGTCCTCCCATTCGAGTTCCCCGAACATTCTCTCGTCGAGCAGTTCCATCCCCAGGCTCACGATGCCGTTTTTCCTTGCGATGAACACTCCGGCCTTCTCGCTTCTCTCAGGCTTCTCCTTGTATAGCCAAAGCGCGCCGTCCTCGTCGCGCGCCACCCAAAACCTATTCTTCTGCTTCATTTTCTCCGTAATTTTTTTTGTTGATTCTCATTTCCGATTTCATGTCAAAAGCCATTCTGCTCTCTAATATTTTTTTTGTGAAAGGCGCACCGTCTGTTTTCTCTTCGTGGAAAATGTACCGGTTGGCATTCTCTTCCACCCACTTTTCGACGGCTTCAATTGCTTCCGCCCATCCTTTCTCTTAATAAAATGCCGCGTTGCATTTCCTCACGCATCCTTTTCTCACACGGCATTTTGCGCACATCTTATTTCTCATTGCTTTTGTCCTCCTTTCTCTCGTATTTCTTCACCAGTTTGTCTGCCAGGCGTGCCACTATCATCAGGACCCACACCACGAAAGACAATGCCACGCACACTGCCACTGCCACGGCGTGGAGCCACTTGGGCATACGCAGCAGTGAGCTGTCGCGTTCGAGGCTGAGATAGAAGCACGCCATCACCACGGCGTTTGCCACACAGCCGATGATGTACGCCACCATCAGCAGGTCGTTGAAAATTTCTGTTGTCATAATGTAGTTTTGTTATTTTTGTTTGTTATTGTTGTTCTTGAAATAGTCCTGCTCCCTGCGCTGTAGCAGTCGCAGTTCTGCGGTGAGATACTCCACCTTGCCCACTCGCTTGTGCGCGCTCGCCAGCCCCTGCTGTCGCCACCGCTCCACGTTCCTTCGTCCGAACATGGCGAACGCCTTGCGCTGGCAGACGAATTCGGGGTCATCGGCGTCGCACTTGAGCAGATACACCAGCCGTGCGGCAAGGTCGTTGATAAACTGCTCGTAGCTCACCAGCCTGTCGGCAAACTTCATCAGCACCACTTTCCTCCTCCTTTCCTTCAGTTGCGGAAGCAGTTGAACCTACGGCGGCACGCCCTTGTCGCCACCACCATGTTTGCGATGCCGAGCGTCATTGCCAGCGGGCTTGCCGAGCAGCACACGAGGAACGCGGCCACGCAGCTGATTGCGAAATACGCCATCAGAGCCTTTCCTTTCCAGTCGCTGTTTTTGATATCGTCCTTTATTCCGTCGATGGCGATTTTGAATTCGTCCACATCCTCGAATTCCTCGTTGTAGTTTTGTTTTCTTGTAGTCATTTTTTCTTCGTTTTACAGGGTTTTTCCTTCACGTGCTGCACATATATTTTGTGCAATGTGCTGTACACGCCGTTCATTCGATTCCTTATCAGCTCACAATCTATCTTCGTTTTACAGGGTTTTTCCTTCACGTGCTGCACATATATTTTGAGCAATGTGCAGTACACGCCGTTGATGCGATTCCTTATCAGCTCACAAT
>OCQZ01000093.1_pt1 | contig 24464 bp, 20 predicted proteins | sample 1538921 | NCBI WGS metagenome assembly OCQZ01 (sample SAMN03418269, study PRJEB22391) | human gut metagenome | biome: human-gut; feature: organic feature; material: feces | host: Homo sapiens | place: Tanzania | collected 2013-01 | reverse complement strand
TCCCCACCATTCTCGCGCCGTAGATGCCGGTCGCCAAGGGTTCCCCCATCCACTTCCCGCCGCCCCTAATCACCTTTCCACAGCCTCTACCCATCTCCCCGCCTCCTCCGCCCACCTTCCCATAGCCTCTATCCACCTTTCGTCAGTCCCTATCCACCTTTCGCCAGAAACTGATGACCTCGGCATCTGTGGAGGGTACCTTGGCGAGCGTGGAGGGCGTCCCGGCGAGCGTGGAGGGTACCTCTGCGAGAGCCGTGATGACCCTCGCTGACGCCGCAGATTTTTCCGCTGCGACGGAGGTCATTTCCCGCCACGATTTTTGCCACCGCGGCGCGCCGGAGAGTATTGTCAAAACATCTGGAGGTCAAAGTAAAACTGAGTTCGTGGCGTGCAATACAGAAATCGTGATGTGCAATACAGAAATCGGGTCGTGCAACACAGAAATCATGGTTTGCAACGACCGTTTCAGACTCTGAAATCAGTATGAAGTTCATCGCCGCGATTTTTGCCATTCCGACGGGGCAGGAGAAGGTCATCTCGCGCACTGCCGTCATGCCCTCGTTGCCCGTGCTGATAGTCGCCAAAGTGGGCTTTGTCATGGCGAGAAGCGCCGCAATCCTTAAAAAAATCAAAAAAACACCTATATAATAAGGTATAAGCGATTTTTTTGTCTACTTTTGCGCTTCAAATAACAAATATGATTTACTATGCACGAGAATTTGGTGATTGTAGAGAGCCCTGCAAAGGCTAAAACCATAGAGAAGTTTCTTGGCAAGGACTACAAGGTCATGTCAAGTTTCGGCCACATACGTGACCTGAAAAAGAAGACGCTCTCCATCAACGAGAAGACGATGGAGCCCGATTACGAGATACCCGAGGAGAAACGCAAGTTGGTGAGCGAGCTCAAGAAGCAGGTCAAGGAGGCACAGCGCGTGTGGTTGGCATCCGATGAAGACCGCGAGGGAGAGGCCATCAGTTGGCATCTGTGTGAGGTGTTGGGTCTGGACAAGGACAATACCAACCGTATCGTATTCCACGAGATTACCCCCAACGCCATCCTTGATGCCATCGAGCATCCCCGTCATCTCGATATGAACCTCGTCAATGCCCAGCAGGCACGCCGAGTGCTCGACCGACTCGTGGGATTCAAGCTCTCGCCCGTATTGTGGCGCAAGGTGAAGCCCGCCTTGTCTGCCGGACGTGTGCAGAGCGTGGCTGTAAGACTCATCGTTGAGCGCGAGCGTGAGATACAGGCCGAGCTCGACAAGCGCTTTGCCACCCGCGAAGAGGCTGTAGCATTCCTGGAGCGCTGCCGCAAGGCCCAGTTTACCGTCGGTTCGGTAAGCAAGAAGCCGCTCAAGCGTATGCCCGCACCTCCATTCACTACCTCTACGCTGCAGCAGGAGGCCGCCCGCAAGTTGGGATATACCGTGACCCAGACCATGATGGTGGCGCAGCATCTCTACGAGAACGGACGAATCACCTACATGCGTACCGACAGTGTAAACCTGTCCAAGCTCGCTCTGGCAGCCAGCCGCGACGCCATCACCCAGCTCTGGGGAGCCGAGTACAGCCACACCCGCAACTTCCACACCCACAGCAAGGGCGCGCAGGAAGCCCATGAGGCCATACGTCCTACCTATATATCTGAGCAGACCATCGAGGGCACCGTGCAGGAGCGCCGCCTCTACGACCTGATATGGAAGCGCACCGTGGCATCGCAGATGGCTGAGTCGGAGATAGAGAAGACGGTAGTGACGATAGACATCGACGGACAGGAGGAGAAGTTCATCGCCGACGGCGAGGTGGTTACCTTCGACGGATTCCTCAAGGTCTATCACGAGTCTACCGACGACGAGAACCAGGACAATGAAGGCGGCAACACACTGCCCGCCCTCAACGCCGGAGACCTTCTGGAGCGCAAGTCAATCACATCGACAGAGAAATATTCACAAGGTCCCGTGAGATATACCGAGGCCAGCCTGGTCAAGAAGCTCGAAGAACTGGGCATAGGACGACCCTCTACCTACGCGCCGACCATCTCTACCATCCAGCAGCGCGAGTATGTGGTCAAGGGAGACAAGGCGGGCGAAGAGCGGCAGTACGTGACCGACACGCTGAGCGCCAACCGCATCGTATCGAAGACCCGCACCGAGGTGGCGGGCAAGGAGAAAGGCAAGCTGCTGCCCACCGACATCGGTACCGTGGTCAACGACTTCCTGATGGATCACTTCCCCGAGATTATGGACTACAACTTCACCGCCAAGGTGGAGAGCCAGTTTGACCAGATAGCCGAAGGCCACGAAGAGTGGACCAGCATGATGCGCAACTTCGACCACGACTTCGAGCCCACCGTGCGCAAGGTGATGAACGCCCGCTCGGAGCATAAGGCAGGCGAACGCGAACTGGGTGTAGACCCACTTTCCCACCGTCCGGTATTCGTCAAGATAGGACGCTTTGGCCCTGTAGTGCAGATAGGCAGCGCCGACGACGAGGTGAAGCCACGCTTTGCGCAGCTGCCGTCGGGCAAGAGCATCGAGACCATCACCCTCGACGAGGCTCTTGAGCTGTTCCGTCTGCCCCGCAATATCGGCGAGTACGAAGGAGACATCGTCACCATCGGCTCAGGTCGTTTCGGTCCCTATGTTCAGCATGGCGGCAAGTATGTATCACTGCCTAAAGAGATGGATCCGATGACTGTAACGCTCGCCGATGCCATCAAGCTCATCGCCGAGAAGCGCGAGCAGGAGCGCCAGCGCCACATCAAGTCGTTTGAAGAGGACTCCACGATGCAGGTACTCAACGGCCGCTTCGGTCCCTACATCACCTGCGACGGCAAGAACTATCGTCTGCCGAAGAGCCTGCATGAGCGCGCTGCCCAACCTACGCCGAGTGCAAGGAAATCGTAGACAAAGCCCCCGAACCCAAAGCCCGCCGCAAGAAATGACCCCCACGCGTATTATTCTTATAGGATATATGGGCGCGGGCAAGACCACGCTTGGCAATGCGCTTGCCCGCGACATGGGGATGATGTTCTACGACCTCGACTGGTATATCGAGAGCCGTATGCACCACACCGTCAAGGAAATCTTTGACGAGCGCGGCGAGGAAGGGTTCCGCCGCATCGAGCACAATATGCTCCACGAGGTGGCAGAGTTTGAGGACGTCATCATCAGTTGTGGCGGCGGCACTCCCTGCTTCTTCGACAACATGGACTACCTCAACCGCCAGGGCGCAACGGTCTATCTCAAAGCGTCGCCAGACGTGCTGTACAAGCATCTGAGCATGGGACGCACCGTGAGACCACTGCTGCTCAACAAAACACCCGAAGAGGTGCGCCAGTACATAACCCGCCAGCTCGCCGAGCGCGAACCCTACTACACCAAAGCCCACTATACCATCGACGTAAGCGTCATGGACGATTTTAAGAAGATACATTTTACCACCCAACAACTAAAAAACGAACTTGGAATATGAAGAAATGGAGCATCGAAGACTCTCGCGAGATGTATAACATCAAAGGCTGGGGAGCTTCTTACTTTGACATCAACGAGGAAGGCAACGTCAGCGTCTCTCCCTGTAAGGATGAAGCCCAGATAGATTTGCGCGAGATTGTAGATGAGCTGTCGCTGCGCGACGTGACGCCCCCGCTGCTGCTCAGATTCCCCGATATCCTCGACAACCGTATCGAGAAGACCGCCAACTGCTTCAAACGGGCGGCTGAGGAGTATGAGTACAAGGCACAGAACTTTATTATCTATCCCATCAAGGTCAATCAGATGCAGCCGGTGGTCGAGGAAATCATCTCGCACGGCCGCAAGTTCAATCTGGGACTTGAGGCGGGTTCCAAGCCCGAGCTCCACGCCGTGATAGCCGTGCAGTGCCAGAGCGACTCGCTCATCATCTGCAACGGATACAAGGACCAGAGCTACATCGAGTTGGCTCTGCTGGCCCAGAAGATGGGAAAGCGCATCTTTATCGTTGTCGAGAAGCTCAACGAGCTTGACATCATCGCCCGCGCAGCCAAGAAGCTCAACGTGAAGCCTAACCTGGGCATACGCATCAAGCTCGCATCGAGCGGTTCGGGCAAATGGGCCGAGAGCGGAGGCGATGCGTCGAAGTTCGGACTTACCAGTTCGGAGCTCCTCGACGCCCTGCGCATCCTTGATGAGAAGGGTCTGCACGACAGTCTTCGTCTTATCCACTTCCACATTGGCAGCCAGATTACCAAGATACGACGTATACAGACCGCGCTGCGTGAGGCGGCTCAGTTCTACATCAACCTCCACAAGATGGGGTACAACGTGGACTTCGTCGACTGTGGCGGCGGACTGGGAGTGGACTACGACGGCACCCGCTCGGCCAACAGCGAGAGCTCGGTCAACTACTCCATCCAGGAGTATGTCAACGACTGTGTCTATACCTTCGTCGACGCAGCCAACAAGAACGACATAGCCCATCCCAACATCATCACCGAGAGCGGCCGGTCGCTCACGGCACACCACTCGGTACTGGTTATCGACGTGCTCGAGACCGCCAGCCTGCCCGAGATGCCCGAGGAGTTTGAGGCCAAGGACTCCGACCACCAGCTGGTCAAGGACCTCTACGAGATATGGGACAACCTCAACTCCAAGAATATGCTCGAAGACTGGCACGATGCCGAGCAGATACGCGACGAGGCCCTCGAGCTCTTCTCTCATGGCATCGTAGACCTCAAGACCCGTGCCGAGATTGAGAGCATGTACTGGAGCGTATGCCATGAAATCAATACGCTCTCCAAGCAGATGAAGCACGTGCCCGAAGAGCTGCGCAATATCGACAAGCTGCTCGCCGACAAGTATTTCTGCAACTTCTCGCTGTTCCAGAGCCTCCCCGACTCGTGGGCCATCGACCAGCTGTTCCCCATAATGCCCATTCAGCGCCTTACCGAACGGCCTACGCGCAACGCAACCCTGCAGGATATCACCTGCGACTCGGATGGCAAGATAGCCAACTTCGTCAAGGAGGGCCACCTCTCTCATGTGCTGCCCCTCCATGCCTTGCGCCGCAACGAGCCTTACTACCTCGGCGTCTTCCTTGTGGGTGCCTATCAGGAGATACTCGGCGACATGCACAACCTCTTTGGCGACACCAACGCCGTGCACGTCAGCGTCAAGGACGGCCACTACCACATCGACCAGATTATCGATGGCGAGACCGTCGAGGAGGTGCTCGACTACGTGCAGTACAACCCGAAGAAGCTGGTGCGCCAGCTCGAGATTTGGGTGACCAAGAGCGTCAAGAACGGCAAAATCTCGCTCGAGGAGGGCAAGGAGTTCCTGTCCAACTATCGCTCTGGACTTTATGGATATACCTATCTGGAATAAATGATGAAAGTCAACAAAACAGCAATAACGGTGGTCAAGGTCGGCGGTGCCGTGGTCGAAGACGCCACGGCGCTCAGCCGTCTGCTCACCGACTTTGCCGCCATCCCAGGCCGCAAGATTCTGGTGCATGGCGGCGGGCGTCGGGCTACCAAGGTGGCCGAGGCGCTGGGTATAGAGACGACAATGGTGGGCGGCCGACGCATCACCGACGCAGCCATGCTCGAAGTGGTCACGATGGTCTATGGCGGACTGGTCAACAAGAATATCGTGGCTGGACTGCAAGCCATAGGCGTCAATGCCATCGGCCTCACTGGCGCCGATGCCAATATCATCCGTGCCCATAAGCGTCCGGTCAAGGACGGCGTCGACTATGGCTTCGTAGGCGATGTCGATGCTGCCGATGGTCAGATGATAGCCCGGCTGGTCGAGTCGGGAGTCACCCCTGTGGTGGCGCCACTCACCCACGACGGCCAAGGCCATATCCTCAATACCAATGCCGACACCATCGCCAAGACGGTGGCTTGCGCGGTGGCCCGCGACTACGAGGTCACGCTCGTCTACGCCTTCGAGAAACGCGGCGTGCTGAGCAACCCCGCCGACGACAATAGCGTGATACCCACCATCACCTGCGCCGACTTCGATAGATACGTGGCCGATGGCGTGATAGCCGGCGGCATGATTCCCAAGGTAGAAAATGCGCTCGCAGCCATCGACGAGGGCGTCGCCAGGGTGGTCATCACCCAAGCCGATGCCATCGACGGCCAACAGGGAACAATTATCCGTTAAGTGTTAAAATCGAAAAAATATCCCCACAACTGTAACTTTAGTTTCCAACAAACGTCTTATTAATAGAGCAACGATGAAGATTATCAGTTTTCGCGACGATATACTCCCCCTGAAGAATATGCTTTTCAGAGTGGCGCTCCGCATTACGCTTGACAAGGCCGAAGCAGAGGATATCGTGCAGGAAACGATGATTAAGGTGTGGAACAGACGCGACACGTGGAGCGAGATAGAGTCTATAGAGGCTTTCTGTACTACCATCTGCAAGAACCTTGCGTTGGATTACATACGAAAGAGCTCCCACCTCAGCGATTCCACCCCCGATTTGCCAGAAGACAAGGCCGACAGCGCGTCGACTCCCGATGAGAGAGCGGCGCAAAGCGACAGAGTCGAGCTGGTTCATCGCCTGGTCAATGCTCTTCCCGACAAGCAGCGTATGTGTATGCAGCTGCGCGATTTTGAAGGGAAAACGTACAAGGAAATTGCTCGCATGATGGAGATAAGCGAGGAGCAGGTCAAGGTGAATATCTTCCGAGCTCGCCAGACCATCAAGCAGAGATTTAATGATTTTGACAATTATGGACTATAACTATATCAAACAATTGCTGGAGCGCTACTGGGCGTGTGAGACTACGGTCGAAGAAGAAAGCATTCTCAAGGCTTTCTTCAGTCAGAAGTCTGTACCTGCCGAGCTGGCCAAGTACCAGGCACTCTTCGTCTACGAGGCCACCGAGCCCAAGACCGACGTGCTGGGCGACGACTTCGACGCCCGTATGCTCGCCATGACCGAAGAGCCCAAGCAGGTCAAGGCCCGCGTCATTACCATGACCCAGCGGTTGAGACCTCTCTTCAAGGCAGCTGCCGTGGTGGCCATCATCCTCACGTTGAGCAACGCCTTCCAGATGTCGTTTGACAACAATGGTCCTGTTATCGGCAGCGGAGCCACCAACTACGACCGCATCCAGCAGATGCACTCGGTGGCAAGAGCCGACTCGGCTGTGCTCGACACTATGCCGCAGTCCAAGGTGCAGCCTTCCGAGGTCTGTACGACGCCGATTATGAAAAGATAATTTCTATGCTTTCTCTATAAAATCATGTTTAGTAAAACAAAAGAATGAAACTGTGAAGTTTCTATTTTCTCTCAAATTTTTCATAACATACTAACGTAGAAAAGGGATGCCGCTCACTGAGTGGCATCCCTTGTTTATTTGGGTTACTCGCAGGGTGGGCCTTTACAGACACACCTTGCGGGTTACGGTACCTCTATTGGTATAAACGCTCACGACATATACTCCATGGGGCAGGCTGTTCAGGTCGGCCTGGTTTGCCTTGCCGCTCCATACGGTGGCTCCGGCGGTCGAGGCCACGCTTAGCCTTACCACGCTGACGCCCTCGGCGGTGCTTACGCTTACCACGCCCTCGCGGCAGCTTATGGTTGCTCCCGCAGCCGATGCCTCTGTTGTGATTTCATCCACTCCTGTAGCATCCACCACGCTTATTTCGCGGTAGTAGTTGGCCAGTCCGTCGGCGCCCACATACGAGGCGCTCTCCGACTTATACTCCACCATAGGCATATAGGTGCCTACAGCCACGGCGGGGGTGTAGTTGAAGTTGAAGGTCACGTCATCACCGGCTTTCCCGTTGGTGATGCGCTTCATAAATACGAGTTCACCGCCGGTATTGGTAAACTGGCGCAGACGCAGATAGACATAGTTGGAATAGTCTGTATTGAGGTGTACCACCAGTTGGCCGGCAGATTTCTTGCCAGGCGAGAGCACGTTGTCGAGCTTCATGCTCTTCACCTTAATCGCCAGTTCGCTGTTGGGGGCTATGGTGACAGTGGTCTTCACTTCGGGCTGGGCGATGGTGAGCGCCTTGCCGTTCTCTCCGACGGCTGTCACAGCGAGTGTATAGGTGCCAGCATCGATGTTGAGATAGCGTCCCAGTGTGAAGGTCTTCTCTTCGCCCTGCTTGAAGGTAGCGTCGGTCTGACGCAGCACGTAGCTACGCTCGGGGTCATTTACATCCTGCAGACGGGTTACCACTCCGGCCTTGCCCGCAGCACCGAAGTTGCGCACCACAAAGCCCAACATGAGCATATCGCCCTGCTTTAGGGTTTTGGCAGCGTCGTTTGTGGTCCATTCCATGCGCTGGGTGACGCCCAGAATGGGCTCTGAGGTCTTGTCGAGCACCTCTACTTCGGTGCGGCCTACGGCGCTGTCGTCAAAGGGATATGCCTCGTAGCCTTCGGCATAGGCTGTGACGGTGTAGCTGCCCGGTGTGGCAGTCTCTGGCAGAGCCACGAGCACCGAGGCGTCATAGTCGCTCTCTTCGTATACGCTTGCCGAAATCTTGCCGGTGATTACCTCCTCGGGGTTGGCTTTCGAGGTCATCGCCACCACCACCGATTTCAGTTGCATATCATCGCCGCCGTTGTGCAGCTTCACTCTGAAGAGCACAGCCCCGCCGGCGTGTATCTCGTTGTTGCATGTGATTGGGGCGAGCAGTTTTACGCGTGGTGTCACGGCGTGAGCCTCTCCCAGCACCACCTTGCCGCCCTCTACGGTCATGTCTACATATCTGGGGAAGCCCGTATAGTGGCGCACCACCTGCCATGTCTTGGCACCTTTGGCCTTGTAGGCAAAGCGGATTTCGTATGCGCCGTCAGCCAGTCCGTCGGCTGTAGCGGTGATGTCGCGCATGGTCACATAGGCTGTTCCCGACTTGCTGCCAGCATAGCCTTTCACGTTGAGGCTTTCCTCCTTGAGCACCTTCTTGATGACGCCGTTCTGGGTGATGACAGCTGCCAGAGCACCGTCGAAGTCGTCGGTATCGAGGTTTTCGAGGATGGTCATCAGGCTGAACGAGTTGCCGCCATAGGGAGTGATAGAGAGTCTCACGCTGCCATAGAGAGGCAGCTCCACATCGCCTTCGCTCTCGGTGGCAGGCCGTATGCCCGTCACCATCTCCTGGTCGCGGTTGTAGCCACCGCTGCCGCCGCCTTCGCCCAAGTCCGAGGGGTTCAGACGGTTTACGAGGAAGTAGCCGTTGCTGTCGCCATACCATCCCCAGTTGATGTGCACATAGCCGTTGTCATCATATCCGTCGCAGACAAAGGCGTGGCCACCCTGTCCGGCATCGCTCGCACCGCCGTAGTAGACGGGGCGTCCGGCGTCCAGCTCAGCCTTGATGATATTCATCCACTCGGTAGTGCCGTAGTAGCTGCGCTTGCGCAGGGTGACGTGCTTGTCGTAGCCGAAATAGTTCTTCAGCGCGCCGGGCACCATCATGGGCGAAGCGCCGCTGCCAGCCTTCTCATATTCCATCTCTACAGCCACGCCGAAGTGGGCTGCCAGCTTAGCCACAGCGTCGCGCTGGGCGATGGGGAATATGCCGTTGCGCTTGTAGTAAGCCAGCATGTTGTCCCAGTCATAGGTGGTCTCGCCGAAGTTGGCAGAGAGTTCTATACCCTTCACGGTGCAGGTCTTCTCGCCTGTTCCGCGGGTGGGATATTTGTAGTAGCGCATAATCTGCGTAGCTGCCGTAGCCACACAGCCTGTGTAGTAGTGCACGGTCTTGCCTCCGTCACTATAGGTGGGACATATGTCGTTGAAGGGTGCGTCCTGACCCCAGCGTATGTCGTCGAGCAGCGGAGCCACCACCACTTTGGCGCCGGCGCGTGCCGGGGTGTCGGCTGCCAGCGAGTCGTTGTGCCAGTAGGCTTCCACGTAGCGGGCGTAGAGTTCCATCCACGAGCGCAGGCTTGCAGGTGCGCCGTCGAGGGTGAAGCGGCCGCGGTCGGCATAGGCTATGACGTTGGCAAAGCGGTCCTCGCCCGAGACGATGACAAAGCCCTCGTCATCGCCGGCATTGAACACATAGTAGGGTTGTATCTCCTTGGCGCCCGACTTTGCCACAGCCATGTGGCGCAGCACAGTCTTGGCAGAGGCGTTGGGACGCTGTGTGATGAAGCTGCGTGCCATCTGCTCGGCCTGGGCTTGGGTGACGGGATTGGCCATCATGTGGCCCACGGTCACTGCTATGAGCAGGATAAGAATGGATAATCTGCGTATCATTGGGATTAAATTTGAAAAAGGCAGTCCGTGCCTCTGTGGGCGTGCGGACTACCTTTATTATTTATAGGGGGTTATTAAAGTGCCAGTTTGAATGACTTGTTGGCGGCGCGTACCACTACCACCTGGCGCTGGGCCACGCTCAGAGTGTTGGCGCCAGCCTTGCCATAGGTCTGGGCAATCAGACGGCCGGTGAGGTCGTACACGGCTATGCGGCCGGCTGTGGCGAGGCTTACGCTGATGGTGCCGTTGTCGGCCTTGACCACTACGTCGCCCTGGTTGTCCACGTTGTCGATGCCTACCGAACCACTCAGACTCACCTCTATCTTGTTAGACTCGTTAGAGTACAGGTCGGCCAGCTCGCCGTCTACTACGGTCTGTCCGATGGCGTTCACGGTATAGCTGTATACGGTGTTGTCCTCGGGCGAGTCGATGGTGAAGTCGTAGTAGGTATCTTCGGTCTCGTTGACGCTTATCGCAGTGGTCACCTTAGCACCGGCAGGCATCTTCTGCTCCACGTTGATGGCGTCGAAGAATATCTTGTTGGTGGTGCCACCGTTCACGTACGAGAACATGATGTACGATGTGGCTGCGCCCTTGGTAAACTCTACCTTGTAGTCGGCAAATCCCTTGTTGGTGGTCACGGTCTTGCTCTCTACAGGCGTGCCCTCAAATCCGTCGACGTTGGGGTTGGTGTCATAGAGGCTCACGGTGACCTTGCTGCCTGATGTGTAGTGGCCATAGGCGCCCTCTGCCATGTTGAAGTTCACAGTGCAAGCGCCGTTGTCGGCTGTGAGGTCCAGCTTGGGTGTGGTCAGCGAACTTGTCTTGCTATAGGGCGACAGTACCATGTATCCCGAAGCCAGGGCAAAGTCTACTGCACTCCATCCGGGGGTCTTGGTATAGCTGTCAAACTCACTCAGCAGTCCGAACTCCACTTTCTCCAGCGAGCCCATGGTCACCTTGGCAAAGTCATCGTCCAGCACCTTGACCGTGGTGGCTGCCTGCAACGTCGTGGTCTTGGTCAGGTTCACGGCATATCTCTTCGCCTCAGCCACAGCCTCCCAGTTGGCTCTGAAGGAGGTGGCTGTCACGCCTGTGGCAGCGATGGCCTTGGGGGCGTCGATGCTCTTGAGCACGCGGATGACCTCGATTTCGTCAGAGTAGTCCGATACGTTGCCATTCTTGTTGCGGCCGCGCACGGTGTAGTAGTAGGTCTTGCTGGCGTCCAGTCCTTCCACCTTCTTCTCTACGGTGCTGGCGTAAGCAGACACTACCTTTACCACCTCGTCCTTGAGCACATACTCCTTGGAACCATTGTCGGCCTTGGAGTAGACATCGAGCAGATAGTCGGTATTGGTACGGTCGTGGTTCCACTTGGCGGTGAAGGACACGCCGTCGGCCTGTGAGGGCAGCTCGGGCTCGGGTACAGCCACGATAGTGGGGCTGGTGACAGCCTTGATTTCGTCGATGAAGAAGCCTTCGAGCAGCGGGGTAATCTTCAATTTTGAGTAGGCCGACACCGAGCCTGCATATACCGTCACTTCATGCCACTTGTTGTCGTTGAAGACCACCTGCTTGCTGAACGAGTAGCCCACAGCGAAGGTAATGGCTTCTCCGTAGTCGGCTGCGGCACGCACACGGGCTGTAATCTTGAGCACTTGGGTAGATACTGCTTTCTTCAGATAGTCGGTTTCGAGAATTCCCGAACCGGCAACCTTGAGTTTGCCGCCGGCTTCATAGACCTTGGTGCAGCTGCTGCTCCAGCCCAGTTTCTTGAGCTTGCCGCTGTAGCCACCGATGTCGGTAGTGGCGGGAGCGTCTTCGCTACCCTCGGTGAAGGAGTCGAAGTTCTCGTCGATTACCACGGTCACATTGTCGTCCTGGCCCGATGCCGGAACTGCAAAGGCAAATGCTGAAAGGAGCATTGCCATCATGAGTAGTTTTTTTGTCATATCGTTCTGTTTTAGATTTGTTTCTTTCCTTATTATCCGTAAGTTTGCCCTCTCCGGGCAGTCTCTTTTCACTGTGGTGATGCCGATGACGGCAGGAATTATCGTTTTTGGCGGCGCAAAGGTAACAAAATATTACAAAATAACCATATATTTATTCCAGAAATATCGCTTTACTGCCTGTTTTTCTGACATTTTTCATGATTTGCGGTGATTTTTGTTAGCTTCGTGTTCGCTTTTGCCGTCTTTATGGTTGTCGGTGCTGCCACCGAGGTCATCTCGGCGGTCGTCGGGATGGTCACGAGGGTCGCCGCCACGCCCTCGGCGACAGCCGCCATGACTTCGGGAGTAAGAATTGAGGTGGATAACGTAAAAATAGGCGCCAAAGCCGCCTGTTTCTGCGATTTTATTGTTACTTTTGCCCCAAATGTCGGGGGCGCAGGTCCGCTCTCCGTTGCGGCATTGCCGTGCAGCCATGCAGCAAGCGCCTCTGACCATGAAGACTCTAATGGCATGAACCAGAAGATATACAACCTGGAGGATTTTGCCACCCAATATCATCTCAGCGATATATTTGGTGCCTATGCCGCCCACTTGGCTGTCACAGCCGGGGAGGGCGCGACGCTCGTCGACATGATGGCCGAGCGCACGCTCTTCACCAAGCTGCTGCTGGTGGAGCGGGGCAGCTGCCGGTTTGTCGACGCCGACGGCGAGGGGCAGGGTGCGGTTCTCTCTCGGGCTTCGCTCCTGGTGGTGTCGGTCCGCGACACGGCGCAGCTGCGCGATGTGTCGCCCGACTTCGAGGCCGAGTGCGTGCTCGTCGACGAGTTGTTTGCGCCGCATGCCTCCCACTACCGCCTCACCGACGAGAAATACAAGAGCATGCAGGATATCTTCCACTTCATGCGCGATATCGTGCGCCACCAGCACATCAACAAGATAGAGATGATACAGAGCATGGTCAACGTGCTGCGCCTCATCATCGACGAGCTGCCCTACACGCAGCGCTCTATCTCCCACGACTTGGGGCATAAGAAGGCGGTCTACGAAGTGTTCCTCCACCATCTTTATCGCAACTTCCGCAAGGAACGCCAGATACGTTTCTATGCCGACAAGCTCAATCTGTCTGCCCCTTATCTCTCCCGGCTGGTCAAGGAGATAAGCGGCTCTACCATCAATGACCACGTCACCTCGCTGCTCTACAAGGAAATCTGCAATATGCTTACCCAGACCGACATGACCATGGGCGAGATAGCCGACCACTTGAACTTCAGCGACCAGAGTGCCCTCACCAACTTCTTCAAGCAGCGCTCGGGCATGACGCCCATAGCCTATCGCAACCGATAGACCCTCGATGGCTCCCTGCGAGTCATCGCTGTGCCCGCCGCAGCCATCCTGAAACAAAACAAGCCTGCAAGCCTAACCCCGAGAGAATGAGGGGTGTCGGCCTGCAGGCTCTTTACATACATATATATTGGGATTACATTACTTCAGCGTAAACTTGTGCGACTGGAGCATCTCCTTGGGGTCGAGGGCTTTGTCCAGCTCTTCCTTGGTCATAAGTCCCTTCTCGATAACGATGTCATAGACCGAGCGGCCGGTATCGTGGGCTTCCTTGGCTACCATCGAGCTCTTCTTGTAGCCGATGATGGGGTTCAGGGCGGTCACGATGCCAATGCTGTTCTTGACCATCTCGTAGCAGTGTTCCTTGTTGACGGTGATACCGAGGATGCACTCTTCGGTAAGGGTCTCGATGACATTCCTCAGCCAAGTGAGGCTCTCGAAGAGACTCTCTGTGATGATAGGCTCCATCACGTTGAGCTCCAGCTGGCCGGCTTCGGCGGCGAAGCTCACGGTGGTGTCGTTGCCGATGACCTTGAAGCAGACCTGGTTGGTTACCTCGGGGATGACGGGGTTCACCTTGCCGGGCATGATGGATGAACCGGGAGCCTTGGGAGGCAGGTTGATTTCGTTGAGACCGCAGCGGGGACCTGAAGCCATGAGTCGCAGGTCGTTGCAGATTTTAGAGAGCTTGATGGCAAGGCGCTTCAGCGCTGACGAATAGCTCACGTAGGCGCCGGTATCGGGCGTAGCCTCTACGAGGTCACTGGCTGAGATGAAGTTCTCACCGGTGAGCTTGCTCAGATTGGCTGCGCAGAGCTTGGCAAAGCCAGGCACGGCGTTGAGACCGGTACCGATGGCAGTACCGCCCATGTTGATTTCATGCAGCAGTTTCACGTTGCGCTCCAGGTTGAGGATTTCCTCTTCCAGGTTGTTGGCGTAGGCCTTGAACTCCTGACCCACAGTCATAGGCACGGCGTCCTGCAGCTGTGTGCGACCCATCTTGATGGTGTCGGTATACTCTTCGCCCTTGTAGCGGAAGGCGCTGATGAGTCCGGTCAATGCCTTGACCAGATGGAGGTTCATGCGGATAAGCGCAAGGCGTATACTGGTGGGGTAGACGTCATTGGTACTCTGGCCACAGTTGCAGTGGTCGTTGGGAGATACATACTGGTAGTCGCCTTTCTGACGGCCAAGAATTTCGAGTGCACGGTTGGCTATCACCTCGTTGGCATTCATGTTGACCGATGTACCGGCACCGCCCTGCACCATGTCGATGGGGAAGTTCTCATGCCACTTGCCGTCGATAATCTCACGGCAGGCTTCGGCCATGGCGCCCGAGATTTCGTCGTTGATGACTCCGAGCGAGTGGTTGGTCTGTGCGGCAGCCAGCTTGACATACGCGATGGCGATGATAAAGTCTGGATAGTCACACATAGTCTTGCGCGAGATGTGGTAATTGTTGATACCGCGCTGTGTCTGCACTCCATAGAGGGCGTCGGCGGGAACATTGAGTTCGCCCAAGAGGTCGGCCTCTACTCTGAATTTCTTTTCGTCTGTCATAATATAAATGGTTATATTGTTTGTATTCGTGTCTGTGATGGGTGTAACCATCATCTTGGTATTTACAGGGGCAAAGTTACACCTATTTGTTCATATTCCTTTTATAAAAAACGAACCTTTATTTGTAAAAACCTATCCCTTGACGGTTTTTCTTTGGTTTCAGGCAGTTTGGCAGTGCCCGCCACGGTGCTACATGAACTGGATGATGAGATAGCCCACGCCGATGGAGACCACGGTGGTGATGATGCCGGGCAGCTGGAAAGAGTGGTTAATCACAAAGCGCCCTATACGTGTCGAGCCGGTACGGTCGAAGTTGATGGCAGCGACGGTGGTGGGGTAGTTGGGCAGGAAGAAGTAGCCGTTGACCGCCGGAAACATCGCGATGAGTGCCAGTGGCGGGATGCCGAGCCCTATGCCCAAGGGGTAGAGGGTGCGCACGGTGGCAGCCTGGGAGAAGAGCATGATGGACATGATGAAGAGGGCTATGGCGAAGAGGAAGGGATAGTGGGTGACGATGGCGGCAATGTGGTCTTTGAAGAAGGCGAGGTTGCCGTTGAAGAAGGTGTCACCCATCCAGGCTATGCCGAAGATGGCGACCAGGGCGCACATGCCTGCGTCGAAGACGTTTCCCTTGACGGCGGTCTGCACGCTGGCTCTGCTCACGGTGAGGATGAGTGCGGCGGTCGACATCATCACGATCTCGATGGTCTCGGGCATGGTGACGCGGTGCAGCTCGCCATCTATCATGAACGCGGGCCGCATGGTGGGGATGCTTCCAAAGAGCACCACCAGCACTACGCCCGTGAGAAACGCCAGCACGGCATACTTGGCCTTGGGGTCGGGGTTCTTTATCATCTCGTCTATCAGACGGATGTCCTGCTCGGGCCGTATCAGCCCCTGGCGCACGCGCTCGCAGTAGATTTCGTCTTCGTGCAGCTCTTTGCCTATGCGGTTCTGTACCCAGGCAGCCACGATGATGGCCACCAGCGAGGCGGGGATGCAGACCATGAGGATGTGCTTCAACTCGATGCCCGCGCCGCCCAACAGGTCGGTGCTGATGACGGCTGCGGTGGCTGCCGAGACGGGGCTGCCGGTGATGCCGAGCGAGGCGGCTATGGTGGCGACGCTCAGCGGCCGCTCGGGGCGTATCTTGGAGTTGGTGGCAATCTCAGAGATGATGGGCAGGAGGGAGGAGCAGGTGTGGGCGGTGCCTGCCACGAGGCAGAAGAGCCACGTGGTGAGCGGGCCGAGGTAGGTGATGTGGGTGGGGTGGCGGCGCAGAAACCTGGCGGCGAGTCCTACGAGATAGTCCAGACCTCCGGCGGCTTGCAGGGTGGCTGCCGCCGTGATTACCGACACGATGATGAGCATCACGTCGATGGGCAGATGGCCGGGCTTGAGTCCGAAGATGAAGACGAGGATGAACACACCTACCATGCCGTAGATGCCGAGTCCTATGCCGCCCGTGCGGGCACCCTTGAATATCAGTGCCAGTACGATGGCAAACTGTAGGAGTATGATAGCTGTCGCCATGATGAGCAGGTTCTCTGTTTTTAGGTTTGAGGTCGATGATGTGCCCTTGCCGTAGATTGTGGCGGGCATCAAGTGCAAATATACGCCATTTTCTTCAGACTCTGCCTATAAATTCATGATAATTGTTGGCTGCGGGCAAAAGATTTTTCGCGTGGGGCGGGTCTGCACGCATACGACAATGCCGCCGAAGTCCGCCCCCGACCATGCTGCGTGGCTCTGTGCCATGTCTGGTCGGGTGCGGCGCTTCGGCGGCATCGTGTCTATGTGTTGCCCTCCGGCGGCGTGCCGGAGGGTGGGGGTGCTACTTGTCGGCAGGGGTGCAGAGCAGGCGTACGCCGCCCAGCAGACCTGCGGGGAGAGGCTTCGACGAAGCTCTGAAGGCATTGTTGTAGGATGCCCATGCGTAGCGTTTCTTCTTGTCGGGCTGCTTGTCGCCTATGACGCGGTTGGCCCACAGGTTGGTGACGCGCACCTCGAGCTTGTTGCCCTTCTTCTTGAGTGCGGGCGTGATGTCGATGGCGTAGGGCGCCTTCCAGAGTGTTCCCAGCATCTGGCCGTTGAGGTAAACCTCTGCCATGCAGCCCACTCCGCCCAGGTCGAGGCGGTAGGTGGCGCGCTTGTTATATCCCTTGACGTCAAAGTCACGGGTATAGACAGCCGTGCCTGAGAAGTAGCGTATCTGGGCATCATCGCTCTCGGTGAGCGAGCGCAGGGTGGGCATCTCGATGCTCTCGGGAGTGTCCTGCACACCACCGAAGTAGACGTGCCAGTCGTTGTCGAGCGTCATCACTTCCTGTTCCTCGGCGTGGGAGATGGCCAGATGCTTCTCGTCGGTAGGTTCGGTGAAGACGATAAACAGCGCACCGTAGGGGTCGAGGTCGAGGTCGATGCTGGTACGGCCGTCAGCCATGGTATAGCCCACGGGCTTGATAGAGGCGTTCTCTGCGTTCCAGAGCATGGGCTTCTTGCCGGTCACGTTGAATGAGGCTGTGATACGCTTGGGCTGGTCTATCGCGTTGGCCACCCAGTAGATTTCCGAGTCTGCCGTGCGGCGGTGCATCCAGCGTATGCTGTCGGGCGTAGCCTTGTCCTTGTCGGCTGCCACGAAGCTGAAGTCTGGAGCCACGCCCATCTTGGCGAGTGCCTCTTCCATCGACAGGTTTTCCATCACATTGGCGCGGTTGCTGTCCCATATCTCTGCCACCAGGCGGTGCCACTCGGCGTCGTCGCCCTTGAGGTTGGGCTGTATGGTGGGGCGCTTGCCGCAGATGGGGGCGCCAGCCTTGGCGAGGTGGGCTATCGCCTTGAGCTCATCGACGGTCATCCGTGTCACCTGGCGGTCTATTACCAGCAGCCGGTAGCTCATTCCTGCCTTGGTAGTGAGCTTCTGTCCGTCGTAACCGAACACGTCCATGAGCGCGCCGGGGTTCACGTAGTCGAAGTTATAGCCACGGGGAATGGCGGGATGGTTGTGGGCGAAGCGGCCGTTGACGCTGTTGTCGCCGCCATAGTAGTAGGCGATGTCTGCCACGTATTTGCCCTGCTGCATCATGTAGCTGGAGCGGCCGAGATAGTCGGTCCATGAGCGGGCTTGCTCTGCCCAGGTCTCGTGGCGGTTGAACCACTGGCCGTAGATAGCTAAAACGAGTCCGGGCTTGCGGTCGTCGACGGGCTGATGGGCGCTCTCGTGGATGATGAAGCGGTTCAGACCGCACGACATCATGTAGTCGGCGATGGGCTTGAGGTTGCCGGGATAGAAGGTGTAGCACATCTCGTGGCGGCCGTCGGCGGTGAACGACTCGCCAGCCACATACTTCTTGCCATAGATGTGGGCGGTAGAGGAGGTCTCGCGCAGGTCGCACTCATACATGCTCAGGTCGGCGCGCTTCTCTGCCCACATGGCGCCCATAGGGATGTCGCCTTTCGACTTGACGCTGATACCGTCGGCGAGCATCTGGCGTCCGTTCTCGTGCGACTCGATGTAGATTTTCATGCCATGACGGTGGGCGGCATCAGCCACCTCGGCGTAGAGCGACTCGTCCATGAGCTCGCCGATGGTCTGGCGGTAGTCGTAGAGGAACTGCTCGCTCTGCTCCACGCTTCCCACAATGACGCCGGTGAGCACGGGCAGCCAGGGATAGATGCTATAGCCGCGCCGACGCTCAAACTGTGCCGGCATCTGCAGGGTCCATGTGGCTTTGCCGGGCTCGTAGCTGTCGATGAGCAGATACTGGATGCCACGCTTGCCGATGTTGCCGCCAGAGGCGTCGCGGTAGAGGTCTATATAGTGCTCGATATAGTTGTGCACAGCCTCGCGATCCATCTTGTCGACCTCCAGGCCTGTGGCTTCGGGCGAGGCAGGGCCGTTGCGCGAACCGAAGAGCGATGTACCGAAGCGGTAGATGATCCAGTTGCCACGTGGGGCGTTCCAGGTGAGGCGTCCGTCGGCGTCGACCTTGTCGGTGAGCACCACCACATCGCCTGCAGCCGACACGTCGCTGTCGGGGCGTGAGGGGTACTGGTCGAGGTCGCCGAAGGAGGTAAATCCAGCCTTCTCCTCGGCAAAGTTGATGCGGCTGGTGGTGTAGAGGTTATACTCCATCAGGTTGACAAACTCGCCCTGCTTGTCTTTCTGCGGCAGCTGGCATACCACGCGGAAGCAGCGTGCCGTGGTGGGAGGCAGGTCGATGGTCTGCTGGAACGTACCGCTCTGCGGGATGTCGCATACCTTGGTGAATGTCTTGCCGTCGTTGCTCGTCTCCAAGCGGTAGTACAGCGGTGCCGACCAGCTGTTCCAGGTGCTGCGGTTGTTGCCGTCCGAGAGCGACAGCGCCTTGATGGTTACGGGCTTCTCAAAGGTGTACTGCGCCCAGATGTTGCCCTCGGCGTCGGGTTCCACGCGGGTACCCTTGCTGTAGTCGCCGTCGGTGAGTTGTGCCACCGTGGGCTCACCCTTGCTCACCGTGATGGTGGGGTTGAGAGTGGCTATATCGATGTCGGTATCGGGCATACGCACTGCCACGACGCCTATTTCCTGGCTGAAGGTTTCAGGGCTGTTGGTGTTTTCTACGTTCTGGAAGTGTCCGGTGGTGGTGTAGATACCGGGGAGATTGACGGTGAGTTTCTTGCCACCCTTTACCCTCACCGCGCGCCACGTGATTTTCTTCATGGCATCGTGGGGAGTGACCCAGGGACCGCCTGTGTTGCTCCAGCCTGGCGAGCTGGGGATGGCCATCGTCATGCCCAGCGAGTCGGCGATGTGCACGGCGTAGCGGAAGCAGTCTTTCCACTCGGGCGTCATGTACGTGATGCGGTGGGGCACTATCTGCGGCGTGTTCAGACCGGCATCGAAGACATGGATACCGGCTATTCCGGCGCGGTGCATCCACTCCAGGTCTTTCTTGATGCCATACTTGGAGATATTGCCGTTCATCCAGTGCCACCACACACGAGGTCTCGCCTCTTGGGGCGGGTTGGCAAACTGCTGTTGCAGGTCGCTCTGTGCCATGCTGCCTGTAGCTGTGGTCAGGGCCATGGCGAGTAAGATGGTTCTGATATTTTTCATGCTTATATCTGATTGTTATTGATTATGCGTTTCACTCCCTCGCGGATGGAGGTGAGCCCGAAGTCGTCGGGGTGTATCTCGTCGGGGGCGAGCCACAGGGTCTCGGCGGCGTCGTCGCCGGCAGCGAGCGTCGAGATGTCGTCTACGCGACAGCGGAAGAAGAGGTCGAGCGTGGGGATGTCGATGCCGCTGTAGAGATAGCGGTTGGGCTGGCTGAAGAGGTAGTCCATGGCGGTCACGGTGAGCCCCGTTTCCTCCTTTACCTCGCGCGCCACGCCTGTTTCCACCGTCTCGCCCATGTCGGCAAAGCCTCCCGGCAGGTCGAGCGTGCCTTTGGCGGGCTCGCAGCGGCGGCGCACCACGAGCAGCCTGCCACGCTCGTCGTAGATGAGCGCCACATAGGCTGCGCTGGCATTGACAAAGTATTCGAATCCACAGTCGTGGCAGCGCATACTCTTCGCTGAGTCGGGTTGGAGACTGCCTCCACACACGGGGCAATGCTTGAATTGTGTAAGTATATCCATCGCAGTTGACAAGTTAATATGCAATATTACGAAAAAAACGCCGATGACGCTTCTCTTTTATCATAAAACATAGTTGTAAATCAAAAAAAAGCGACCCGTGGTTCACACCAGAGGTCGCTCATCGGTTGATGATGTTTTTATGAATGCTTAAAGTTCTCGTTATATCATAGAGCGCAGGCTGGAGGTTATGTCCCGGCAGCCCGTGGTCTTATAACAGTTTCTTGATTTCGGCGTCGATGTCGCTTACCTGCTCTCCGCGCTTGTAGAGATTGTTGTTGCGGTCTATCAGGAAGAACGAAGGAATGCCCATGATGTTGTAGGTGCGGGCAGAGGTGCCGGCTTCGTCGCGCACGCTTATCCAGGGCAGCGCTGCAGTCTGTGTCTTCCAGAAGTGCTCATTGGGGTCGAGCGAAATCTGGTAGATTTCCAGACCCTGGCCATGATACTTGTTGTAGAGGTCACGCATCATCATGATGCGCTTGGTGCTCTGCTCGCTGGCGAAGACATGGAAGTCAAGCAGCACCACCTTGCCCTTGAGGTCGGTGAGACGGCGGGTCACACCCTTGTTGTCGGTGAGGGCGAGGTCTATGAGTCCGGCCACCTGCACCTTGCTGGCGTCAATTTGGCTGGCAACCTGCTCGTTGCGCACGATGCGCTGGTCCTTCATACTCTCGATGGCAATATTGTGGAGGTTGGTGCCGCGCTCAGCATTGGGGTGGAAGGTGTCCCAGCTGGTGGCTACGGCAGCATAGACCTTGATGTCGTCGCTGTTGAGACGAGGGTTGAAGATGAGCGCCTGACGGTTGCCCAGCACATAGGTCTGGAAGAGCGCGAAGTAGGCATAGCTCTTCATCGGCTCCTTGTAGATATAGTTGAGCTTCACATCTTCCTTGTAAGCGGCGAGCACTCTGGCCACAGCCACTTCCACGCTGTCTACGCCCAAGGCGGGGTTGGCGACGAGGGCATTGATGGTGCGCTGCAGCTGCAGCTGCTTCTGGGCCAGTTCACGTATCTTCTCGCAGTTCTCCGAACCTTCGACCTCGTATTCGGCCGACATGGTGGGGTAGGAGGCATTGAACTTGACGGTCTCGGTAGAGTCGATGGCGACATTGATAATCTGGCCGGCTATACGCAGACGGTAGAACTCGGGGGCGTCGGTGGCGTCGGCCTTGAAGTCGAAGGCACCGTCTTCGCCTAACTTGACAGAGTCGAGGACTACAGGTCCGTTGAGGCTGAGGTTCTCAAAATAGAGCGTGGAGTCCTTGGCGTCCTTGATGTTGCCATTGACTTCAAACTTCTTGTTGCCACAGGCCGACAGCGCGAGCAAAGCCACGCCCACGGCCATGAAAGACATGATTTTGGATATCTTCATTTCAGTCTTGTTTACTTTTTCCACTACAAAGGTAGTGCAAAGCGAGTGAAATACAAAACTAAATTGCATTTTTTTTGGTCATTGCCCCAAACCAACCCGTTCTGTCGGCTTTCGCAGAGGGCTGGCTGGCGGTCGTGGAGGGCTGGTTGGCGGTCGAAGAGGGCTGGTTGGCGGTCGAAGAGGGGCGGTTGGCGGTCGAAGAGGGGAGGTTGTCGGTCGAAGATGGGCGGTTGTCGGTCGTGAAGGGGCGGTTGGTTCCGGCAGAAAGCGGGTTGCCAGTAGTGGAGTGTGCCGTCGCCGGCGTGATGACCATCATGGCTGGCTCGTAACATAAGTCACGTGGGCTCGTGCCTTATGTTACGCGCCCTCGTGCCTTACGTTACGAGCGTCCGTACCTTATGTTACGAGCCGCTAATGGTGGTCACGGCAGCCGTGGTGGCGGTCTCTGCGCTCGCCGAAGCCATTGGCAGCGAGCTGAATATGCGCAGCGCGGCGCCCGAGGTCGAGGGGCGCGTGGCAGAGATGGAATAAGAGTGGGGTAGGCGATTATGCCATGGCGATGAGCCATAGCAGGAGCAGCGCGGTGGCTCTGCCCGTCTTGAAATGGGTGCGGAAAACGGCAAGCGCCTTGGTGATGTGCTTCTCGACCACCTTGACCGAGATGCCCAGCTGGTCGGCTATCTCGCGGTTCTTGAGTCCTTCAAAGCGGCTCATGGTGAAAATCTCGCGGCAGCGCGGCGACAGTTCTTCCATGACCTGCTCTATCTGGCGGGTCAGCTCGTTGTAGAGCGTGTCGCTGTCGGTGGTGCCCTTCATGTCGGTGCTGTAGAGCTCTTCTGCCCCGGGTATCTTGCTGAGCGAGCCTGCCTCGTAGCCATTGACCATCGTCTGGTGCTTGAGGTAGTTCAGACAGCCGTTGCGCACCATGGTGAAGAGCAGGGCTGATATGGAGATGAACGTAATGCTGTCGCGGCGTTCCCACAAGTGGATGAAACAGTTCTGCAGGATGTCTTCCAAGTCGTCGTTATCGCTCACAAAGCGGTTGGCATAATTGCGCAGACGAGGGTAGTATGTCTTGAAGACATACTCGAAAGCATCGGCGTCGCCGTTCTGTATTCCCTCAAAGAGTTCGCTTTGTTCCTTGTAGAAACGCATGGTCTTACACTTTTTTTATTCAGTCACCGTGGGCGTGTTACACCTTATTATATATTAATATATGGCTCCGGCGACCGCATTCATAACGATTGACGGTGCAAAAGTATGAATTTAAGCAGAAAAGTGCAAATATTTTTGAAAAAAAGTTATCTCCGAGGGCGGGTAAAGTGTCTACGGGTTGTTTTAATAGTGACAGTATGTCAGTAATGATGTGCTCGGGCGTCGTCGGAAAGACCGCTGGCGCCATCCCAATAAAGAAACCAATACTAACGTTATATTAAGAAATGTTGATGGAAAGTGAAATGAAGGCATTGGCCAACAAGTATTTCGAGGGAAAGATTTCCCGCGAAGATGAGAAAGTTCTGTTCGATTACCTCGCACAGGACAGTGAAGCCCTTGCCACTTTCCGCAGCTGGGAAGCCGAATGGGCGTCGCGCCCACACTTCGATATGGTCACCGAAAGCGCATGGACACGCTTCTGTGACTGGATGTGTGGAGCCGAGGCTCGTCGGCAGCGCCGGCCAATGTGGCGTGTGGCAGCAGCGGCTGCCGTGGCGCTGCTTATGTTGTGCTCGGCTTTTGTCGGATGGTATGCCACCAGCCTTCAGCCCGAACACTACTACACCCTCACCGCACCTATGGGCAGCAAGACCCGCCTCTCTCTGCCCGACGGCTCGCTGGTATGGCTCAACGCAGGCTCTTCGCTGCGCTATTCCAACCGCTTCGGCGATAAAAACCGCCGTGTAGTCCTCGAAGGACAAGGCTATTTCGAGGTCGCCAAGCGCGATGGCGCTGAGTTTGTGGTAAACACCCGCGGCTACGACGTGGTGGTCAAGGGTACCCGCTTTGACATCTCTGCCTACAATGATGACAAGAATATCACCACGACCCTCTTGCAGGGTAAGGTGGTGATAGACCGCGGCGCCGACCGCCTCACGATGGAGCCCGGCGATATGGTAAGCCTCAATGTGATTACCGGTAAATTCTCCAAGAGCCGCTATACCACCGACCACCATGCGTGGGTACAGGGCATGACTGAATTCTCTGAGATTAGCCTCGAAGACCTCGCCAAGCTGCTCTCCCGCCGCTACGCTGTAAACATCACTATTACCTCTGAGCGTCTGCGCAAGATGGAGTTTGCCATCTCGCTGCGCAACAAGGAGACCATAGACGATGTGCTCGACGCTCTCCAGAGCATCACAAGCATGCAGGTATGTCGCGATGGTAAGGAGATTAC
>OCQZ01000091.1_pt1 | contig 24562 bp, 20 predicted proteins | sample 1538921 | NCBI WGS metagenome assembly OCQZ01 (sample SAMN03418269, study PRJEB22391) | human gut metagenome | biome: human-gut; feature: organic feature; material: feces | host: Homo sapiens | place: Tanzania | collected 2013-01 | reverse complement strand
ATGCATGACGAAGAACTCAGGCATGATGACGCAATATATTATATCAATTAGCCCCACCCGAAACTTGATGTTCTGGGTGGGGCTAATTGGTTTTATTCCGGTGCTTTCGCCGTTTACCATGGTCTGCCGCCTCCTCCGCCGTTGCCGGTAGTGGTAGCTGTTACTGTGGATGATGAGGTGCCGGAGGTCATGGTGTAGCTGCTGCCGGAGGTCAGTCCTGCGCACGATATGAGGACGGAGCTGCCGCCCCATCCGCCTCCACCGGGACCGCCACCGCCTGGACCAGCGTTGGCAGGAGCACCCCATCTGCCGGGACCGCCGCCTTGGTTAGACGATGAATAGTTGTCGGGGACGGTGAATGTGGCGAGTACGGTGTCGCCGCTCTTCAGCGTTATCTCGTTGCCGGCAGACACCGACATGCTGCCCGAAACGTAAGGCTGGGTCGACTCCGATGTGCTTGGCGTTGAGTTGCCGCCGCCCACGGCGAGGAGCGTGCCGCCGGTGAAGATGACCGAATAGCCTTCTTCCTCATTGGCGTCGATGCCGCATTCCGGCGAAGACGTGCCGAACGCCCTTATCACGCCGCCGCTGATATACATGTTGCCGTTAGAGTCGAGACCGTCGTTGTCTGTTGCCACAACCGTTATGTCGCCACCTTTTATATACATGTGTGAGGATGAGTTGATGGCGTCGTCACAGGAGTTCACCACGATGGTGCCGTCGTTGATGGTCAGCACCGCCTTGCTCTCGATGCCCTCAGCACCGTTTCCGATGGTTGTCACCTTGATGTTTCCACCGTTGATGGTGACGTTGCCGTCCGACTTTATGCCCTTCGGCGACGACTTCTGGTCAGAATCCAGATAGTCTGTATTGCCAGTGTAATTGGTGTATTCCCTTCCGTTCACATAAGCATACATTCCGCCCGATGTCACTACGGTGATGTCGCCGTTGTTGATGACGAGTTCGTCGTCGCAGCTGATGCCCTTGCCGCCGCTTCCTGTGCTGGTGAGCGAGAGTGTTCCGCCGTCAATCTGCACCTTTCCGTCGGCGCTGATGCAAGTGGAAGCCTTTGTCTTGGCATCCTCTTCGTCCCACTTGCCGCCTCCGGCTGTGGTTATGGTGATGTCGCCGTCAGACACAATGACGTTGCCGTCCGCCTTCAGACCCTTGGTGGCTGTGCCGGTCACGGCGATGTTGACGCTGCCGTCGGCGATGGTGATGGTGCCGGTGTCCTCAGCCTCGCGGTCCGTGTCGTCCTTATACGACACCTGCACACCGTCGTCCTGCACGCCCGAGATGTTGAGCGCACCGCTTTCGAGGAGGAAATACTGATTGCAGTTGACGCCGTCCTTCACGGCAGAGAGCACGTTCAGCGTACAGTTCTTCATCTCCACATATTCCTTGGCATATACAGCATGCGCCGTATTGCCGTAGACATTGAGCACGCCCTTGCCCTTCAGCTCAAGGTGACCCTTGCAGACGATGCATCCCTTCTGGCTGCCTCCAGTGGCGTCGGTGAGCGTGTTCTCTGTGTCCTTCTTTATGCTGAGGCTGATGCGCTTGCCGTCCTGGATGTCAAGAGGCGCTCCAGAGAGATTGGTTAGCGAAACGCCGCGCAGCTCTATGGAAGCCTTGTACGAACCCTTCATAGCGAACTCGCCGTCATCAGCTGTTCCCGTGAGCGCATAGGTGATCTCGCCGCACGTCTGGTCGCTGACCGCATCGTCCTGCGTGATGCTCACGTGCGCTCCGCTAACGGTGGGCGTCACATACTGTGCCACGTTGCCAGCCACGGTCACCATAGCCGACGTACCGTTGTAAGAGACGCTCACGGTGTTGTCCTCCACCTCCGAATTGTCAACGTACATGCGTGTGATGTCGCTGACGTTTATGGTCTTTCCCATCACCGTCAGCGTGGATCCGTTGGCATAGTTCATGTCGCCGGCTTGCGAAGAAGGGATGGCGTAAGTCACGTTGCCCACGACCACGTTCAGAGTCTGGGCTTCAGCATAGGTGGCTATGCCGGTCATTGCCGCACCTATGATGAATGTAGAAATCAGCTGCTTCATCTTATCGTGATTTTATGTGTTGTCTTTTCGCCTTTTACTATATACACTCCCTTGCCCATGTCGGCAGATGCGCTCGCCATGTTGTCGTAGCTTCCCACGCATACTCCTTCCACGGTGTATACCTTCACGGGGCTGTCTGCGTCCAGGCTTATGTCCTTGATGGCAGTGGCCTCCGACGAGAAGAACATACGACTGAGGTCAGCCACGCTTATCTCCAACGATTCTGTGCCGTTGGACGCTATGAGCTTTCCGTCGGAGAAGGTCATCTCCAACGATTCCACGCCGATGCTACGTGTAGAGCCGTCCGCTGTCTGGAAAGCCAGATAGCTGTAGTTGTCTGCTGACGCGGCTGTCACAGCCAGCAATGTCAGCATCGAAATTAATGTCCGCTTCATTCCGGTTTTCTCCTTTCTTTAATAATTGTTTGTCTTGTTAATCAATTGGTTCGCTTCGTTTTTGCAACAAAATTAGCGCATTAGCTTGAAAATGTAAAATAAAATAAACCAATGGGCAACTTTTCTCAATTAACAAAGAATCTGGGAAAAAAGTATGGTGGAATGTTATCGCTTATTCCGATTTATTATTACTTTTGCCTCGCTTTTATATAATAACAGATCAGATAACAACAAATTCAGGTATACAATAACATTTATGAATTATGGACAGACAGAAAGAAACTTATCGGGTTACGATAGCAGGCAGCATCATCAATATACTGCTGCTTGCCTTTAAATTTGCCGCCGGCATCCTTGGACATTCTGCTGCCATGATAGCAGACGCCATCCATTCGCTTACAGACTTCGTCACGGACGCCATCGTCCTTGTTTTCGTGCGCCTTGGAAGCAAGCCCACTGACCGCGACCACGACTATGGTCACGGCAAGTACGAAACGCTTGCCAGTGCCATCATCGGCGTGTCGCTCCTCGTGGTGGGCATGATGATATGCTATTCAGGCGTAACCAAGACTTACCATGCCATGTGCGGCGAGCCGCTGCAACAGCCGGGCTTCATAGCCTTGGTGGCTGCTGTGGCAAGCGTGGTGCTGAAGGAATGGGCTTACAGATTCACGGTGCGTGTGGGCAGACGCTGCCATTCAGAAGCGGTGGTGGCCAATGCCTGGCATCATCGCAGCGACGCCCTCTCGTCCGTAGGTACGACGGTGGGTATCGGTGGCGCCATCATTCTTGGCGAGAAATGGGCTGTGCTCGATCCGCTGACCGCCATCGTCGTCAGCTTCTTCATCATGAAGGCGGCATGGAGCGTGCTCTCTAAAGCCGTGGACGAGCTGACGGACGGCAGCCTGCCGAAGGAGACGGAGGACGAGATAGAGAGCATCGTGAGTGAGGACAAGGAGGTCAGCGTGGTGCACAATCTCTGCACGCGCCGCATCGGCAATCGCATTGCCATAGAGATGCATGTGCGTATGCCGGGCGAAACGTCGCTTTATGAGGCACATCACCATGCCACTGAGATAGAGCATCGACTGAAGCAACGCTTCGGTGCCGACACGCACATCAGCATTCACCTCGAACCGGTGAAGGTGAACGGACACTATGAGGATCCTGCTGTCAGGCAGGAACAGCCGCAGCCTTGACCGCTGTGACCTCAGCTTCGGCTGTTTCCTTGCGGAATATCTTATAGCCTAAAGCTGCAACAGCCACACTCATGAGTGGCGAGATGATGTTGAAGAAACAATAAGGAAGGTATGTGAAAGCCGACACGCCGAGCACCGTGCTCTGCGTCATGCCGCACGTGTTCCACGGCACCAGCACGGACGTCACGGTGACGGCGTCCTCCGTGGTGCGGCTGAGCAGTCGGCGCTCATATCCTTCACGGTCATATACGTCGCGGAACATGTTGCCCGTGAGGAGGATGCACAGATACTGGTCGGCTATGGCCACGTTGAGCATTACGCCCGTGGCGGCTGTGGCACCCACCAGCGACGTGCGTCCCTTCACCATGTGGATGAACAGGCGTGAGATGGCGCTGACCATGCCGCCTGCCGACATACATCCGCCGAAGCACATGGCGCAGATGATAAGCCAGATGGTGCCCATCATGCCGCTCATGCCGCGTGTGGCAACAAGGTCGGTGAGCATGGGTGAGGAGGTGGCAAGCGACGTGCTGCCGTAGGCGCTCTTCATGGCTGCTCTGAAGAGGGACGGGTCGATCTCGTGCAGGGCGTCAGTCTGGAAGACAATGGCGAAGCCCACTGCCATCACCGTTGACAGAAACAGAGTTATGACCGGCGGCACACGGCGTGCTATGAGAACGCCGGTGAAGAAGGGTACGAGCAGCAGCCACGGCGTGATGCAGAATCTCTGCTGCAAAGCTCCGGTAAACGCCGCTACGTCAGTGGACTGCGATCCCTGGCAGAAAAAGCCTGCCACAGTGAAGATGATGAGAGTAAGGACGATGGACGGCACCGTCGTTATGATCATGTAGCGAATGTGACTGAACAGCGGCACGCCAAGCGCACCGGACGCCATTGTGGTGGTGTCGGAGAGCGGCGAAATCTTGTCGCCGAAGTAAGCGCCGGAGATGATGGCGCCAGCCACCCAGCCTTCCGCGAAGCCCTGTGCCTTGCCTATGCCCATCAGCGCGATGCCAATAGTGGCAATGGTGGTCCATGACGATCCGGTCATCACGCTGACAAGGGCGCAGATCACGCATGACGATACGAGGAAAGCGTCCGGGCTGATGATGTGCATGCCGTAATAGATGAGTGTGGGCACCACGCCGCTTACCATCCATGTGCCGCCAAGTGCTCCGATGAGAAGGAGAATGATGAGTGCGCTCGACACGCTCGATACGTTCTTCGTTATGGCTTTCTCAAAGCTTGACCATGGCACGTTGAGGTATGCCATGCCTACAAGCACGCAGAATGCCGACACTATGAGCAGAGTTATCTGCGAAGCGCCCTCCAGTGAGTCGCTTCCGAAAGCGCGGATGGTGAGCGTAAGCATAGTGACGAGCACTGCCAGTGGCATCAATGCCATCATCACCGATGGCCTTTTCTTAAGATGCTGTTCGTGTTTTGTGGTTTTTTCGTTATTCATTATCCTGGTGTTTTTACGAGTTTTGTTATCTTTCCGTTTATGTGTTGCATAATTATGCAACGCTCTTTTTCTTATGCAAAGTTACGAAGAATAGCCGTATCTACGAAGGATAACAATGAATAAAACAACGAAAATGATGAATATTTATGAAAAAACGAATGCTTGTTGTATAGATATACAAAAAAGGAGTTGAGAGTCTTTCAACTCTCAACTCCCAACTTGATACAACTCTCAACTCATTATAGCGTTGCTCCGAATCGTGATGTCGGTGCCGGAGTCGTGAAGTAATAGTTCTGGTCGTTGTTGATGTCGAGGAACATCACCTTCTTCATTCCGAAGAACGCCAGTCCGGTGGGGAAGACGCGCGAGAAGTCGGTCACGCCGCCAGAGAGGGCAGGGCTGTCGTTCTGCACGTTGAAGTTCCAAGAGCGGTCGAAAGCGAGCGGTGCTCCGTTCTCCACCATGTCCACCTCACAGTTGATGTTCATCTTGTCGTTCTGCTTGAAGTTCTTAAACAGCGGATTGAGCTGTCCTGCCACGCTGCTCTTGATATCGAGGTCGCTCCAGATGCTGAGGTCCGCGTCCTTTGCCATCTGCTTAACGCCGGTCTCGGTGGAAGCGAAGTAATAGTTGGGAGCTACGCGAGAGTGCTCGAGGTCGGCTCCGTCCTTCTTGGGCTGCTTCAGTCCGTAGCGGCAGTCGTAGACGAGATTGTTTACCAATGTCGGTGCGATGGCTTTTTCCAGCCAGATGCTGCCACCCTTCTTGTTCTTCGAGCGTCGCCATCCGCAGTCCACGATGGTGTTGTTGTAGACAGTCATCTGTGTCAAGGGAACGGTCTCGCTGTTGCCTGAGTTGGAGAGCTTGAAGGCATTGGTGCAGGCATTATAGATGATGTTGTTGGCTATGTCGAGCTTACATCCTGCCTTTACGTTGATGGCTTCGCCGCCGTCGGCAGCATTGCCGCTGTCCGCAAAGATGCAGTTATAGATAACGCCCTGACCACCGGTGAAGTAGGTCTGGTCGTTGTAGTTGTCGTGGAGGAAGCAGTCAGCCATCACGAACTTACCGTTGACATTGCAGAAGTGGAAAGCAGGAACGCCGCCGTCGATGGTGGTCTTGAAGAGCTTGTTCTGGAACGAGACGGACGACTCGGTAGGTGTGGCTCCGGCATAACCAAGGTCGACATGATTGAGCACCACCTCCTCTGAGTTATATCCGCAGATGATGCCGCCCCACGACTCCGGCTTCTTCGTATCGGAGGTGAATGTCACGGGATGTTCGGCTGTTCCCATACAGTAGAGATTGCCGAGCACCACTATCTCAATGGGTATCTGCACGTCCGACTTGCATGTGACGGTCACGCCCGGCTCGATGTAGAGCGATGTGCCCACAGGTATCTCCACGCTTTCCGCCAGAGTGGTGTCTCTTGTCCATACCACTGATCCTGCGGGATATTCTGCAATGGCTGTCTTCAGCACATCCGCAGATCCTTGGTTTTCGTTGCTGCTGCCGTTGTTGTTATAGTCGTAAGGATTGATGTTGTCGTTCTCGCATGAGGTGGCAACCATTCCTGCTGCTGCGATGGCAAGCATTACAGCTATATTCTTGGATTTCATATTGTTCGATTTATTTAATGTGAATAATACATATTATAACTATTAAACATTCGTGCGTGAAGCTTACAGTTTCACTCTCACGCCCACAAGGAACGTCCTGCCATACTTGTATGTTCCCACGATGGTCTTGTCAGAGCGCTGTCCTTCATATTGCAGATTGCTCTCGTTGACTGTCTTCAGATAGCGTTCGCGCTTTGCGTCGAGCAGGTTGTTGGCTTTCATGAATATGGATACGCCGCAATCGAACTTCTTCTCTGCGCTGAGGTCCATTCCGAACATAGCCTTGTCCCATTGGTCGGCGTCCTTGAAGGGCGACACGAGTGCCAGCTTGGTGCCGGTGTAGGAAGCGGCAAGCTGTGCGTTCCATCCATAGTTGGTGTCCTTGTAGAGCAGCGAGAGATTGGCGGTGTGCGGAGCCTGGTTTACAAGCGGACGAGTCTGCGTCACTCCCTGCTTATATTCTGCGCTACCTTCCTTATACTCTCGCTTCGTCGTTGTGATGGCAGAGTGGGTGTAGGTGTAGTTGGCTTTGATGCCGAAGTGACGGATGTATTTCACCACGTCAATCTCGAAGCCGTAGTTTTTGGCGTTGCCGAGGTTGTCTGGCATGTAGTAAGCGTCAGCGCCGCTGCCCAGCTTGCCGTCCGAAGCCACGAACACCTGCTCAATAGGATCCTTCAGATACTTGTAGAACACGCCGGCAAGCACCTGCTCTGTGGCAGAGGGGAACCATTCCCAACGCAGGTCCACATTGTCGATGCGGGCACGCTTCAGGTTAGGGTTGCCCTTCTCCTGATATTCCTCGCCCATAATCTGGTAAGGTACAATCTCGTAGAAGCCAGGTCGGTTGATGGAGCGATAGTAAGAGAGACGCACGTTCATCTTCTTTGTCGGAGTCCACTTAATGGATGCCGACGGCAGATAGTCCCAATAGCTCTGTTCGCCCACCTGACCCATATTGCGGAACTTCTGCAGCATGGTGTAAATCTGATTGGTGTGCTCAGTACGCAATCCGGCGTTAAGTTCTCCTGCCTTACTCTTCAGCGTAACCATAGCGTATGCCGCGCCGATGTGTTCCTTCGAGTCGTAATTGAGCTGCGAAGCCTGTGAGTAAGGCGTCTTGCAGGTCCAGTCTATGGAGGCAAACTGATCGAATCCGTTGCCGTCCAGCTGCTGGGATATGTTGGCGGGATTGAAGATGTACGAGTAGTAGCGGTTGCCTCGTTCCTTGCGACGATATTGTCCTCCAGCCTTCCACGTAGCGTCTACGCAGTGAGCGAAGTGTGTGTCGTAGGAGAAGTTGAGGTAGCCAGCCCAGTCCTTGTCCGTGTTGTGCTGGAAGCGGCGTTCCATGCTCTTCGGCAGCGTCTTCAGAATGTTCTTGTCAGCTGACCACAGCGATCCGTCCACTCCGTTCGGTGACTGAACGGTGTTGGTAAGAGTGAGATAGACGCGGTCAGGGTCTTCCTCCTTTGCCTGCGAGAAGATGCCAGCCCAGTCAACGGTCAGGTCATGTGTGAGGTGATGCGTGCCCTTCAGGTGCGTGGCGAAGATTGTCTGTGTCTGCGACAGCGAACGGGTCTCGTCGTCCTGTGTGTACGTGTCCGAACCTATATATTCCGTGTTGATGGAGTTGTTATAGCGTACGCCCTTCGAGTTGGTGCGGATATACATGTTATACCATTCCAGCTTGTGGTTGTCCAGCTGCAGGTCCACCTTGGCATGGACGCCGGCTGTGAGGTCGTGAGTGGAGTAGTAGCGGTGCTGGAGCGAATACACGTACATCGCCTGTTCGCCAGACGCCATCTTAACGGAGTTGTATGTGCGCTCCGTTCCACGGAAAATGTTCTGCATGCTTCCTGCGAGCATCACGCCGATGCGGTCCTTCCAGAAGCGGTTGCCGATGGATAGTCCGCCGATGAAGTTAGGGGCAGGAGTGGAGTGGGTGCTTATCTTTGTCGGACCGTTGGCGAAGTCGGATGTCTGTGCCTTATAGTCCTTGCCGTTAGCCTCGTAAGGCGACTTGTGTGTGTAGTTGCTGCGGTCTGATGAGAGATAGTCGCGTCCGTCCTTCCAGAAATAGTCGCTCATGCCTACAGCGGCATTCGCCTGAATCTGGAAGTGAGAGGGTGCGTCCTTCATCACCATGTCCACCACGCCACCGGCAGCGTCGCCCTCCATGTCGGCAGTGAGCGACTTCGACACTACGAGGCGGTCCATGAGGTCAGAGGGGAATATGTTGAGCGGAATGTAGCGGTTCTTGTCGTCCGGACTCGGAATCTTCACGCCGTTGACCAGCGTATAGTTATATCGCTTGTCCATGCCGCGGAGTATGGCGTATGAAGCTTCGCCGGAAGCGTCGCGCTCCATTGTCACTCCCGACACGCGCTGCAGCACGCTTGCCACGTTGACGTCAGGCGACAGCTGGATGCTCTGCTGGCTCATCACGTTGAGCACGTTGCCGGCTGTCTTCTCCAAGTCGATGGCGCTGCGGTCAGAATGGCTCTCCTTATGTCCCTTGATTACCACCTCGCCCAGTTCCTTGAGGTCCTCGTCGAGCGATATGCTTACGACGCCCTTGTCCGAAACCTCCACGGGAATCTCGCGGGTCTTGTACGATACGTATCTCACCACGAGCGTATATCGACCTTTGTCAGGCAGTTCGTGCAGTGTGAACGATCCGTCCAAGCCTGTCGTTGTCTTCACGTTCGACAACTCCTTCACCTCAATCACCGAGCCGATAAGCGGTTCGCCCGTACGATGGTCCTTGACGATGCCGTCAAGGGTGTGGGCTGAGGCTGCGGCTGATGAAGCGGCGATGAGAGCAGCGCTGATTAGAATTCGTTTCATGTTATTGCATCTTTTTGTTACGTTTCCTTCTGCTACTTGTTTTTCTCTATGCAGTGTATCACTTTTCCTTCCTTGTCAATCATCGACATTCTCAGCTGCTTCTTGTTGGCGGAGATGATGGAGAAGCCATCGGCTGGCGAGCAGAACACGGTGCCGACAGTCTTCTTAACAGGACGTGCAAGCGAAGCGGATGAGTTGACCACGTAGTCGATGTTGTCGCCCTTCATGCGTATGTGCTGGAAGTTGTGGATGTGTCCGCAGGCGTAAATCGCTACATTATTATATTTGTGGAGGATGGGCAATACTTTCTTCTGCATGTCTGTGCGCTCGTATTCAGCCTTCGATGTCTCGGCGTATATAGGATGATGACCCACAACCACCACCCAGTCTTCGTTGGCAGTCTTGAGCGTGCGGTCCAGCCAGTCGAGCTGTGCCTGGTCGTCCTGCTTGCAAGCGTCAGGATACTTCTCGCTGTTCTCGCGATAACGGTCAATCAGTGGTGTGGTGTCGAGGAAGACGATGCGCAGCGTGGTGCCTTTGCTCTCGAACACCTTGGTGTAATAGCGTGCCGGCATCATCCAGCGGCGGCTCACCTTACCATAGTCGAGCACTGCCTGTGTGTTGCCGCGATACTCATGATTGCCAAGCACCGGAAACCAGTCGAGCATCAGCTCGGGATGAGAATAAACCTGCTCGAAGTTGGTGGTCCACAGCGGATCGTTCACCGATGCCACGCCGTTGAAGTGATGTATGTCGCCGACGGCAAGCACACATTCCATGCCAGTGGTCTTCGCCATGTTTCCCATCAGTTCGGCGATGGGCTTCTGGTCGTAATAGCCATTGCGTCCGAGGTCGTTAGCCATGTAGAGTGTTACGTCGCCTTTCAGCTTTTTCCATTCTGTGGGTGTCTGTGCATGCAACTGCAAGCCGCTGATCAACATAATGGCTGTTGCGATAAGCGCAACGATGCCGTTTCCTGAAAATCTCAATCTTTTCATTGTTCTTTCTGACTGTTTATGATTTTTAATTATTGTTTTACGCTGCAAAATTATAAGTATCATGTTGCAATGGTATTACATAGACTTTAAGATGACTTAACAATCAGAAAAATCGTTAATCTTGGTTAATGTGCTTTTTGTCAATCTTACTATTCGGCAATAATGGCTATATTTGTGCTTACATATATTTAATATATAATAAACTCGCAGACTACGGAATGAATCAAGAAAAAAGCTTAATAACACGCATAAAGAGTAAGTGTTAAGGGCGAAAGACGAAATTATTTCGTAATTTTGCAGTTGTTATGGGCTATTCTGTATTGCCGTAACGTGTAACGAAGATCATAAAATATAATATCCAAATATGAATATCTTAGAACTTAGTGAACAAGAGATTGTAAGAAGACAATGCCTTCAGACCCTCCGTGATATGGGTATCGACCCGTATCCAGCAGCCGAATTCCCCACAAACGCTTTCAGCACTGACATCAAAGCCGACTTCAAGGACGAGGACGAGCCGCGTGAGGTGGTGATAGCCGGACGAATGATGGGCCGCCGCGTGATGGGTAAGGCAAGCTTCGCTGAGTTGCAGGACTCGAAGGGCCGCATCCAGGTTTACGTGGCTCGCGACGAGATTTGCCCCGACGAGAACAAGGAACTCTATAATACAGTATTCAAGAAACTCCTCGACATCGGTGACTTTATCGGTGTAAAGGGCTTCGTGTTCCGTACACAGACCGGCGAGATTTCGGTACATGCAAAGGAACTCGTGCTTCTCTCGAAGAGCCTCAAGCCGCTGCCGATCGTCAAGTATAAGGACGGCGTGGCATACGACAAGTTCGACGATCCTGAGCTTCGCTATCGTCAGCGCTATGTTGACCTCATCGTTAACGACGGCGTGAAGGACACATTCCTCCAGCGTGCTACTGTCATCCGCACACTGCGCAGAGTGCTTGATGAGGCTGGCTACACAGAGGTGGAGACTCCGACACTGCAGGCTATCGCCGGTGGCGCTTCTGCACGTCCGTTTATCACACACTTTAACGCTCTCGACCAGGATATGTATATGCGTATCGCAACAGAGCTTTATCTGAAGCGTCTTATCGTAGGCGGTTTCGAGGGTGTTTACGAGATCGGCAAGAACTTCCGTAACGAGGGCATGGACCGCAACCACAACCCTGAGTTCACCTGCATGGAGCTGTACGTACAGTATAAGGACTATAACTGGATGATGTCGTTCACGGAGAAACTCCTTGAGACTATCTGTATAGCCGTAAACGGCAAGCCGGAGCGTGAGATTGACGGCAACATCGTCAGCTTCAAGGCTCCTTACCGCCGCCTTCCCATCCTCGATGCCATCAAGGAGAAGACAGGTTTCGACTGCAATGGCAAGACAGAGGAGGAAATCCGCGCATTCTGCCTTGAGAAGGGTATGGACGTGGACGAGACAATGGGCAAGGGCAAGCTCATCGACGAACTCTTCGGCGAGTTCTGCGAGGGCACATTCATCCAGCCTACATTCATCACAGACTATCCCGTCGAGATGTCGCCGCTCACAAAGATGCACCGCTCAAAGCCGGGCCTCACAGAGCGTTTCGAGCTTATGGTTAACGGCAAGGAGCTTGCCAACGCTTACTCGGAGCTTAACGACCCCATCGACCAGGAGGAGCGTTTCATCGACCAGATGAAGCTTGCTGACAAGGGTGACGACGAGGCTATGATCATCGACCAGGACTTCCTCCGTGCTCTCCAGTACGGTATGCCTCCCACGTCAGGTATCGGCATCGGCATTGACCGTCTCGTGATGCTCATGACAGGCAAGACATTCATTCAGGAGGTGCTCTTCTTCCCGCAGATGAAGCCTGAGAAGAAGATGCCGCAGAGCACCATCAAGGAATGGGCTGAGATCGGCGTTCCTGAAGAGTGGGCTTACGTTCTCCGCAAGGCTGGATTTAATCTCATTTCGGACATCCGCGACGAAAAGCCGCAGGGTCTGCAGCAGAAGATCGGCGAGATAAACAAGAAGTATAAGCTCGGCTACGAGAAGCCTTCTGTGGACGAAATCCAGCAGTGGATTGAGAAGAGCAATGTTTAGGAAGTGTTCGTCTGCGAGCATTTCTTTAAACATCAAGCATTAACCCGTTAAACATCAAAGAGCGTGTACAATCTCGGAAAAATAGCAATTATTGGAGGTGGCAGTTGGGCGACTGCCATCGCCAAGATTGTGATAGGTCACACCCATCACATAGGATGGTATATGCGCCGCGACGACAGCATAGAGGAGTTTAAGCGCATCAGTCACAATCCTAATTACCTTACCAGCGTACACTTCAACACAGACGAGATATTCTTCTCCAGCGACATCAATCGCATTGTGGAAGCTTATGACACGCTGGTATTCGTTGTGCCCTCGCCTTACCTCAAGAACCACTTGAAGAAGCTGAAGGCAAGGCTGCGCGACAAGTTTATTGTGACCGCCATCAAGGGCTTGGTGCCGGAGGACAACATCGCATGCTCGGAGTATTTCCATGAGGTGTATGATGTGCCCGACTGCAATCTTGCATGTATCGGAGGACCGTCACACGCTGAGGAGGTGGCTCTCGAGAGGCTTTCCTATCTTACCATAGGATGCTCTGACCGCGATAAGGCACAGGCTTTCTGTGAGGTGCTCGACTCGGAGTTTATCAAGACAAAGACGTCAAGCGACGTCATCGGCATCGAGTATTCGTCGGTGCTCAAGAATGTCTATGCCATAGCGTCCGGCATTTGCAGCGGACTCAACTATGGTGACAACTTCCAGGCGGTGCTTATCTCTAACGCCGTACAGGAGATGTCGCGCTTCCTCTCTGCCATCAATCCCATTGAGCGCAGCGTCTATGACTCGGTTTACCTCGGCGACTTGCTCGTGACGGGATATTCCAAGTTCTCGCGCAACCGCACATTCGGAACGATGATAGGCAAGGGATATAGCGTCAAGAGTGCGCAGATAGAGATGGAGATGATAGCGGAGGGATTCTTCGGCACGAAGTGTATGAAGGAGAAAAACCGTCATTATCACGTCAACATGCCCATCCTCGACGCTGTATATAACATCCTCTACGAGCGCATCAGCCCGCAGGTGGAGATAAAGCTGCTTACCGACTCGTTCAGGTAAATGGCATCCGATAAAACGATTTCAGATATACTATATAAATTATAAAGCAATGAAAACTATCAGTTTAGACATTACAAAAGCTACCTCCTTCCTCGCTGAAGGAGCAGTCAACGCTTATGAGTCTAAGGTAAAGGCCGCACAAGAGGCTCTTGAGAACGGCACATGCGCAGGTAACGATTTCCTCGGATGGCTCCAACTTCCGTCTTCCATCACTCCTGATTTCCTCGCGGAGATCGAGGCTGTGGCTAAGACGCTGCGTGAGAAGTGTGAGGTAGTGGTTGTGGCTGGTATCGGCGGCAGCTATCTCGGTGCACGCGCCGTAATCGAAGGTCTCGGCAATTCTTTCGCTTGGCTTGTTGCTGACAAGAAAAACCCCACCATACTCTTTGCCGGTAACAACATCGGCGAGGACTATCTCTATGAGCTCACCACTTATCTTAAGGACAAGAAGTTCGGTGTGATCAACATCTCTAAGTCGGGTACTACCACTGAGACCGCTCTCGCTTTCCGTCTGCTCAAGAAGCAGTGTGAGGACCAGCGCGGCAAGGAGGAGGCTAAGGACGTTATCGTGGCTGTCACTGATGCCAAGAAGGGCGCAGCTCGCACATGTGCTGACAAGGAGGGATATAAGAGCTTCATCATCCCCGACAACGTGGGTGGTCGTTTCTCTGTACTCACTCCGGTGGGTCTTCTTCCTATCGCTGTTGCCGGATTCGACGTTAAGCAGCTCGTTGCTGGTGCTGCTGACATGGAGAAGGCTTGTGCTTTGGACGTTCCCTTCGCTGACAACCTCGCTGCTCAGTACGCAGCCACACGTCAGGCACTCTACACACAGGCTGGCAAGAAGATTGAGATTGTTGCCAACTTCCAGCCGAAGCTCCATTACTTCGCTGAGTGGTGGAAGCAGCTCTACGGCGAGAGCGAGGGCAAGGAGCAGAAGGGCATCTTCCCCGCAGCTTGCGACTTCACCACAGACCTCCACTCTATGGGTCAGTGGATTCAGGAGGGCGAGCGCTCCATCTTCGAGACTGTTATCAGCGTAGAGACTCCTAACGAGAAGCTCCTCTTCCCGCACGACGACGAGAACCTTGACGGTCTGAACTTCCTTGAAGGCAAGCGTGTGGACGAGGTCAACAAGATGGCAGAGCTGGGCACACGCCTCGCTCACGTTGACGGCGGTGTGCCTAACATCCACATCAACGTGCCTGAGCTTAACGCTTACTACCTCGGTCAGCTCATCTACTTCTTTGAGAAGGCTTGCGGTATCAGCGGACTCCTTGAGGAGGTCAATCCGTTCAACCAGCCGGGTGTGGAGGCTTACAAGAAGAATATGTTCGCTCTTCTTAACAAGCCGGGTTACGAGGCAGAGAGCAAGGCCATTCAGGAGCGCCTCGCTAACGAGAAGTAACATAAAGGGGAAACATTGATTTCCTCATATTAATATATCAAATAGGACTTACAGACCTTGTGAATGAGGCCTGTGAGTCCTATTGTCGGTCTATGGGACTGACAAAAATACGGAAACAACAAGATGATAAAAGAAGCTATAAAACACTATCTGGAAGCCAATTCCTTCACGGAGTTTGCTCCTCGTGTGGTGCTCTTCGACATGGACGGAGTGCTCTACAACTCCATGCCCAATCATGCTGTGGCATGGCAGGAGGCGATGAGCCAGTTCGGCATCCACTTCACTGCCGACGACTCGTATGCCACGGAAGGAGCACGCGGCGTCGACACCATCCGCCATTATGTCCGCATGCAGCAGGGTAAGGAGATAACGCCGGAGGAGGCGCAGCGTATGTATGACGTAAAGACGGAGATATTCCATCGCATGCCGGTGGCTGAAATCTTCCCCGGTGTCCTTCCGCTTATGCAGAAGATAAAGGATGCTGGCATTACCATCGGTGTGGTGACGGGAAGCGGACAGCGACCGCTCTTCAAGCGACTGCTTAACGACTTTGACGGTTTCCTCACCGAGGACCATATCGTAACGGCTTACGACGTGGAGCGCGGCAAGCCCAATCCCGACCCTTATCTGATGGGTCTACGCAAGGCTGGCAACCTGCAGCCGTGGCAGGGCATCGTCGTGGAGAACGCTCCGTTGGGAGTTCGTGCCGGTGTGGCTGCCCGAATCTTCACGGTAGGCGTAAACAGCGGTCCGCTGCCTGACGCAGCTCTTGCTGACCAGGGAGCCAACATCGTACTGCAGCGCATCACGGAACTCTGCGACCAGTGGGAGCAGTTTATCTAATCTCATAGGATTTAATCCCATAATTGCTTTATAAAATGACCCTAAACGAATTTCTTTCCGAGTGGGAGAGTGCTTCGCCGACGCTTGTTGTCCACACGAGCGGTTCGACGGGCAAGCCGAAACCGATGACCGTGGAGAAGCGTCGCATGGAGGCATCGGCACGCATCACCTGCGACTTCCTTGGTCTGCAGCCCGGCGATACAGCCCTGCTCTGCATGCCGCTCGACTTCATTGCGGGCAAGATGGTGGTGGTGCGCAGCATCGTCCGCCGTCTGAAGCTGGTCTGCGTCAAGCCGTCGGGTCATCCGCTTCAGGGCATAACGGAGGCACCTGTGTTTGCTGCTATGGTGCCGATGCAGGTGTATAATAGCATGCAGGTGCCCGAAGAACTACGGGTGCTGCGTCAGATTCGCCACCTTATCATCGGAGGTGGAGCTGTCAGCGACGATATGGCGAAGCTGTTGCGTGAGTTTCCCAATGCGGTGTGGAGCACATACGGCATGACCGAAACGCTGTCGCACATAGCCCTTCGCCGACTCAGTGGTCCTGAAGCCAGCTCATGGTATACGCCATTCGCCAGTGTATGCGTCAGCACCAACGCCGACGGATGCCTTGTCATTGATGCGCCGGAGGTGTGCGCTCAGCCACTGGTCACTAACGACATCGTCGAGATTGACTCTGACGGACGCCGCTTCCGCATTCGTGGACGTCGCGACAACGTGATATGCAGCGGCGGCATAAAACTGCAGATTGAGGAGATGGAGGAGAAGCTTAGGCAACACACCGACGTGGAGTTCGCCATAACGAAGCGACCACATCCCAAGTTCGGCGAGACGGTTGTACTGCTGGCTGTCACCGACGACATGGAGGCGATGCGTGCATTGTGCCAGGAATGTCTCTCCCGATACGAACAGCCCCACGCTTATATCTCCGTTTCTGCCATACCGCTCACCGCCACAGGCAAGCCGGCACGCCGAGATGATGCGCATAGCGGCAGAGGCAGCGGCAGAATAACAACAACATTAAAAAGAAAGGAGCCTTATTATGAAACAGAATATAGTGATATCGGAAAATCTGGAGCGCAGCCTTGTTGTTGCCATTTCGGAATGTCAGCACGACCGCGTCTTTGTTCTTACCGACGAGACCACAAAGCGTCTTTGCTGGCCTAAGCTCAGCAGTATGCGTTGCATGCAGGAAGTGACGCTCATCACCATTCCCGCCACCGACACTAACAAGAACCTCGAATCATTGGCTCTCGTCTGGGACGCGCTCAGCAAGGGTGGAGCCACCCGCCATTCGCTGCTTATCAATCTGGGTGGAGGCATGGTCACGGATCTTGGAGGATTCGCTGCTGCCACCTTCAAGCGCGGCATCGACTTCATCAACATCCCCACAACGCTCCTCGCAATGGTTGACGCGTCGGTTGGCGGCAAGACAGGTGTCAACTTCAATGGACTGAAGAACGAGATAGGTGTGTTTGCTGACGCACGCTTTGTCATCATCAGCACGCTTTTCCTCGACACTCTCGATATGCCTAACCTTTGCTCCGGCTATGCCGAAATGCTCAAGCACGGGCTTATCAACGACGAGCGGATGTGGGCAGAACTTGTAGGCTTCAGTCTTCATAATCCCGACTTCGCACAGTTGCAGCGCATGGTGGGCGAGTCTATAGCCGTGAAGGAGCGCATCGTTCAGCAGGATCCGCATGAGAAGGGACTGCGTAAGGCTCTCAATCTCGGACATACCATCGGTCACGCCATCGAGTCGTTCGCCATGGAGCAGGGCAGACCGATGCTCCACGGATATGCCGTAGCGTTCGGATTGGTGGGCGAGCTTTATCTTAGCGTATGCAAGACCGCGTTCCCCGTCGACCGTCTGCGCCAGACTGCACGCTTCATCCGTGAGGCTTACGGCACGCCTGCCATCACCTGCGATGACTATCCCCAGCTCATAAGCCTGATGAAGCATGACAAGAAGAACACGTCCGGCACCATCAACTTCTCGCTCCTCGCCAACATCGGCGACGTAAAGCTCAATCAGACTGCCAGCGAGGAAGAGATAAAGGAAGCGCTCGACTTCATCAGGGAAGGGTAATATAGTATGAACAATATTTAAACTCTACATATATACAACAATGGATTTAGAGAAAATAAAGGAAACCCGTCTGCATCTTGACGGATTGTCCAACACACTTGGTATGGAATTTATCTCAACCCCCGAGCCCGACACCTGTCAGGCGAAGATGAAGGTGGACGAGAAGAATCGTCAGGTGTTCGGATTTCTTAGTGGCGGTGCCTCGTTGGCGCTTGCAGAAAACCTCGCCGGTGTCGGCTCTATGGCGTTGTGCCCAGACAAGATCTGTGTGGGCATCAATGTCAGCGGCAGCCATGTAAAGGCTGTCATGGAGGGCGATACCGTCACTGCCACAGCGCATCTCCTCCATCGTGGAAAGACGCTGCATCAGTGGCATATCGACATCACGAATAAGGCTGGCGAACTGATTTCGTCGGTGGAAGTTACTAACTTCGTGATGAACAAACCTAACAAATAAAGCTAACTTACTGAACTTTTGCAAGTTCAATAACTAATTGTATTGAAACAGATGAACTTCGTTTATTACCGTCTGCCTCATACCCAGCAGGTGTTTCGTGGCGTGATGAGAAAGGAGCCTGAGGAATTGGCTTCGCTTGCCGAACTCAACGGGCGTCGCGGCTTTGTCATCGCTCCGTTCGCCCCGTCGGATGATTGCCCCATACTGCTGCTCGACGTGGAGTGGGAGCCGATGGAGCTGCCAGCAGATACGATGGCGGAGGCGTCTCTTGTGGATGCCGACTTCGCCAAAGAACAGGAGAGCTATGCCATCGACTTCGAGAATTTCCATGCGCAGCTGCGTGACGGGACGTTCAGCAAGATTGTCCTTGCCCGCAGCGCCCGACTTACCGCCACGGAGGACGTGTCGCCCCTTACGCTTTTCGCAAGGGCTTGCCGTCGTTATCCTCGTATGTTTGTGGCTCTCTTCTCCACGGAGCGCAGCGGCACGTGGCTCGTTGCCACTCCAGAGGTGCTCGTTCGCGGTAGGCGTGACGAGATGAGGACGATGGCGCTTGCCGGCACGATGCGCCTCAATGAGGACCAGCTGTCTTTCGATACGGAAGGGGGCAGCGTCTCTGAGGCTGACATCCACTGGAGCACGAAGAACCGACAGGAGCAGCATTACGTCGAGACGTACATCACGGAGTGTGTGGAGCATTTCTCTGACGATTTCTCCGTTAAGGGTCCGTCCACGGCAAGGGCTGGCGACCTGGTACATCTGCGCTCCGACATCACCTTCAAGCCTTACTCGATGGACGTGCTTGGCAATCTGCTCAACGCCCTCCATCCCACGCCTGCCGTGTGTGGCATTCCTAAGGACACGTCACGCGACTTTATTCTGCGTAACGAGTCGTTGCCACGCCTCTATTACAGCGGATTCTCCGGCATTCTCAATCCAGACGGCGATACCAGTCTGTTCGTCACTCTGAGATGTATGCGCATGGAAGACGTTAGCGATGAGAATGCCTCGCCGCGGCGCTTTACGCTCTATGCTGGCGGCGGCCTCCTGAAGGAAAGTTCGTGCCAGACAGAATGGGACGAGACGGAGGCTAAGATGAATACAATGAGACAAACGTTCAAGAAATAAGAGTTAAAGTTCAAGATATAAGATTATAAACTGATGTTCTGTAACAAGGAAAACGTAAACCTTCTCACAGCTCTGCTTGTCAAGTATGGTGTGACGGATGCTGTGGTGTGCCCCGGTAGTCGCAATGCCCCGATTGTGCATAATCTTAATGAGTGTGACCGTATAACGTGCCGCCCTGTCACGGACGAGCGTTCGGCGGGCTTCTATGCTCTGGGTATGGCTCAGGCCACGAATCGTCCTGTGGTGGTGTGCGTGACATCGGGTTCGGCGTTGCTCAATGTGATGCCTGCCGTGGCTGAGGCTTATTATCAGCACGTGCCGCTTATCGTGGTGTCTGCCGACCGCCCTGCACAATGGATTGACCAGCTCGACGGACAGACGCTTCCTCAGCCTGACGCTCTCGGACGCTTCGTGAGACGCGCCGTGCAGCTGCCCGAGCCGCATAACGATGAAGAGCGATGGTACTGCCGCCGCCTTGTTAATGAGGCCCTCTTCCTCTCCACTTGTCGTCAGCCGGCTCCCGTGCATATCAACGTGCCCATCACGGAGCCGCTCTTCACCTTCGATGTGGAGGCTCTGCCGAAGGTGGAACGATGGACAATGAAGGCGGAGGAACGCCGTCAGCCTTATGCTTTCGAGGCTTTCACAGCCCGCATTGCCAAGGCGGAACGTCCGCTTATCGTCATAGGTCAGATGCCGGCTGGTGTGTTTGACGGTCGGAAGCTGGAGCGTCTGATGGAGCGTTACGTGGTATTCGCCGAGCCGCTTTCCAATACGTCGGGCACGAATGTCCACTTCGATGAGGCGGTGAAACGTATCTCCGGCATGTCTGCTGATGAGGCACGCAGCTACAGTCCAGACTACATCGTCTATCTCGGTGACACCATCGTGAGCAAGGCCACGCGCCGTTGGCTGCGCAGCCTCGGAGCGCCGTCATGTCTTGTCACGCCAAACGCCCTCGAACCGCACGATCCGTTGATGACGCTCACGGACATCGTGGAATGTCCTTACGGCGATGTCAGTAGCTTGCTGGACGCGTTTACGACGACTCCGGCGAAGGATGAGAGAGGCTTTTACGAGCGCTGGAAGCTCTTGCTCGACGAGTGCGCTGATCGTGCTGCCGAGTATGAACCTGAGTTCTCGCAGATGGCGGTGGTGAGATATTTCGAGGAACAGCTCGACGACCTTGACATGGACATCTTCGTGCATTACGCCAACAGCTCCGCCATTCGCCTTGCCTGCATCTACGCCAACCACTACGTATGGTGCAATCGTGGCGTGAACGGCATCGAAGGTTCGCTGTCCACGGCGGCTGGATTCTCGCTTGCCTCGACGGGACTGACGGTCTGCGTAATCGGCGACCTCAGCTTCTTCTATGACCAGAACGCGCTGTGGAACCGAAACCTTAACGGCAGTCTGCGCATCCTTCTCCTCAACAACCGCACGGGTGGCATCTTCCGCTCTCTACCGGGTCTGAAGGACAGTCCGGCTGCTGACGACATGGTGGCAGCCACGCACGAGACAACGGCACAGGGCATCTGTACCCAGAACGACATCGGCTATCTATCCGCAAAGAACATGCAGGAGGCCCAAATCGGCATTGTGACGCTGCTGACGCGCCAGACCAATCGCCCCCTGCTGCTGGAGGTGTTCACCGAAGCAGAAGCGGACGCGAAGACAATGAGGTCTCTTGCTCTATAGACATGCAGACGTGTTTTTTAGACATGAAGACATGTAGACCTGTTTTTTAGAAATGAAGACATGACGTACATGTTTTTTAGACATGAAGACATGACGTACATGTTATTTAGACATGAAGACATGACGTACATGTTATTTAGACATGAAGACATGAAGCACATGTTTTTTTATAGATTAATAATAATATTAGATATTGAACTTTAACTTATGGAAAAGAATAAGGTAGTTGAGGCTGTGATTGACTGTGCTTATAAAGTGCGAGGAAAATTGGGGCCTGGCTTCATAGAAGCTGTATATAAGAATGCTATGATAATAGAGTTGCGCAAGCATGGTCTGAGATATGACGTTGAGAAGTCTATAAAGGTATACTACGACGACTATGTGGTTGGCGAATATAAAGCCGACATTATTGTGGAGGATATGTTGATTCTGGAACTGAAAGCAGTGCAGAGTCTCTCAACCGCCCACTCCGTTCAACTTGTCAATTATCTTACCGCAACAGGTATAGACGATGGATTGCTGGTCAATTTTGGAGCAGACAAAATAGAGATTAAACATAAGTATAGGGTCTACACCCCGCAATTCAAATAAGACATAAAAACAGTCAAGAAGTAAAGACAAAACAACCTGTCTTCATGTCTTCCTGTCAAAAAAACATGTCTACATGTCTTCTTGTCAAAAAGCATAAGCAGCCGACATGTCTACCTGTCTTCCTGTCAAAACAACCTGTCTCCATGTCTTCTTGTCAAAAGCATAAGCAGCCAACCTGTCTTCATGTCTTCTTGTCAAAAAAAACCTGTCTCCATGTCTTCTTGTCAAAAGCATAAGCAGCCAACCTGTCTACATGTCTTCCTGTCAAAAAGACCTGTCTTCCTGTCAGAAAATAATTTAACCAACTTACAACAATATGGAAAAAAGAAATTGGGTGCCCGTGGAGGGCTTTGATTTTAAGGAAATCCTGTTTGAGGAATATGATGGCATCGCCAAGATCACCATCAACCGTCCTCGTTATCGTAATGCCTTCACACCCCGCACCACGTGGGAGATGTCGCAGGCATTCGCTTGGTGTCGTGAGGCGCAGCGCATCAGCGTTGTCATCCTTACCGGAGCCGGCGACAAGGCGTTCTGCTCGGGTGGCGACATGCATGTGAAGGGACGCGGCGGCTATGTCGGCGACGACGGCGTACCACGTCTTAACGTCCTCGACGTGCAGAAGCAGATACGCTCCCTGCCGAAGCCCGTCATCGCCATGGTCAACGGTTACGCCATCGGTGGCGGACATGTCCTCCACCTTATGTGCGACCTCACCATCGCCAGCGACAACGCCATCTTCGGTCAGACCGGACCTAAGGTAGGATCCTTCGATGCCGGTTTCGGTGCCAGCTATCTCGCCCGCATCGTCGGTCAGAAGAAGGCACGCGAGATATGGTTCATGTGCCGTCAGTATAGCGCCATCGAAGCAGAGCGCATGGGAATGGTGAACAAGGTGGTGCCCTTCGATCAGCTTGAGGACACCTGCGTGGAGTGGGCGCAGACCATGATGGAGCGCTCGCCGCTTGCCCTTCGTATGATTAAGGCTGGTCTCAATGCCGAGCTTGACGGACAGGCAGGCATCCAGGAACTTGCCGGCGACGCCACCATGCTCTATTACATGCTCGACGAGGCACAGGAGGGAGGCCGTGCGTTCCTTGAGAAGCGCAAGCCCGACTTCAGCAAATACCCCAAACTGCCCTAACCGTCACACCTTATGAGCTATAAGATAGACATCGAGCCGCGCACGTTCCACTTCAAGCAACCCGCTGGAACGTCGCGCGGCATCTACACCACACGCCAGTCATGGTTTCTCACCGTCACCGATACGGAGCGTCCCGGCGTGAGCGGAGTGGGAGAGTGTGCCCCGCTCCCCGACCTCAGTAGCGACGCCCACCCCGACTATAAGCGCACCTTGCGTTCGTTGTGTGGTATGGTGGAGACGATGGGACGTGTGCCCGCAGATATGCTCCGCCCTTATCCCTCCATGCTCTTCGGTCTTGAGACGGCAATGCTCGACCTCCAGAACGGAGGCAAGGGCATGCTCTTCGACACGCCGTTCACACGCGGCGAGGAAGGCATCACCATCAACGGACTGGTGTGGATGGGAAGCTTCGATGAGATGCTTGAGCGTCTTGAGGCGAAGATGCGTGACGGATTTCGCTGCGTAAAGCTGAAGATCGGAGCCATTGACTTCAACCACGAGTTGTCGCTTGTACGCCATATTCGTGAGGCATTCACGAAGGATCAGATAGAGTTGCGCGTCGACGCCAATGGCGGTTTCTCTCCCGCACAGGCTCCGCAACGCCTGGAGCAGCTCGCCCGTTACGACATCCATTCCATCGAACAACCCATCCGTCAGCACCAGTGGCGTGACATGGCTGCATTATGTCGCGAAACGCCCATCCCCATAGCCCTCGACGAAGAGCTCATCGGCGTAAACCTCCCCGGCATGAAGGAGGAACTGCTCGACACCATCCGCCCCCAATACATCATCCTCAAGCCATCGTTACATGGCGGAATGAGTGGCGCAAGGGAATGGATAAGCATGGCAGCCGAGCGAGGCATCGGCTCATGGATGACCAGTGCCCTCGAAAGCAACGTAGGTCTGAACGCCGTGGCACAGCTTGCCGCCGACATCTACGGTCCCGACATAAAGATGCCGCAAGGCCTCGGCACCGGACAGCTGTTCACGGACAACGTGGAGATGCCGCTGAAGATAAAAGGAGAGAAAATCTGGAGGTGTTAGCATTTATCTGTGTTACTGTCACATAACAGCCATTTCCATACAGGTACCACCTCTATTGTCAGTCCGTCCATCTCTATCACCTCTTCCTCGTCGTAAGTTACGACGAGAGCTTTTTTAAGAGGATAGAGTTTATTTAGAGCCACGAGAGCCGTAGTTTCTCTTCTGCGGGTCTCGTGGTCATTTATGCTATAGGAAGCCTGTATTGCTACACACTCATCCGGAACGAAGAAATCTACTTCCACATTACGATTGTAATAGTAAAGACGAGGTGTACCGGCATCCTTGTTATACTGTTTGTATAATGTTATGGCACACAGATTTTCCAGCAATGGAGCATAGTTTTCGGTCAGGAAAACGCTCAGTAGTCCATTGTCCGTAAAGTAATGTTTTTTTGATGTCTCCT
>OCQZ01000082.1_pt1 | contig 25572 bp, 22 predicted proteins | sample 1538921 | NCBI WGS metagenome assembly OCQZ01 (sample SAMN03418269, study PRJEB22391) | human gut metagenome | biome: human-gut; feature: organic feature; material: feces | host: Homo sapiens | place: Tanzania | collected 2013-01 | reverse complement strand
GTGCTGTTTGATTCTTTGTTTCCATTTGCCTTGAAATTTGATTTCGGCAAAGGTGAATCCTATTTTTCAAAAGACAAGGCGGAGAAGTGAACGCTTACCGCCGACGCGTCCTGCAAAGGGATTGACGGGAACAAGAAGATCAAAGGACGCAAGGAGCATATCGTGGTTGACACTCTCTGGCTGCCGATGTCCGTCACCGTCCATGAAGCCAACCTCCATGACAGCAAGGGTGCGCCGAAGGCTATCCAAAAGCTGGAATACAAGTTCCCGCGCCTGAAGAAGATTCTTGCCGACGGCGGATACCAAGGCTCGCTTGGCGACTGGGTGACGGAAAAGTTCGGCTGGGCCGTGGAGGTTGTGCTCAGGCCTGACGAATGCCCTACCAAATTTCAGGTGCTTCCGAAACGATGGATTGTCGAGCGCTCCTTCTCCTGGCTCGAGAACTTCCGCAGACTCACCATCGACTACGAATTTCTGGCCGACACCGCCGAGACAATGGTGCAACTCGCCTTCTCGGTGATTATGCTTAACAAATTTTTCCAATAATTTCAAAACAGCTTCTTATTTTGATCATCATAGCGAATCTCAAAGTAATCAGTTTTCCACCATGGCGCAGGCACATAGACGTATCCATTGGTACCAGCAATAGTCATCGCCCCCTCGGTCTTTACTCCCAATCCAATCTGGAACGAAGCCACGGCATGATCATATCGGAATACCGCCTTGGTGAAGATGTCCACGTTATTTCTCATTCTCGAACACTGCTGTCCGGAGAAATTTTTACCATAGTGTAAGTTGCTCGACAGCCCCTGCCTCCGGAACATTAACAGGGAGTGTCTGTTGATTATAAAGTTCACGGATATCAGCTCTTCTGAAGAGCACCTGTCCGATTGAGTTTGAGATGGAATGAAGACTTGGAACAAGACCATATCTCTTCTTTGCAATGATGAGCAGCTGATAGTCGCAAACGGCTATCCAGATTTGCGTGTAAACGGCGTTCTGGGATGTTCCGTAGAAGGTCTTTATATGCAAATGTTGTTTGATCCATTTGTACAACTCAATTTGCCAACGTTCACGGTACAGTTCCGCAATGGTCAGCGGCTCTTCAATCGAGAAGTTGTTGGTCAGGAAGTGGTAGACCTTGCCAGCTTCAAAGTCTTCATACACAACGAGTCTGAGAGTATCAGGATATTTCTTGATGGAGTAGTAACCGATAAGGCGTATGGTCTCATCGGAGAGGACTCCGGAGTTTTTGTCCACCGGCATGGACTCAATGACATCGTAGACCATGTTGTCCTTTGCGCGAGTAACAAAGTAAGCGCCTTTCTGATGGAAGTGCTTGTGAAGTTTTTCAAAAGCTACATATCCCTTGTCCATCAGGTAAAAGGAACCTCTTTCGACTGGGATATCATCCATGACTTTAGCATCGTTGACCTTGCCAGGAGTAAGCAGAACAAATGTGGGAATCGAGCCCCTCAGGTCCATGAGCGTATGCATCTTGAAAGCTCCCTTCCTATGGTGAAACTCTGCCCAGAGGCACAATTTCAGGCACAACTCGATGGTGCTGCTATCGAACGCATATATCATCTCTTCAAGACCAATCCGCAGCTTTTCATCTTTGTAAAGCGCTGTGGCTTCCTTAACCAAAGTCATCGCAAAGTCTTGATAAATACGCCAATCCTTCTTCTCGTTGGCCTCTGCAAGCGTAGATTTGGGCATCACCTTGATGCCGGATCTGTAGAGGTCCCCGCAGAGGTTAAGTGTAGTCTCAATATCTCTCAAACCAGAGCGGTCGGTGAACTGAGCAAAGCTCATCACCATGAACTGGTCTCGGCAATTGAACTTAATAGCGTGACGGTCGCCTTTGTAGCGATCGACGCACTTTTTGAATTCGTATTCGTCAATGAGAGACATAACTTGCGCGAAGATTGTTTTTCCTTTGTTCATGGCTTGCGGATGGCGTCTTGTTGCCGACCGCAAAGTTCCGAAGTTCTAATCGAAAAATATTCCTAGCCTTGTAAGTTATTGAAGTTAAACAGTTAAAAACCTTGTCGGAGAAAATTTCACCGGACAGTAGTGAACTATCAATGCATATTCTAAACTTCATCACCTCTCTCTGCAGGATCAATAGTATTAGGCATTTTACGTCCTATAGCTTCAAGGACTTTTTTGAATGCAGTTCGAAATTCTGTTTCTTCTTCCAACTTATTTTTAAACCTATCTCTCAAGGTGTATGGCATCGGATGTCCAGAATCAAATACATCGCAAGCATTATTGACAAAGTGGTCATCAACAGGAAGAATGTCAATAATTGACATGAAGAAGTCTGTATTATAGCAAATATTTTGATAGTCACTTCTGGTACGACTATGATGAAAAAATACATCCAAGAAAACATCTGCAAAGCCATGAGAAAGAATTGTCTGTTTTGTTGATCCTTTGATGTCATATAGGCCTCTCTTATTTGCGTAGTAGTATGATAATAATCTCTCGAACGCCTCCTTAACATCTGAACCCACCAACATTCCAGATTGAATAAGTTGAGCAAGTACCTCGAGAGGATTGGGGATGTTGAAAATCCTACCATACCAGAACTGTCTAATCTTCTCTTTCTCAACCAGCAAAACAGAAACACTTTCAGGATAGATACTTATGTATTTATTCTCAAGGTTCACATCATTTCGAAGATATTCATAGATGGCATCTTTATAATCTTGAGGTAAGACAACAAGTGCATAATGAAGAATATTATTAATCTCTGAATGATTCCATTGGCCTACGTAACCTTGTAAATTATCAATAAAGTCATTTAACTCTCCTAAGCGAACCATAGAAGGAATCTTTTCAACCAATGGGTGAAAACTTTCATTCGGAGACGTTAGTGACGGATCATAATGTTTCTTAAACTCTTTCAAGAGTGTTTTCATGCCACCTTCTACCGTAATGCTCAATAAATATTGGGCTATGAAAGAATAGAGTACTTGTGTATGTGCTTTGATGAAATGATATTCTTTGTAATGGGCACATATGTTGCGCATTTCACGAAAGAATGGAAACTTATTGCGAACCTCCTCTGTCATACACAATACGGCTGGTCTCTCTTTTTCAGGATGTTCTTTATTAACTTTCTCTTTCTGCACGGCTCTATCGTACGTATTCTCGTCCCATGAATGATCATGCCGAAGCCCGTTAAGATAGTCATTCCATTCTCCTTCTGGAAAGGCTTCCGGTTTTTTGCTATTAATAATTGTGCATTTTAATTGACACATCATTCCCTGATAGGCCAACAAATACGCAGGTCTATCTATATCAACCTTAAAACACCTAAGTGAATCCATAAAAAGGCCATATGCTGTACTATCTAGTCTTTCCTTATTAGACAATAACCATTTCTCAAATTCTTGCATATTATTACGAGTTAACTAAACATGAGGTTATCAATTCTTTCCAAGCATGTCTACATTTCGCAGGTTGCCGCCAGTTCTCTGGCATTCAGCGTTTGCCTTATAATTTCTTTAGTTAGCAGATATCAAGACAGACAACATGTCAAATCATCGCCGTCTTTCAACAACTTACTGTCAAAAACTTACACGTGCGACAGTTCATATTCTATGGCACTAACAAAACCATCTCGCTTTAAGTAATCCAGAATATCTTGCCGGTCAATACCTCCTTTAATCATGGCTCGGACACTTTGCATGACATCTTTTCGGCGTGACTTCAGAGAAATTTCATTCAGATTAAAAATCCTGATTGTATTAACCGCGGCGGAATCGTTATTGTCTGATGGTTCAATTGTCCCATCGGTGGAAAAAATGAAACGGCCATTCATTTCGTCTGCGACTGGATTGAGAATATTCCGATAACGATGGGTCTCATTGTTATAATCCGCATCCTTGACTTGTTTATCTTTCCAATCGGCTCCAAAACGAGAATCCTTGACCGCGGCGATCATATTCTCCCAATCAAAAGTCAAGTATGGAGCAAAAGCCCTTTTTATATAATGATCTATGTGTTTGGAATCAGCCGTCATGCTTATCTCAGTATATCCACATAGATTACCCTGATCGGAAGAGCATCTCTTAAGGCAATCTTCGTACACGTTCCTGTTCTTCGGTCTATGTATATCCGCCCAGTCCACGTGTGGTGTTCTGTTGAAAGCCGCAAGGGACTGTGGAATCCCAGATTTTGCTATTCTTCTCATACCATTCCTCTCCTTTTCGCTTCTATTCTGAGATTCACCATATCAGCATCACTTGCACCAATAATTGGCAACAACTTGTCAAACAGTTTGTTGAATTTTTCCGTGTCCTTATTCCTCAGAGCATCAAATGCTTCGTCAATGTCGTTCGCCACCGTAAGGTTCCTCTGACGTGGTGTGTCGAAATAGTTAGTCATGATCTGACTGGATAATTTTCCATAAGGATCGAAAGATATGTCAACCTTATCGCCACCACTAATGGGAATAATTTGGCTTTTCTTCAAGTCGGAAAGAACTATTGAGGAGTGCGTGGAAAGGAAGAACTGGCAATTGGGGAATGCATCCATTAATTTTGGAACGATTTCCGACTGCCACTTCGGATGAAGGTGCAAATCTATTTCATCCACAAGCACAATGCCTTCTCCATAAAGAGGATTTTCCAGTCCAGGATTAGCTATGGCTAGGCGTCTGGCTATGTCACAGATCAAGGAAAGATAGCACTTCTCACCTTGTGACAACTGAGTGAACTCAATGACCTCTTCACCTTTCCTGACAACCATTGCCTGCCGAGGCCTTCTGCGCACGCGCAATTCCGAAAAATCAGGGAAAAATGAGCCGATGGCGCGGCGCACACAATCCAAACTGCGGTCACGGTAAGATGCGTCATCCCGAATCAATTCATTCTCCAAATCTTCCTGTCTTCTATACCATTCAAACAAAGATCGGAAATTCGCATTGCCAGACAGCGCATCCTTATAGACATCCCAGATAGTCGGTTCTGACCGGTGCAGGTTAACAGGCGCCGATGCGATCGCTCTTTCCACAGGATAATACATGATTATAGGCACATTGCCACCATGATCCACACCTTGGACAATCTTTTCCGCAAATGCGGACATCTGTCCAAGATCTGTTTTGAATGAAGCGTTGCGTGAAGAGAACGCCCTGAATTTTTGAATTGACCAAGATACTCCGTTTTCAATTGTGACTGACAATGAGCATGACTCCTTAGAATCAAGGCTTACATCAGAATCTTTCGGTGCGCTCCCTTTGGCTGAGGCGGATTTCATACGCGCTATCACCCATGACAACAAAATCGACAAAGCATCGAGGAAACTTGTTTTTCCAGCCCCATTGACACCCACAATAATGTTCATTCTTGAGTCAATCTTCGAAATGTGAAGATTATGAATCCCGCGGAAATTCTGAATATGTATGTCTTGTATCTTCATATAATGACTATTTGCAAAGCAGGTATGATTCAATGTTGGTTAACGCCCAACATAAACAAATGTCTTTTTGCAAATATAACAATAATATTCAATTGGTCCCTTGAACAGAGTATCTAATCTTCACCTTCTTGCGAATGTGTCCGAATTGATTATCCGTTTCCTTTCCTCAATGCTGAGACAATTGGCTGGCGCTTGATCCCTTCGGTAACGTTTTCGGACTCTTTTGCTTCCCAAGAGTGCAGAGTGCACTCTAGGGAAGCGTTTTCTTGGCTTTTCGACTCTCAAGGATGCTGCCGAGCACTCATGACGACATTATTTTTCTATTTTGCTTCGGAAAGGGGGCCGGCATCCGTGCGGAGACCGGCGCAGCCATTTGCGTCACATGAGGTTGTCCTCGAGAAAATTCAGAAGAGGTTTCAAGCTGATGCTTTCCAGATCCCAATACTCTGGCTGTTCAAAGAGCCAATCACCATTTCCAAGTCGTTGCTTCCGCGCCGCGCTCAAATTCATCGAACTGATGTAGGTGTGTAACTTCCCTTTTCGGTTAGGTATGTTGTAACGGATCATCCCTCTTGAATCCTTCATTCCTTTGACGCACTTTTCATAGTCCTCAAAGCAGTCAAACCAACCCTCGTGCAAATCTCGTCTTGCTACTTGTTCCATCAGGCATTCAATGTCGCCGTCATCAGAATCATTCGGATATATGAAAAATGAAAACGATACCCCTACTTCTGACTTATTATCCATGACCCACTTGGCTTTCCTTGCAAAGCCACCTCCCTTATCAGAGGTGTCCGCATCCAGAAGCACCAAGCAATTATCACCATTATCTTCAGATGATTTCAATTGGTTGACAATCGGTTCGCGAAACAGATTTCCACATCCATCCATAAACACGAAGTCTATCTCTTTCGCCTGAAAATACTTATTTGCCAAAGTTTTCAGAAAACAGCATTCGGAAGTCTTCTCATGCCGTGCCTCGATAAACAACCGGTTCATATCACCTTACCTCTATTTCTTGGTTAATGGAAAAATCCAGACTATCAAGGGAATAATGATATGCGTTCAGGATGCCGTCATGTTTCTTTTGCAGTTTGTAAGATGCGACAATATCGGCACCTAGGCCATTCAATGACAAGGCTGCGTCACGCATCCCTTTTATGGAATCGTTGTCGTGCGTCGTAGCGAAAACCTGGACATCGTTCTTTATCGCCGATTTGAATATGGCCAGCCACATGTCCTTCATGACGGAATAGTGAAAGCCATTGCTTATCTCATCAAGAAGCACGATACCGTTCTCACATTCATAGATTGAGGTCAATATGGCCAACATCTTTCTGGCGCCGTCACCCATCATGTTGATTGGAATGCGTTGGTCTAGCCCGATGTCCACCAAAACCTCATTTTCGGACAGCACGAAATCCACCAATCTTGGCTCGATGAAACGTAGCGAGTCTATCAAGAAATGTTCATCCTTGTTTTTGAGAATATTCACTAAACCTGAGATTGAAGCATAAAAGTCAAATTTTGAATTCAAGTACCTACAATTCAGTTTCTCTTCGTATTCTTTGTCAAGGCGAACTTCTTGCTTTATCTCGTTGTCGCCACTTGATGTGAACACTATGCTTGAACGGTGCGTGACACCATCTATACCGTACTCCAACACCAAACCATACTTGCTGTCTGATTGGCTGGAGGACACATTATTACCACTGCCCAGCAAATCAACTTCTTGATCAGAAACTTCAAGTAATCTTATTTTGAGTTTTCTGGACTCATCGTTATTTGCGGTTATGGAGATAGGCACATTTGTGTCAAGATTGTAAAAATCAAGGTTAATGTCACTTTTCCCCAAACGGCGATAATCCCGCAATATGTTTATGTTGAACGGCAGTTTTGGATTGGACAGCCCGCTGATCAGAAAAATAGCGTCGAGCAGCGAGGATTTCCCACAATTATTCTTCCCGAAGAATAGATTCACTTGTTTGAGTCCATCTATTTGGGTCTCCTTTATTCCCCTGAATCCAGATATGTTAATATGGTCAAACATGTTATGTCCATTTAAATCAATCTTTGACTACAAATCTTACTGCCAGTATAGTCACTTTGCTGTAAAGGTAGTGATTTTCACACTAATCCACAAATAGGTGGGCAGAGTCAAAAATTTTGTGGGATTGTTAACTTTCGGTTTGCCCTTGATCCAATCGGCAGCACTTTCGGCCTCTTTTGCTTCCCAAGAGTGCACTCTGCACTCTTGGGAAGCGTTTTTTTGGCTTTTCGACTCTCAAGGATGCTGCCGAGCACTCATGATGACATTATTTTCCTATTTTGCTTCGGAAAGGATTCCGGCATCCGTGCGGAGGCCGGCACAGCCGCTCGCGGAAAACATATTCACTTCTTTTCGTTCCCGGAGGGGTGTCTGCGGCGCTTTTGAGCTACGTTTGTCCTCATTATTGTCGCCGAAGAACAAATAAGATACTCGCTCATGGTAAAGGCGTCACCTACATGGCTTTTCATGGATTGAAAGCCTAAAGTGCATAAATCCGGAACTTTTTGCATTTCAGTGATTCTACGGTATATTGGCTTGTTGCTTATCCTCCCTACCGACATTCACACTGGATCCACTGGATTGTCCGGATTCCTGTTTATCGGAGTATAATTGTTTGAGCCATCAAAACAACATGACGCCGTGCCAGGGAATGATCCGATCAAGGCCTTGCGTACTTCGTTGCACCCTTCAAAAACGGTAAACCATATTGACCAGTGGCCTTCGGCTTTTGCCAGATCGATTATTGTCTCCACATCAGCCTTGCCTTCATTGTATTTTGACAGATATCGTTGTGCCATATTCCATGTATAGGAGCGTCTGCGCCATCTGTTGTCTGACGGAGCACACTCAGATGGCTTTTTATTTAAGCCTACCAACTGCATCAGAGCCTGTGCATGCTGGCGTGAAACCGCGGGCAAGGCCGGATTGACTCTGATCACTCCACCACGTAGATATTGCAGACTCAGGAACGTATTATTGAGATGAGGAAGATGGATGTCCTGCAGTACAACATTCTTGTCGCCTTTGTTGTCTGTTCCATTGCATGTGCTGCAGGCTAAAAGGAAATTACTCCACTTTGCCTCCAGATCAGCATACGGCTGAAGTCCTTTTGGTTGTACGTGTTCTACATGAAGATCCCTTTGGTTGGGATTGTGAACCTCACAGTACGAACAATATTCACCGAGATTCTCCAATAATGGTTTCTTTGCGCTTTGATAAGGATTATAAGTCTCGGAAACAATTTGAGACTGGCCTTCGACGCCGATTTGAGTACCGACCAAGAATTTTTGTACAGGTCTCATTGTGACCTCCTTTCCGCTTTCAGTAGGGCGACATAGGCCGGATTGTCGCTATATTCAGCCTCCATCGCATCCAGCTCAGCCGCAGTTTGTTCATCGGTCTTTCCTGACATGACTAAACCGTAATACTTGTCAGCGAGTTCAATCATCCTTTGGTACCTTTTGCTCCTTGTGGTTTCCGGCATGTTCATCTCCGTCGCTGCGATTTCCTCAATACTGCGATATATCGGGTCCGTGTCACTTGTCACACCATCGAGTACAACAAGGTTTTCTTTTTTCACGCTTTGGATAATAAACGGAGAGTGCGTGGTGACTATAAACTGAATATTCGGGAACGCACGTTGCAGATCTTCAAGAATGTGCATCTGCCATCTTGGATGCAGGTATAATTCCAACTCATCAATCATCACGATGCCGGGTGTCTTTTCGACGGCTTCCGCACCAAGGAAGCCGTTGAGTTCAACACAGCGATGGGCTATTTCCGCAGATATGCAAATGACTGATTTAAAGCCATCACTCATGTGCTCGAACGTCTGATACGTAGGAAGCAAATCCCGAACTTCCACACAAGCCGAGAATTCATTATTCTTAGTATCGATATAAATGTCAGTCAATGCTGGTATTGCCTTGTTGAGAGCCTTGATGAAAGAATCAAATGTTCCTGAAGTTACGAGATTGGATTTTAGGTCACGTTCGTATCGGTACAGCCAATCGAACGCACCCTGAAAATCAACCGTATCCTTCAACGCCGCCTTATAGGCTTTTGCCATTCTCGATTCTTTTTCTTTCTTTTTGGTCGCGGCCCTGTATTGGTTGTCAATACGATTTGTGGCAAAACTTAGCACAAGCGGAAGCACTGATGTCGAGCCTGCTCTCTCATCCCTGCGAAGGCCTTCCATCTCTTTGACAATCTTGCTTAGATGATCATTGACCGACTTGGTCGTATTTCCCGAAAGTTCTCGTCCCCATGACACGGGTTCTGATTCCATGCTAATCTTGCCATCGGCAAAGGTCGTCTTTGAAAATTCACCACTGACTTCAATCATAGTATTTTCCTCATTCGGCATATAATCTCTGGTCAGATGATTATACTTTAGGAATCGATCCCTTTGAGAGAAGTTACAGCTGTATGCCTTGTCGGTCGGCAATGATTTCAAGCATTTGAGATATGCTCCCAACGCCACCTGAAGAGCATGAAGTAAAGTAGTCTTCCCCGATGTATTGTTGCCGATAATAAGAGCCAACTTAGAGTTGAAGGCGAATGATCGCCGCTCAAATCCACGAAAGTTACGTATGTCGATTTTCTGAATATTCATGATTCGCAATTTATTGTAACCACAAGTTTCGCAACAACGCGTATTCTGATAGCATAAATCAGCCAAAATATTTATTATCAACTAATCCCGCTATAGTTTATACCTCTTGTATATGCAATAAACAAAAATAAAAATATTCTCAGTAAATACCAAAACTTTTCTGTCACTCAGCATCCGTCATCGGCGTTACTAAACATTTTAGTCGGGCTTGACGGCGATGAGGTGTTTTCGGGGCGTTTTCGAGCGTTGGGAGGCCATCGATGGGGACGACTGAATTTCGCTGTAAATCTATGAATATATTAAAGTTATACAAATTTACGCTTGCCGGTGAGGGCGGTGTGGACTGCTGCTGTCGGGCGGCGGTAGGGGATGCTGCCGAAATTTTGCTAAAGGGGTACATTAACAAAATCGAGGACAATTTTTATTTGGGCTATCGTGAGGCCTTCAGGCGGCTCCAGAAGGATTTCCGGCCGGCGGAAGCCTCTTGCCCGGATTGGTTGAGATAATATTCACGGAATGTCAGTCCTTCGGAGACTATCTGGTAGATCACGCCCCAGTCGGGGAGTCCGCCGAGGTTGCGGTCATCGATGAACATGTCGGCCTTCAGCTTGCGGGGAGCGGTCGGGCGCTCCTCTCCTTCGTAATATTCCTCGGGATGATTGCTGTTGACGGCGTAGAAGTCCACTCCTCGTTCGTGGCACCAGTCCACCGCTTCCTTCAGCAGTCTGCCTTCCCTTACCGACCAGAGTATGAGGGTATGATGGTCGGCCTGAAGGCGTTTGAGAGTGTCTGTGGCGAACGGTATCTCCTTGCCGATTTTCGGGTACTTGTGCTCCACAATGGTGCCGTCAAAGTCAACAGCGATGATCATTTTTTTTGTGATATTCTTATGTTTTTGAGAAAATCTTGGGGTTTGGCACTCGTTTCAATAGGTTGAGTGTCAAATCGTTAGGCGTTGGATTGGCGGAATGGCATTCTTCAGTCTGTCTTGTATGCCACCTTGGCCGTGCCAACTGTTATAGAGTACAAATTTAACTAATCCCGTCCTAAAAGACAAATAAATTGGTTTAAATTGTCGGAAAATCTACATGAAGCCTTGCGGGCGGCCGTGTTATTCAATAGGGACCACCAGGTCGGGATGAACGGAGACCAGCGCGACCGCGACTATGCCTTGGATCTCGATGACAACTTTCTTCGCCCGCGAGCCTTTGACTTTGACAAAGACACCCTCACACCCCTCGAACATGCCTCCTGTGATTCTGACTTTCTGTGCCTTGGTGAAATTGATTTCGGAAGGGCCGAAGAAACGCAGGGTCTCATCGTAAGTTCCTGTCACGGCGATGAACTGGCGCATTTGTTTCTCCGGAACCGTGATCTTCTTCCCAAGTCTTTGATCCATCATGTATTGCAACAGGGGAACGCAGGTCGGTTTCTTCAACTCCTGGATTCTTGACGCGGTCGTGCGGACGAATATGATGTTGTGAATCACGGGGACGAGGCGTTTCCGGCCTGTCCTGGCAGACTTCTCGTACTTCATCGGGATGAAGTTCTCCACGCCTCTTTCGTCCAGAAGTCTTTTGGCTTCCAGCTCACGGTGGTAGGTCACGCGCATCGCGAACCACTCTACTTCCTCGTATTGGATGCCGCTTTGCATTGTCCTTTCTCCTTGGCGGACTCTTGGCCGCCGTGCCGCAAATTTAGACAATTGAGATGTGAAATCCAACAAGGACTGGAATCCTTTGTCGTGAGGATTGATTCCGTTGTGGCAATTGGATTTTTTTGCTAAATTTGAAAATTCGTGGCTATGAGGGTATGGCCGCGGATATGAAAGTTTAGGACAACTGTTTTTAACACGAAGGTTATGGCTTACAAAATTATTGACATCCAGGGCGTCGGCCCTGTCTATGCGGAGAAACTCACCGCAGTCGGAATCGACACTGTCGATCAGCTTCTTGAGGCTGGAAAAACAGCCAAGGGACGCAAGGAACTTGAAGAGAAGACCGGAATCACCGGCAAGTTGATTCTCACTTGGGTGAACCACGCGGATCTGTTCCGCATCAAGGGTGTTGGCCCTCAGTTCGCCGAGCTTCTTGAGGCCGCCGGGGTGGACACCGTTAAGGAATTCGGTCACAGAGTCGCCGCGAACCTCGTCGCCAAGATGCAGGAAGTCAACGAGCAGAAGCATCTCACGAAGGTCGTGCCTACCGTGGAGCAGGTCCAGGCCATGATTGACCAGGCCAAGGAACTCCTTGGCGTTGTGACCTACTAATATATTCTTGATCCCTCATGCCAAAGACAGTCAGAAAGAACTTCCCTGTGCAGGGAATGGGATGCGCGGCATGCGTGGCTCGCGTCCAGGGTACGATAAGAAGCCAGAAAGGTGTGTCGGACTGCAATGTCAGCCTGGCCTCCAATTCGGCTCAGGTGGACTATGACCCTAAGGTTATCACCGCGGCTGACATCCGCAAGGCGGTCCAGGAGGCCGGCTACGACCTCATCATCGTGAATGACGGCGAGTCGGATGAGGATGCCGAGGACGAGGCCGACCGGCTAAGGGATGACTATTATCGGAGCCTGAAGACTGATGCCTCCGCGGCCATATTCCTGTCCCTTTTGATAATGTCGCTTGGGATGGGGTTCAAGGATTTCCCTTTCAAGGGGTATGTACTTTTGGCGTTGACGACTCCCGTGCTTTTTTGGTGCGGGAGACGTTTCATCGTGACAGCCTGGAAGCAGGCGTGCCACTTCAGCGCCGGGATGGACACTCTGGTGGCTCTTTCGACTCTGATCTCGTACTTTTTCAGTCTGTTCAATCTGCTTTTCCCTCAGGTGTGGACTTCGAGAGGGTTGACTCCGCATCTTTATTTCGAGTCGTCATCGATGATCGTCGCTTTCATCCTTTTGGGAAGGGTGCTTGAGGAAAAGGCGAAGCGTGGCACCACGGCATCGATCCGGGAACTGATCGGCTTGCAGCCTAAGTCTGTCGATCTGAGTTCGGGAGATGAGTTTACGGTGCGTCCGGGAGACCGTATTCCGGCTGACGGAATCGTTGTCAGAGGAGAGTCTTACGTGGATGAGTCCATGCTGACCGGCGAGCCTGTGCCTAACCGTAAGTCAAAGGGGGACAAGATTTTCGCCGGGACCATAAACCAGAAAGGCTCGTTCGAGGCCAAGGCCGAGAAGGTCGGCAGGGACACGATGCTCTCGTCGATAATTGCGATGGTGCGTGACGCGCAGGGAAGCAAGGCAAGGATTCAGGAGACCGTGGACAAGGTGGCCGCTGTCTTTGTGCCGGTGATCATAGCGGTCTCAGTGGTCACTTTGCTTTGCTGGATTCTGCTCGACCCGGCCGACGGGCTGACCAGAGGGTTGATGGCCATGGTCACGGTGCTTGTGATAGCCTGTCCGTGCTCGCTTGGTCTGGCGACTCCGACGGCTCTTACGGTGGGCATCGGAACCGGAGCGAGACACGGGATTCTCATCAAGGACGCGGACTCTCTTCAAGTCGCGGAAAAGATTGACACCGTGGTGCTCGACAAGACCGGCACAATCACCGAAGGACACCCGAAGGTCGTGGCAGAGCGATGGCTGGAGCATGGTGATGAAGGAATATTGCTGGCTATGGAACTTCGCTCGGAGCATCCTCTCGCCGCCGCGGTCGTGGCGCACCTTCATTCAATGAATATGTCTGTGCAAGCCGCTGCTTTGGACAGTTTCGAGGCGGTTCCCGGCGCGGGAATCAAAGCGATGTCGGGGGGCAATGAATATTTTGCCGGGAAGCCGGTGAATATGTCCACAGAGGCTTCGGCTTGGGTTGCCGATGGCTGCACTGTGATCTCTTTCTGTACCGGCGACCGCACGCTGGCCGAGTTTGCCATTACGGATGAGGTGAAGGAATCTTCAGCCGAGGCAGTGGCCCGGCTCAGCCGTCTTGATGTTGAGACCGTGATGCTTACCGGTGACAATGAGGCTTCAGCCCGTAAGGTGGCCGGCAAGGTTGGCATCGGGCGTGTCGAGGCCGGGATGCTGCCGGGGGACAAGGCTATATTCATAAAGCGTCTTCAGGAGAGGGGGCATCGGGTGGCGATGGTCGGTGACGGGATCAATGACAGCGCCGCGCTTGCCCAGGCTGATCTCAGTGTGGCGATGGGGCAGGGGAGTGACATCGCTATTGACACTGCGATGGTGACGGTCGTCTCTTCTGATCTGACGAAACTTCCTCAGGTGATCGCCCTTTCCCGCCGTACCGTCAAGGTCATACGGCAGAATCTTTTCTGGGCTTTCTTCTACAATGTCCTGGCCGTGCCTGTCGCCGCCGGCGTTCTCTATCCGGTCAACGGTTTCCTCCTGAACCCGATGGTCGCCGCCGCCTGTATGGCCCTCAGCTCCGTCTGCGTGGTCACCAACTCCCTCCGCCTCCGGCGTTTCGCTGACAAATAGTCTTTTCCGGTCACTTCGGCACTTCGCTCACTGAGCCTGTCGAAGTGACCGAAATGCCCTGTCGCTGAACTGCCTTTACTGGTCACTGAACTTTTCGGAGTGAGCTTCTGTAAGAGATGCCGCCAAACAATTTCTCCCTCCCGAATTTTGCACGTTACCAAAATTACGGGAGGGAGAAATTGCTTTGGCCTGTAAAGATTACAGAGTTAAGTACGTGCTATATTTGGAAATCATATACTTGCTGACTGTCGTTCTCCTTATCGCACCTGGAACGCCAACTCGCTGTCTGTCAGATGGATGATGTTTTAGGTGCGCGTGGTTTATCGCACCTGGAAGTCCGGAACACCAACAGGACGCTCTGTACCGCGGCCGCTGACTCTTAGGTGTGTGAATATCCTCGCACCTGGAATGCCAACTCGCTGGCTGTCAGATGGATGATGTTTCAGGTGCGCGTGGTTTATCGCACCTGGAAGTCCGGAACACCAACAGGACGCTCTGTACCGCGGCCGCTGACTCTTAGGTGTGTGAATATCCTCGCACCTGGAATGCCAACTCGCTGGCTGTCAGATGGATGATGTTTCAGGTGCGCGTGGTTTATCGCACCTGGAAGTCCGGAACACCAACAGGACGCTCTGTACCGCGGCCGCTGACTCTTAGGTGTGTGAATATCCTCGCACCTGGAATGCCAACTCGCTGGCTGTCAGATGGATGATGTTTCAGGTGCGCGTGGTTTATCGCACCTGGAAGTCCGGAACACTAACAGAACGCTTTGTACTGAGGCATAAGCCTGAAATTATTTCACATAAGAAACTCCGACATATCCTTGCCGGCGAGGAGGCCGTCACGGATCTCGGTGGAGGAGATGTCCACTATGGGAGCGTCTATGACCTCTATGTTGTAGGAGCGGAGGAGGGTTTCCTCAAGGCTTCTCATTCCGTCTGGGACAATCTCTTCGGAATCAAGGACATAGGGTGCGGGGAAATTCTTGCACTCCTCGATCAGCTGACGCTTGATGCTGTCCACGTCGTAGCCTTTGCGCGGATAGACAGTCACACCATATTCAGAAAGAATTCTCGGAAAATCTCTCCAGCGGCGGATGCTCTGAAGGTTGTCGGCGCCGATGACAAGCGTGAAGTCGTTGTCCGGCTCCCGCTGCTTGAGCGCGTCAAGAGTCCTGATCGTGTAGTGCGGCGGATCCATCCTGAGCTCGATATCGTCCACCCAGACGTGCAGCTCAGGGTGACGCTTGACGGCGGCCACGGCAGCCTCGTAGCGGCTCTCGCCGGATTCGGCGCTGATTGAATCCTTCAGAGGGTTCTTCGGGGACACAACGAGATACACCCAGTCATATTCCTTCTCCCTGGTAAGGTACTCCATTATGGCCTGATGACCGATGTGCAGGGGATTGAAAGACCCCGAGTAGACGGCTATCTTCACGGATTCCTTAGATGAATGTTGAGTAGTTCAGCTTTCCATCGTCAAGAAAGTCCTCGACAACCTTTTCCACCTCGGCGAACGCGGTCTTTAGGTCATCGTTGACAAGCACATAGTCGAATTTCGGAGCGTAGGTCATCTCCTCGGCCGCCTTGGCGACACGCTCCTCGATGGCCTCCGGGGAGTCGGTTCCTCTTTTGATAAGCCTTTCCCTTAGAGCCTCCACGGACGGAGCCTGGACGAATATGGACAGAGCCTTGTCTCCGAAATATTTCTTGAGATTGACTCCTCCCTTCACATCGACATCGAATATGATGACGTGGCCGGCCGCCCAGATCCTTTCTACCTCAGACTTGAGAGTCCCGTAGAAATGATCCTCGTAAACTTCCTCATATTCAACAAAAGAGTCCTTGGCGATCAGCTCGCGGAACTTCTCCGGGGTGACGAAGTGATATTCCTTGCCGTCCCGCTCGGCGCCGCGCGGTGCCCTTGAGGTGGCGGAGATCGAGAACTCCATCTGATCCTTGTATATTCCAAGAATATGGTTGACTATCGTGCTTTTGCCGGACCCCGACGGGGCGGAGAAGATCAATACTCTGTTGCTCATTTGATTTATGAATATTTTCGTGTGTCTGCAAAGGTATCATTTTTTGCGGAAAGTTCAGAATCTTCTGTGAAAATGTGAGGAAATATGCCCGTAATTCTCTCAACCAACGGCCGTACCGGGTGGTTAAACGTTTTAGTAAAATAATTGATTATTAAAAAATTATGTTTATATTAGCCCCCGCTTTGGTAAGTGGCGAACAATAAGTTGCCGCCGAGCAAGATGTTGTTTGTATTTCTTGAACAACTTTTTAAGTAAAGATTTATATACGATTGACAGGTATGTATAATAGATGTTTGACCACTGTCCTTTCGGCTTTGCTGGCGTTTTCCGCTTGGGAGATGCCGGTGCTTTGCGGCGGCGGATACGCCATTGCGCAGACCCAGGACCGGCAGGGGAGACTTGTGAAAGGAACCGTCACCTCGAATGACGGCGAGCCTCTGGCCGGGGCTTTTGTCTATGTGAAGAACTCAAAACTGGGTGTGAACACCGACCTTGACGGGCATTACGAGATAGCCGCTCCGGCGGAAGGAAAAAGCTATGTGCTTGTCTTCCAGTTTCTTGGTATGACCACCAAGGAGTTTACGGTCTCCGGGCCGAAGACCTTGAATGTCAGCCTTATGGAAGATTCAAGCCTTGAGGAGGCCGTCATAGTCGGAGCCTACGGTGTCAAGCAGAAAAAGGAGGATATGATCGGCAGCGCCTTTCAGGTCAACGCCGACGCTCTCAAGGACAAGCCTAAGGCCAGGATTGACAATATCCTGAACGGACTTGTGCCGGGACTCCTTGTGGAGAGTAATACAGATGCCGCCGGTTCGACAAGAGGCCGTCTTAATGTAAGGGTCCGCGGCAACGCCTCCCTGTCGGCTTCCAACGAGCCGCTGTGGATAATTGACGGTGTGCCTACCTATACGGGTGGAAGAACCAACCTGATGCCTGGAATGTCCACCTCTGTCTCACCTCTTTCATTGATCGATCCCAACGACATCGAGAGCATCACGGTTCTCAAGGACGCTGACCAGACCACGATCTACGGAGCCAACGGCGCGAACGGAGTCATCCTTGTCACGACCAAGAGGGGAGTGGCCGGGAATATGCCGCTGAAGGTATCGGCTACAGTCAATTATGGAGTGGCCGCACCTGACAAAAGCACGATGGTCAAGGTGATGAACGCCTCGCAGTACCTTGAGGTGGCGAAGGAAGCGTGGGTCAACGGCGGCAACAAGATGTCCGACTTCCCTTACCAGGACAACGACTACAACTCCTACAGCACCACCTCGACCGATTGGTTCAATGAATATATAGGGTTGGGTTCGACGCTTTACGCCTCTCTGTCCCTCTCGACCGGAACAAAGAAGGCCAAGACCTACGTCTCAGGGTCGTATTACCGCAACGAGAACACAGTCAAGACCGACGAGTCCCAAAGGTTCTATCTCAGGATGAATCAGGACTATGACCTCACCGAGCGTCTGAAAATGGGCGTTTCGCTTATGGCGACCTACAACAACGATGATCTTTTCCCTCTCAGCTATGAGTATCTGGAAAACCTTCCGATCTTCTCTCCGTACCTGGAGGACGGCAAGACCTACAGGCTTTACAACAAGATCTGGAGCGACACGGGCAAGGATTTCATAATGAAGAAGTTCCTCGGCAACAAACTGCCGAACAGGGAGTACAACGACAACATCCAGAACTCCCTGAAGACCATCGGCAACTTCAAGCTGGACTGGACCATCATCGACGGCCTCAAGTTATCAAGCGTGTTCGGGGTCGAGTACCAGCACCATCACGGAAGTCTGTACTATTCCCGTCAGACATTGGCCGGGATGCTGGACGGCAAGCCTGTCGGAGAGTCCCGCAGGGAGGACGCCACCTATTTCAACTGGACAAACACCAACAAACTGGACTTCTCCAAGAAGTTCGGAAGGCACTCCGTAGGCGTTTACGCGGGTCTTGAACTTCATCATTCCGGCTACAACACCGCCTACGCCTCCGGTTCGGGCTTTATGAACGACCACATCAAGGAGATCAGTTATGCCGAGAAGGACACTCGTACCGGCGGCAGCTCGGCCTCGGTCTCAAGGACGATGTCCTATTTCGCGAGGGGAACATATTCCTACGACTCACGGTATTATATTTCCGCCAACTTCCGCCGTGACGGCAACTCGTCTTTCGGCAAGTACAAGAGATGGGCGCGGTTCTGGTCGGTAGGCGCTTCCTGGAACATCCACAAGGAGGCGTTCTACGATGTGGACTGGCTGAAGGTGATGAAACTCAAGGCTACCTATGGCACGTCCGGGAACTCCAGGATCGACACCTCGGTCGCCGCTGGGGCATATTCCTACGATGATTCCTATTCTTACATCGGTGTGACCGGGGCCACGCTTTCCACCGTGCCGAATCCGGGTCTTTCCTGGGAGACGACCAGAATGATCAATCTCGGTCTGGACGCCCAGATCGGCAGGGTACTGGATGTCGAGGTCGAGTACTACAACAATGTCACGAAGGATCTCCTCAGCAGGATCTATGTCTCCAGGACAATCTCGGATGACAGGATCTACGCTAACGTTGGGCGGATCAGGAACTCCGGATTCGAGATCAACCTTACCAGCCACAACATCGCCCGCAAGGATTTCGAGTGGAACACGACGCTCAACTTCTCGCGCAACTCCAACAAGATCCTTGAATTGTACAATGGCATCCAGACCGGGTTCACCAACAGTGTCTGGAAGGAAGGCTATGACTCAAACACTTGGTACCTTGTGCGTTGGGCTGGTGTCGATCCTGCGGACGGAATGCCGATGTGGTACGACAAGGATGGGAATCTGACAAAGACATATTCCACAGACGACCGTGTGGCGGACAAGAGCGCGACACCGATCGGTTTCGGAGGGTTGATCAATAATCTCACGTACGGGAACTGGTCGCTTTCGTTCCAGATCAACTATGTGATCGGAGGATATTCACTTCCGACGTATGCCTCAAGGTTCATCAAGGATGGCTACGACATCACCTCCGGCAACCAGGCTGTCGAGGTCTATTACTACCGTTGGACGACTCCAGGCGAGGCTTCCCGGTACCCGATCGCGTCGCAGAAGACAACCAGTTCGGCAAGGTACTCGACAAGGTTCCTCTACAGCAAGACGAACTTCAACCTGAGCAATCTCACCTTGTCCTACAGGTTGCCCAAGCCGGTGATCTCCAAACTGAAAGTGGAGGGGGCGACCGCCACGCTGATCTGCGACAACCTCTATCTTTTCACTCCGGGCCAGAGCCGGAAGTACAACTCGTACAAGACTCTCAGCAACGGCTACCCTGTGACCAGGACCATCACCCTTGGCCTTAACGTTTCATTCTGATGACAGCGCTATGATGAAGACAATATATTCAAAGATAATGACTTTGGCCGCCGTGGCCACGCTTTCGGCCTCCTGCGACTTCCTTGAGGTGGAGCAGGTGGGCAAGAGCGACATTGACACCTATTTCTCGGAAGTCTCGGCTCTTCAGCCGGCCCTGAACGGATGCTACCACCTGTTATATTCATTCTACGACAGGGAGATGCTGGCCTATCCGGAGGTCGCCGGCGACCTTGTGGATCTTTCCTCCAACAACGCGACCTGGACGAACCAGTACAATTTCATCTCCACCTATCTTGAGGAGACGACGGCTGTGGGGTACATCTGGAAACTGGGATATTCAGTCATCCAGAACGTGAACTACATCATCACCTACGCTCCCGAGTTGAGGAAAAAGTACCCTGACAGCGCTTCCGTGATCGACAACATCCTGGCCCAGGCCTATTTCCTGCGCGCACTGACGCACCTGGACATCTGCCTCACCTACGCCCAGAACTACACGTACACATCTGACGCGTCGCACCTCGGCATCCCTGTGATGACGAGCATTCCGGTCGTGACCGACAAGATGAGGCGAAGCACGGTGCGGGAGGTATATTCCCAGATCATCGCCGATCTGGAAAAGGCTCTCTCGACATTCACGGCGGACTATTCTTTCAATGAATATTTTGCCTCTCCGGTTGCCTGCAAGGCCCTTCTGGCCCGCGTCTATCTCTATATGAATGAATATTCCAGGGCCGCCTCCCTGTCCGCCGAAGTGATGAAGGAGTTCCCTCTGACAGCGCGCGAGAAGTACAGGAATATGTTCGTGAACGTGGCGACGCGGGGAGGGGAGTCCATTCTCCGGCTCAATGGGTACGATCAGTCGGATTTCATCAGCGACCTTTACTATTACGAGAGTCCGTCCGCAAGGCCTTCCGCCAAGCTGAGGGAACTCTTCACCGATGAGCGTGACGTTCGTCTTACGCTGTTCCGCCACACCGCGAACAACGGTCAGACCGGCCAGGCGGTGGACTATGATAACGTCTGTATGAAGTTTTATTGCACCGACGAGACGACCAACAAACTGGACAGGCACTTCGATCCGTTCATCCTGAGGTCGTCGGAGATGTACTTGATCAACGCCGAGGCGAATTACGAACTTGGCAACACATCTGTGGCTGCCGATGACATCAAGGCCTTGGAGGCCAGGGCTTTGGGAGTGGATGTCTCGGAGGTTGTGATTGACGCTTCCTCTTTGGAACTGACCATCCAGAATGAGAGGATGAAGGAACTTTGCTTCGAGGGGCACCGCCTTTTCGACATCACCCGCCGTCACGAGAATCTCAGCCGCTCCCGCAACTCGACTTCATCCGTCTTGTTCCTGAAATATCCTGACTACCGTTTTGTCCTCCCGATTCCGTACCTGGAGCTTGAGTCCAATCCGGAGATGGAACAGAATCCTTCATCTAATTGACAATGAATATGAGAAAGAATATATTGCTGATAGCTTTGTCAGCCGTTCTGGCTGTTTCCTGCACGAAGGAACTGCCGCTTTATGACACTCCGTTCTTCAGCATCGCCACCCAGGACGGCGCTTCGACCGCCGTTGTCGGCTCGGATGTCGAGAATGTCAACACCTATTATGTCACGATGAGTTCCGTCTCCCGTGGCGATAACGCTGTCGTTGATTTCACGGTCACTCCTGGCTCAGGACTGAAGGAAGGCGTTGACTATGAGATCGTCACCCAAGGCTCGTCGCTGACATTCCTGCCGGGAATCTACAGGATGCCGATCCGTGTCCGTTGGAAGGAGCATTCGCTGGACGATTCCGCCGACAACACCCTGACCATCGCCCTGACCGGAGGGACGGACGGTTTCTGTCTCGGAATGCCTGGACCAGATGCCAAGTTCAGCAGACTGGTCATCACAAAGAAGAATCTTTACAATTAATTATTAATGGTTTTATCGTTATGAAAACTGCTAAATTTCTGTGCGCCGCGGCTATTGCCGCTTTGACAGCGCTTGTCTCCTGCAAAAAGGAGAATGAGGATCCCGTTATCGTGCCTGATCCTGAACTGACATCCTTCAAGTTTGAACTCGCCAACAATCCGGAGGCGATCAGCTCTGACATCGAGGGTGTGATCTCCGGTGACGCCGTCACGGTGTCTATGATGAAGGCCGCTGACAAGTCCAGACTTGTCGCCACATTCACGGCCAATGAGGGCGATGTTGTCAAGGTCGGTGATGTCGTGCAGGTCAGCGGAAAGACCGTCAATGACTTCACCAATCCTGTGGATTACATCGTCACTAACAGCGACGGCAGCAAGAGTGCTCTCTACTCCGTTTCCATCACGAGCGTGAACGGAAAGTTGGAGCCGCTTGTGACATATTCATCACTGCCTCTTTATTCTGGCGCTGTGCTTCGTGTCAATCCTGTTGATAAGGCTCCGTACATTGGATTCAAGGAAAGAGAGGTCAAGGATTCTGAGTCAGTATCCGCTGAGAAGATGACTGTCGTCAAGTACTCTGATGGTGCTTGGAGCACTGTGGGAAGCGCTGGATTCAGCAAGAATGTGAACAGTTCCCACTATGACTTTGACATCACGAAAGAAGGTACTCCGTATGTGGCTTATGCTAATGCTGAGGTTTCCCCTAAGAATGCCCAGGTAATGAAATATGATGGCGGTTGGAAAGTTGTGGGAGAAGAAAACACAAGCGATATGCTTTCAAATTATGTCGGTCTTGCGGCATTCTCTGACAATAACATTGTCGTGACGCAAATTAACGGTAACGCTAAGAGCACATTCTCTAATCGTACCTTGGTGGCGTCTGTGTTCAATGGATCTTGGAACAATCAGGAAACCAATCTGGCCAAGACCCAGGTTTATGCCAAGGCTTCCTGCAAGGCTGGAGAGACTGCTTATGTGCTCGCCATACGCCGAGGAAAATCGGACGGCGTGAACTATGGTCATGATGTCTTGGCCTATAATGGTGGCAATTGGTCCTCCTTACGCTCAAATTATGTGAGGGAAGGCGCTACACAGACAGGCACCTACGTCTATGATATCACGGCAGCTGAGGATGGATCTGTTTATATTCTCACAGCTGATAACGCGTCCGACGGATCCGCCTATCATTTTGTTGTCGAAAAGTACAACCCTACAACCAAAGATTGGTCTGTGGTCGGAGGCTCTTTCTATCCTTATGTCCACGCTGATTCTCACGACAGGGCTAAGATTGCTGTCGCTCCTGACGGAACAATTTATCTTCTGTATCTGGATAACAAGAGCAATGCGCTGAACCTTACATGGTTCGACTCTGAAACAAAACAGTGGGTAGATCCGTTGCTGGTTGCGAATGAGAAAGCGACTGATCCTTGCATCGCCTTCACGACATCAGGTGTGGGCTACATCGCTTTCACTGACGCCAACAATGCTGAGAAAGTATTCATTTACAGATAGTCTCTGTGCGTTTTTGATGGTGGCGCTGTTCCTTGGGGCGGCGCCATCTTCATATTCACGTCCCTTGAGGGTCGCTTTCGTGGGGGATCCGCAGGCGGACGGAACGCTGCAACTTGAATATTGCCGTAAAACCATCTACAAGGAACTTCGTGAGAGGAAAGACCTTGATCTGGTGATAGTTCTGGGAGATCTGGTGAACGACGATGTCTCGCTTTTGGAACCGACCAAGGCCAGTCTGGATTCCCTGCCTTGCCCTTGGTTCTGTGTGCCGGGCAACCACGACCGTGATGTCTATCCGAAGGTTGACGGCCGGAAGCGGCCCAGGGACATCAGTACCTACCGCAAGGTCATCGGCTACGAGGACACGACTTTCGTCAAGGGCGGAATCCGCTTCATCCTGATGAACGATGTGAGGCTCGGAGGGAAGGAATATGAGGGCGGCTTTCGCAATTCGCAGAAGGTTTGGCTTGACTCTGTCCTGAGGGCGACACCAAGGAATATGCTCGCGGTGCTGTCCGTGCATATTCCCGTCACACAGTTCGCCGCCAAAGATTCCTTGTCCGCCATTCTGTCAGTTCATCCGAATATCCTTGTGATGAGCGGGCATACGCACAAGGTGGAAAGGAAATACCTTCATCTGGAAAATGCCGGAGCGGCCTCTTCCTCTGGTAACGATGCCCTGGATATCCCTGAGGTTCAGGTCGGTGCGACCTGCGGTTTGTTCTGGCTCGGTGTCAAGGACGAGACTGGATTCCCTGCGGCGACGATGCCATGTGGCGCTCCGAGAGGTTACTTTGTGGCAGACTTCAAGCGGAACGGGAAATATTCATTGGCATATAAAGCTGTGCTTAGGGACGATGTCGCCTCGGTCTGGGTGTCGGGTGATTCCACACTCATTGTCAATGTTTTCGGTGGAGCACCGGACGGGCGTGTCTCGGTCAGGATTCCAGGACCCAAAGGGTGGCTGTCTGCTTCCCGTGAGGAAAGGCCTGCTCCTGAAGCCCTTGCGGTCATTGAACGGAACAAGTCAATTCCACGGAAAATCGGAAAGGTGCGTAATCCTGAATATCTTCCGATGAGAAAGACGAATTCTCCTCATGTCTGGTCCCAGGTTCTTGGCTCTGATGTTGATGTTCTCAAGGTCGGTACAGTAAAGATCCGCTACCGTGATCCATTGATGAGATTCACGATTCAGGCCGATGTAAAACGTTGCCCGTAGGCTAATTCACTAAAAATGCTTATTTTTGCAGCCGGGAAAGTTGTTCGTGTTCCTTCCAATGTGAGGAGCCGCTTCTTTCCGGTTTGTTTTTGTCTAAAGAAAGGCGGTTTTGGCAAGGAAAAAGCAAAGTTCTTCTGTTCCGGATCCGGAATATCTTAAAATGCGCAAGGCTTCCCTCCGGCGCACCCATCGTCAGGTGATCTACCTGAACGATAAGGAATTAGCTGCCGTGAAGGAGTATTGTGACCGTTTCGGTGTCAAGGAACGTTCCACAATCTTCCGCGAAGCCGCGATGGAGCGCATCCTTGCCCAGCTGGACGACAGCCATCCGACGCTGTTCTGATGAACAGCGTCGGATTCTCCGACCTTCCTAACCCCCTGCACCCCCTTCCAGGGGGACAAACGGCCTTCCGGCCGGTCGGCAGAAGCCGCCTTGTCGCTTCGCTCCGGAAGTTCTGATGAGCGGCTCTGCACGAACCTCCAGACACGTACGTCGTGCCGCCATATTCATAAAAGCCAGTCACTGGAGTGGCGACGGCTTCCCCGTTTTCGCCACACCATAGGAACTGCCGCCACAATTTTATGTTTTTTATGAATAATTACGTTTTTGTGAGCGATCTTTGTGAACCGTCATATTCAAGTAAACCAGGGACTTGAGACGAGTGTGGCTGCCGGTGGGTGATGTTTGCAGAACTCGCCAAGCCTGAATGAAAGAAGTTGACTAAAACAGCGGACTTGAGCGAAGTGACCGAGAATGTAAACCCATTCACTATGCATCTTCGGATCTGGTACAAAGTGACTGAAGGCAGCGAATATTACAATGTGACTGGCGGTAGCTAATATCATAAAGTGATTGGATGTGGCTAATGTAAAGGTCACCCTCTTTATAAAAGTGTGATTAACAATACATAAAAAACAAGGGTCCTATATAGGAGTTGGCCAACATTTCTCTTATAACGCTGATATTTAAATAATTGCG
>OCQZ01000079.1_pt1 | contig 25697 bp, 22 predicted proteins | sample 1538921 | NCBI WGS metagenome assembly OCQZ01 (sample SAMN03418269, study PRJEB22391) | human gut metagenome | biome: human-gut; feature: organic feature; material: feces | host: Homo sapiens | place: Tanzania | collected 2013-01 | reverse complement strand
GCTGAATTCAACTTGCAAATGCAACAGAATTCTGATTAATAATTTGTTTAAATTTTTCGTTTGGCGTGAGGTATCCAAGTCTTTTACGAGGTCGATTATTGAGTTTATTTTCAATCCACTTAATCTGTTTGTTGGTTACTTCACTAAAGTCCTTACCCTTTGGGATATACTGCCTGATAAGCCCGTTGGTGTTTTCATTGGCACCACGTTCCCATGAGTGGTATGGTTTGCAAAAATAGAATTTTATTTCCAATTTTTGCGCAATTTCCTCGTGCTTTGCAAACTCCTTTCCATTGTCAGCCGTAATTGTGTGTATTAAGTTTTTCACTTTCCGCAGTGCCCATACTGCAATCTTAGCTACCGGGATGGCTTCTTTTCCCGACAACTTGCGTATCCAGACCCTGCTTGTTGCTCTGTCGTTAATGGTAAGAATGGCACCTTTGTGGTTCTTACCAATAATTGTATCTATCTCTAAATCACCAAATCTCTCCTTCAGTTCCACTATCTCGGGACGCTCATCAATATCCACCCTGCCTGGGATAAATCCTCGCCCTGCATTTTTAGAACCACGTTTGGCATACCTGCGACCTTGTCTGCGAAGATATTTGTGCAGTTTGCCACCCCGCCGCTTATCCTCCCAAATCCAGCGATATATCGTTTCGTGAGATACCATCGCAATTCCCTCCAAGCGGCTCCTGCCGACAATCTGCTCCGGGCTGAATCCTTTCTTCAACAGCTTTATTATCCGTTTTCTCATTGCCGGTGTAAGCACTTCCTTGCGATGTTTTTGCTGCTTGCGCCTGTCTGCTTTTCGCTGGGCAAGCTCCATGCTATAGCTACCACTTCGGGCGTCGCAATTGCGCTTTATCTCCCTGTAAACAGTGCTTTTATCTACTCCGATAGCTTCCGCTATTGCTTTTTTGCTCATCGGTATTTGCAACATCATAGAAATTGCATACCTTTGTTCCTCGGTTATATGTTTGCTCATCTGCAACTTTTTTTTCTTTGGACGGACAATTAAAGCAAAGATAGCAAACTTTATCCATTCAGAGTGAGAGAAAGGGGGACATTGTCTCTCTTTCCTCTCTGAAAAATAAATGTTTTTATTGCTTATTATCCGCACCCAAAAAGTTGCATTTATAAGTTGAACTCAAGATATATAATCATTTCAGCACCATCCTGAACGTGGTTCCTTTCCCAAGCTCCGATTCCTTCACAAAAATCTTTCCTTTGTGGTATTCCTCCACAATCCGCTTCACAAGCGACAGGCCAAGTCCCCAACCACGCTCCTTGGTGGTGAATCCGGGATAAAAAAGGGTTTTGAACTGTGATTTCGGGACACCTTTTCCAGTATCGGAAATATCCAAAAGCACCTTTCCCCGCCTTTCGGAAATATGGAACAAAACCGTTCCCTCGCCGCCCATGGCATCCACCGCATTTTTCAACAGGTTCTCGATCACCCAATCGAAAAGCGGCTCGCTCACGGTAACCGTCACCCCATGTTCGGGAAAATCCAGATCGATCCGCACTTTATCGGAAATCCGCTTTTCCATATAACCTAACGATCGGCGGACAACCTCGCGCAAATCTGCCTGCCGGAGATCCGTGGCGGAACCGATCTTCGAGAAACGCCGGGCAATCATCTCCAAGCGATGCACGTCCTTGTCGATTTCGGACAATAGAGCGGGATCGATATCTTTCAGCTTCAAAAACTCGATCCACGCGACCAACGATGAAATCGGCGTTCCCAACTGGTGTGCCGTCTCCTTGGACAATCCCACCCACACCCGGTTCTGCTGCGCTTTCAACGAATTGCGAAGGGCGAAGAACACCAGCGCGATGAAAAATGCTATCACCGCCAGCTGCACATAGGGAAAAACCTGCAACTGCTTGAGCGTGTAGGAATCATCGTAATAAAGAGATTGATTGAGTTCGGTGAGTTCAATGGCATTTCGTTTTTTGGAAAATGCCTCCATTTTCTTTTGAAGAAACCTGTCCCGCCCTTTGTCGGGAAGTTTGATGTTGTTGACAATGAAACTTCGGTTCGATTTGTCGTACAAAATAACCGGAATGGTGGTGTTGCCCTGCAAGATCCGCAACACAAGGTTCATGTCGCTGTTATCGGTTTCGGTGGCGAGATGCTCGGTGGCTTTTGCCCAGATTTCAATCTTGTTGCGCTCCTCGATGGTCAGTTCCCGCACCAATTTGTTGGAGAACAACAAAGAAGCCAATGCAATGGCCACTGCAAAAGCAACAAAACCGTACTTGATCCATTGATGAGAATTGAAATCAATCATGCCGACATATCCGTTTAATCCGCATGCAAAGTAACGAAAAAAGCGGGGATTTATTGAACAAAAGTGATTTTTAAATTTATTAAGGTAAATATCTATAACAAACATTTGATTCATTGCCTGCATATGATATTTAATCGTACATTTGTGTTCGTACACGTAAAAACATTTGCAAGTCATGAGAAAATTACTCCTCTTCTTATCCGCAATCGTCGTTTCGATGATGATCAGCGCGCAAGATCGACCCGATCCGCAACCGGCTGCCGACACCTACGAGAAATTCAAGGTGGGAATGGCGGGTTATACTTTCGTGAATTTCGATTTGGACAAGACCTTGCAGACATTGGAAAAATGCGATGTCCACTACCTCTGCATCAAGGATTTTCATCTGCCGTTCAACAGCACCGACCAACAGATTGCCGATTTCCACGAGAAATTGAAATCGAAGGGAGTTACCGGTTATGCCGTGGGACCGATTTACATGAAAACGGAGCAGGAAATCGACAACGCATTCGAGTATGCCAAACGGGTTGGAGTGAAGCTGATCGTCGGCGTTCCAAACTACGACCTGCTTCCTTATCTGGATAAAAAGGTGAAGGAATACGATTTCAATTACGCCATCCACCTGCACGGCCCCGACATGCCGCTCTATCCCGATGCCGACGACGTTTGGGAAAACGTGAAGGATTTGGACCCGCGCATCGGCATGTGCCTGGATATCGGTCATGACAGACGCAACGGAAAAGACCCGGTCGCCGATTTGGAGAAATACATCTCTCGCGTGTTCGACATTCACCTGAAAGATGTCACCGGAGCTTCAAAAGCGGGATATTCGGTTGAGGTCGGCCGGGGAATCCTTGATATCCCCGGATTCGTGAGGATGCTCCGAAAAACCGGCTACGACGGCGTCGTCAGTTTGGAGCACGAACGCAACATGAAGGATCCGTTCATCGGAATTGCCGAATCCATCGGTTATTTCAGGGGCGTGGTAGCCACAACGAGCGACAGACAAAAATAAAAGATAATTTCATTCTCTCTTTATCTCGAAAGGGTTTGTGTTCCGATGCGAATGCAATCCCTTTTTTTTATGACATTTGACTCGGATGCCCACTTGAGGTGGAGGTCGGGAGTTGAAAAATATTCAGAACGCATCCAGGCGTGACTCTCTTCCTGATTCCGGCTCTTGACGCGGCGTTCTTGACAACCATCTGCACGGACTTTGCCGAATATGGGCCGCCCCACTGCCCTTCAAACAGATATACATCGGGCTTATGCAGGATGTAACAGGTGCGAAGATCAGTCAGAATGGATTCCGGGAGCGTCACAACCCTGTCTTTGTTCCCCTTGGACTTGACGATGCGGATCAGCATCCTGGCAGAATCAATATCGGCTATCTCCAGATTGATCAGTTCGCTCAATCGCAGCCCCGATCCATAAAGCATTTTGATCATGCAACGGTGCTTGATGTTTTCGGTGCCGTCGATGATCCTTTTCACTTCATCTATATTCAGACAATTGGGCAACGCAAAGGTCCTCCTCGACGGATAAAGGTGTTTTATCTTTAACTCCCTGCCATAAATCGACTTGTAGAACTTGTCGATCGACGCCACTATCATGCGCTGGTGAGAACTGCCGATCCTGTGCCTCTCGATTTTCCACAGCACATATTTCTCAACCGCCAACTCGTCGATTTCAGCCGGATGCGAGAATTTCCTTTTCGCAAGATCAAGGAAGCTCCTCGCGCTGCTTTTGTAGTTAGCGATCGAGTTCGCACTGTAGCGCTGCAAGACGAGCTTCCGCTCAAATTCAAGTATCAATCTGTCAACATCCATGCCTCCGGTTATAAGTGTGAGTGGCAAAGATAACAAAACATTCGTAAATGCAAAATAATTCTATGTTTATTTTCGTGCTTATCCTTCTCTCTATCAATATCATATCAAGGAGTTCCACTTTTACTCACAAATCGGTTTACGAATGTTATATGGTTTGTATTTACGAATGTTGTATATTTGTTGCGTAAATAAGACGTTGTACGACATAGTAAAACCGAACCAAACAAAATGAAAGTCAGAGAAGAAAAGTTAAGAACAATTATAGAATGGTCGGAGAAAAACGAAGATGTAAGAGTTCTTCTTCTGACAAGTTCACTTGTAAATCCTTTAGCACTTGTTGACGAATTTAGTGATTTAGACATTGAATTTGTTTTTGAGGATAATACAAATTACATTTCAGACAAAAGCTGGACGCTTAAATTCGGAAATCCAATTGCTATGATTGAAGAAGACGAAAGTTGTTTTAACCATAAACACGCAATGAAAATGCTACTTTATGAAGACGGTGTGAAAGTAGATTTTAAACTTTACAGCAAATCAAAATTTATAAAGGAAACGCAAGAGAAAGAATTACCAGAAGATTGGGATATTGGTTATAAAATTTTAATTGATAAAGATGGTATTACAAAGCAAATGCTGAAACCAACTTATCAAATTTCCATTATCAAAAAACCGTCTGAAAAAGAGTTTCAAAATCTAATAAACGATTTTTGGTGGGACACAACTTACGTGGCAAAGTGTCTTGTGAGAGATGAAATATTCTATGCGAAATTTATGTCGGAAACCGTTATTCGCACAGAATATTTAATTCCTTTAATTGAATGGCACATTGCAAGTGAACACAATTGGAACATAACGACCAATAAATATGGACGGCTTTTCAAAAAGTATCTTAACCAGGAAATGTGGGCTAAAACAGAACAAACATTTTCAGGGAGCGATATAAAGGAAAATTGGACTGCTCTATTTTCAATGACTGATTTAGTTTCAGAAATAGGAACTGAATTGTCAAAAAAATTAGAGTACAAATACCCGGATAAATTAGAAAATGACATACGAAAATATTTAGCTGGACTAAAACCCAAAACATAACTACGTCGTACAACATCGTATTGGCAATAGGCGGGCTGAACGGCTTCGTATCAACGGAAGTGCAAAATTCAACTTCTGTTCTTCGATTAAAGTTCAGTGCTAAAAATCCCGCCCATCGCCAATACGCGGCACGTTACCTGCAAGCATAAAAAACCAAACCGTAAATTCAAGAAACTAATGAAATCAAAAAGTTTATTTTCTTTTATTGTAACACTTTTCCTTATTTATGGATGTTCGTCTAACAGACAAGCAGATGGAAAATCAAATATTTTGGCTAAGAACGACATAAATATACGGGGCGACTTCCAAAATTATTTTGACAGTTGCGGAGTTGAAGGCACAATTGCTATTTATGACATTAGAAATGATAAATGGATTGTATCGGACACAGTTGGATTAGAAATTGAAACGCTTCCAGCATCTACATTCAAGATTATAAATTTATTGATTGCTCTTGAAACTAATACTATCAAAGATGAAAACGAAATAATAAAATGGGTTGGTAGTACAGATACAGTTAAGTATGGTTATAGACCCGAAATTTATCACGATATGCCAGTCAAAGAAGCCTTTGAATTATCAGCAGGTTGGGTTTTTGTAGAACTTGCAAAGAAAATCGGAAAAGATACCTATAGAAAACACCTCGCAGAGAGCAAGTATGGAAACAATAATTTATCCCAAACTGAAGCCGATTTTTGGAATTTTGGAGACTTTGCAATTTCGCCTAAAAATCAGGTCGAATTTGTAAAATCTTTTTATGAAGAAAAATTACCCTTTTCTAAGCGAAATATTGACATTGTTAAAAACGTAATGATTACGGAACAAAATGAAGAATATACTATAAGGGCTAAGACAGGTTAGACAAGGGAAAATAACATCAATACAGGTTGGTGGACAGGGTACATTGAGACCAAAAATGGGACTTATATTTTTGCAACAAGACTTTTACAAGACAGAAAAATGAAAAGGTCTGATTTCGGAAGTTGCAGAAAAGAAATTACCAAAAAAGTATTTAAAGACTTGAATATAATTTAAAAGAATGCCAGCAGGTAACAGGCGTTTGGCTCAATGGCGGGTGACGTGGTTAATTGAACATTCTACCTCGCATCAACTTTTGTGGTGTATTGACAGTTTTGTGCTCCAAAATCCGCCACTGCGCCAAGCGCCAAACCGTTATGCGGCAGCTTAAAAAAAGACGACACCAAACCAAAAAAATCATCTTGACAACCACCCGACTTTGAACTACGAAGGATGAAATTTTTCAGGGACAACTTCCAGCATTTCCAAAAAACAGTTTAACCATTGACTTGGAGACAAACAAACAATTTGAGCATTAAGGTTTAAACCGAATTTTTCCGAAATTGACCTGACCTGACTTTTCCTGAAAATCGACTTTAAAGCTGTTTTTACAGATAAATCAGGTTTCTCTAACAGACAGGAAATAAATGCTAAGTATTTGGCTTTAAACTTAAAATCAAAAAATAAGTGTTTTCTTTTAATGTTTAACAGGGCTGATTTGACAGTTGGCGGTGGCAAGAAACTTTCAGGACCTACCTCATAGACAAGTTTCAAATCAAAAAAAGTATGATAGAAAACGGTATATGGATTGTAAAGCTTCCTCGAAAATAACTTTTGTGTAGGTTCTAATTGAAGGACAATGGAACCTCCCAGAAAATTTCCAAGACTCTCAAACATCAGGATTTTGAAAATATCGGAAGTAATGCCATAAGGAATATTTGACACCACTTTGAAAGGAAATTTCGGAACTGCAAAATTCCTAAAATCACAACCGACAACTTGAACATTTCGGGCATCAGAAAATAATTTTCGTAAATGTTCAACCAAAGCTGTGTCGTTTTCAATAGCAACAACATTGTTGGCGATTTTTAATAAATGAACAGTAAGAAACCCCTTGCCTGCCCCAATATCTAAAACCGTATCCTGATTACTTATATTTGCTTGTCTTATTGCATCTTTTATTAGCACTTTATCAATAGTAAAGTGCTGACCCGTAAAACGAACGGGCAATTTCTTTTTTGTCATTAGTAACTTCTTACAGGGCTGAATTCAACTTGCAAATGCAACAGAATTCTGATTAATAATTTGTTTAAATTTTTCGTTTGGCGTGAGGTATCCAAGTCTTTTACGAGGTCGATTATTGAGTTTATTTTCAATCCACTTAATCTGTTTGTTGGTTACTTCACTAAAGTCCTTACCCTTTGGGATATACTGCCTGATAAGCCCGTTGGTGTTTTCATTGGCACCACGTTCCCATGAGTGGTATGGTTTGCAAAAATAGAATTTTATTTCCAATTTTTGCGCAATTTCCTCGTGCTTTGCAAACTCCTTTCCATTGTCAGCCGTAATTGTGTGTATTAAGTTTTTCACTTTCCGCAGTGCCCATACTGCAATCTTAGCTACCGGGATGGCTTCTTTTCCCGACAACTTGCGTATCCAGACCCTGCTTGTTGCTCTGTCGTTAATGGTAAGAATGGCACCTTTGTGGTTCTTACCAATAATTGTATCTATCTCTAAATCACCAAATCTCTCCTTCAGTTCCACTATCTCGGGACGCTCATCAATATCCACCCTGCCTGGGATAAATCCTCGCCCTGCATTTTTAGAACCACGTTTGGCATACCTGCGACCTTGTCTGCGAAGATATTTGTGCAGTTTGCCACCCCGCCGCTTATCCTCCCAAATCCAGCGATATATCGTTTCGTGAGATACCATCGCAATTCCCTCCAAGCGGCTCCTGCCGACAATCTGCTCCGGGCTGAATCCTTTCTTCAACAGCTTTATTATCCGTTTTCTCATTGCCGGTGTAAGCACTTCCTTGCGATGTTTTTGCTGCTTGCGCCTGTCTGCTTTTCGCTGGGCAAGCTCCATGCTATAGCTACCACTTCGGGCGTCGCAATTGCGCTTTATCTCCCTGTAAACAGTGCTTTTATCTACTCCGATAGCTTCCGCTATTGCTTTTTTGCTCATCGGTATTTGCAACATCATAGAAATTGCATACCTTTGTTCCTCGGTTATATGTTTGCTCATCTGCAACTTTTTTTTCTTTGGACGGACAATTAAAGCAAAGATAGCAAACTTTATCCATTCAGAGTGAGAGAAAGGGGGACATTGTCTCTCTTTCCTCTCTGAAAAATAAATGTTTTTATTGCTTATTATCCGCACCCAAAAAGTTGCATTTATAAGTTGAACTCAAGTTTCTATAAAACGGAAAATGAACCATATTAGTACTGATATATATATAAATAATTTAGATCACTTACTTATGAATGATTGGAATGTGATAGCGATTATGTATAAAGACCACCATTTATACTGATTACCTCACCAGTGATGTAGGCTGCGTCATCCGAAACCAAGAAGCCTACCAATGCTGCCACTTCTTCTGGTTTCCCGAAACGTCCTACAGGTACTAACTTTTTAAGTTCGTCCTGTGGCAAATCCTTAGTCATATCTGTTTGTATGAAACCTGGAGCCACTGCATTCACTGTGATGTTACGAGGGGCTACCTCTTGAGCTAAAGCTTTTGTCGCTCCTATTAGCGCTGCTTTTGCAGTACTATAATTTACCTGACCTACCATTCCTTTCAAACCAGAAAGCGATGACATGTTTATAATTCTTCCACCTCGTTTACGAGGCATCATATGTTTCAATAGGCGTCTTGTGATATAGAAAAAGCCATTAAGATTTGTATTGATGACATCATGCCATTCCTCATTTGCCATCATAAACATAACATTGTCTCGACGAATACCTGCATTGTTTACTAACACAGAAATATAATCATCAGGATGTCTTTGCTCCCACAGGTCAATCGCATTTTCTATAGATTGTGAATCTGCAACATCAAAAGGTAGCAACTCTGCATAACCTCCGTTCGCCTCAATTAGTTCCTTTACCTCATTAGCACTTTCGGAATTAGAATGATAATTGATTATGACAGGATACTCATTTGCTAAGCGCAAAGCCACTGCACGTCCTATACCTCGCGAGGCTCCTGTTACTAAAGCATATTTCATATTTATTAATTGTTTTATTATATTTTTTGAAGAAACGCACTTGGTATATAGGCTGTTGCCATTGTTACCAAATCATCTACTACCACGCCTACTCTCTGTTGCCCCTGCCAGCGTGCAACTATTCCAACCACCCCTTTGAATACACCATCAATAACCTTTACCAACTGTCCTTTCTCGAACTTTGGCACTTCGACTAATGACACGATTGTATTATCCGCATCGGCAGCACAGATGATTTTGAGACTTTCCATCTGATAGTCTGGAACTATCATAGGAACCTTCTCTATTCTGCGCCCAACGTGGACGTGACGATAGTAAAAACGAAGGAATGGGAGATTTACGTTGTCGTAAACAAAGGTTTTGAGTTGTTCTTCGGTACCGTAGGCGAAGAAGATGTTGGGTAAACGTGACTCGATAACAATTTTGCGCTTACCTTTTATAAGTTTCACTACCTCGGTGGTAGGATAGAAAGCCGTGATGCCTTTGGCGGTCATATAGTCGTATGCTTTTTTCTCTCTACCATAGGTGGTGCGTAAAGCATACCAATGAGGAATTTCTTCCTCTTTTTGCACTTTAGGCTTACTTGCTATATGGGCATTTCTGGTGGACACCCCTGTTTGTGAACTCTCGGCGGAAACTGTGCTTTGAGCTTCGGGGAGGGCGTCGGAGGTAAGTCCAGCGCAAGGAGGGAATTCACCTCCTCCTGAGGTGTGTACATCTTCTGATGTCCATTCATCGACTTTCATATCGGTGCTAACTTTTTTCTAGACAGAAATCCGTTAAATTGCGACAAAAAAAAGCGTGGAATCGTCCTGTTGTCTATTCCACGAACTGAGGCTCTTCCAACTGCCTATCAAAGTTGAACAGACAACGTCAGAGCCCACGCCGATATGAAAATCATTACCGTAAAGAGACCTATATAATACATTAGATTGCGTCCAAAAGGATACAATCTATGCTTACAGGTCTCCACGGGATTGATATAATCACACCCGGGACATCTACCGTTGGCTACGTTCAAGACTTTGATACTGATAGTTTTGGAAGATTTCAGTTCGCCTTAAACACAGCGTCGATAAACGCCTTCTATGTCTGGATTGCCTTCCCACCCAATGCCCGCTTTCGTATAGATATGTCATGGTTGACTTCACTACACTCAGCACGGCGTAGGCTGCCGACTCGGTTATCATGAAAGAACCCGTCTTACTGCGACAACTGCGGTCTGGCTATACAATCCGACTGCAAAAATACGAAAATTTATTGAGAAAAGACAAGAAATGGCAGAAAATATAAATACGACGTTGTAAATTTAAGACTATTTAAGCCGAATCGCTTTAATATCTCAGAAATTTTGTATAAACAAATGCTGTTCTTATGCAATCTTTGTAAGTTACGAGGCCAATATACTTGAAGTGCCGATGAAGTATAACTTCGACAGGCTATGAAGTGCTACTTCGATGGTTGATGAAGTATTATTTCGTTTTTATGGGATGTATAATAGTTGAAGTTCTGTCATTCTTCGCCTTTTGATGGACGGAATGCATTTGCCTCTCCATCTGCAAAAGTCAAGGTAATCTTTTTCTATGTCACGCAATCCTCGTTCAATCTTTTGCAGGAGACGGCTCTTCGGAAATCTTTTGTTCCCTAATATTTTGTAGGGTCCGACATTGTAGGCAAGTACGGCAAGGAGTAGTGAGTCCTTGCCATACTTGCGGAACATGGCGCATAACTTGGTAATGTCTGAACGCAACAGAGAATCGGCATGCTGATAGGTGAGGTTCTTGCTGAACTTCTCATGCGGCAAAATCCGATGTCCCCATCCGATATAGGGATAGTTGCGCTTAATATCGTGCCATCCCTCGTAATACTTGATGCAGCGCACCGCTCGTTCTAAGGGAGGTAATGCGAAGATGCCCAAGTCGGTTTGGCTTGGGCTATCTGTTGTGGGTGTCTTGTTCTGTGCCATGATATTCTGGCACAGCAGCAAGAGCGTTAGGAGAATGTATGTCTTTATCTTTTTTATCATGGACGTTGTTTTGGTTTTGGGGATGTCATTGTTTTGTCACTTGGCATTCTTCTTGTTGAATATCTCTGCTATCATGGCTTTCACGTCCTCACCAACTTGCACGAAGTTTTTATAGAGGATGCGCTCACGCTCATCACGGCTCTTGAAGGTGTAGAACTTGGGCAGTGGCATATACTCGCTTTCTTCTTTCTTGATGTCTGCCATATTGAAGTCGGTCTTGCAATAGAACTTACTGGTCTTGAACTCGTCGCTTTCCTGTATGTTCATACTGCCATTCATGCCGGTCTTGGTTGCCACAAAGTCTCTTGCGGTCTGTCCGCAGATCCATCCTGTCGGCATATCCGAAATTTTGGAGGCAGGGACAAGGCTGTCCATGTTCTCGTTCAGGTTAATACTTGTTTTGTCTCGGTCGATGGTCACACCTTTCTTCAGTTGCACCACTTTTCCGAAAATGTCGGAGGACAGCCATTCGAGCGTTTCCTTGCTTCGTGCCGAACCGCTCACCACATTGCCTACGGTGGTGATAATCTTCTGCATACCAACCTTGCCATAGTCGGCTTCCAACTGCGGCAACTCCTGAAAGCCCAGGGCTACGCTCACCTTGTTGCTTCGGGCTGTGCCTATCAGTCTGTCTATTTTGTGGAAGTAGAGGGTCGGCAACTCGTCCACGATGATGCTCACGGGGATGTTCTTGCCTTGTCCTGTGTTCACTCGTGTTACCAAGCGATTGAGAATAAGGGCGTTCAATGCTCCAATGATGCTCTCCATTTCTGGGTCATTGGCTATCAGCAGATAGCTCGGATTCTTCGGATCACTGACCTTCAGGTCGAAGTCATCGCCGTCCTTGTGGAATATCCAATAGCTTTCCTTGGTGGCAAGACGTGAGGTATAGACACGCAGTGTACCTATCATACCCTCCAACTGCTCCATTGCCTTGTTCTTCAAGGCGGTCTGGAACGGTCCCAATAAGGGTGCTACCTCATTGTCGGTCTCCAGCACATTGAAGATTGTCTGGTAACTTTCGTTCAAAAAACTAAGAATATGAGGCATATCGCTATACTTGCCCAACCAATAGGCTGGCTCCACTTCTTCTCCTGCATGGTTAAACACCTTACCGGTCGGCTTCATCTGCATGGTCTTCGGGTCAAGTACTTTCTCTGCTATCAGTATCTTACCATCCTTGTCGTATGGCTCTTTGCCATAGTTGATGAAGAAGTAGATACAGGCGGCGAGGAAGTTGACGGCTGAGGTCTGGAAGAACTGGTCGCTACCGCCACCGCCTTCCTTCTTTCCTTTTTGCAGGGATTCAAGTAATGTCTCTGCGGTCTCGCTCGCTGCTGCCAAGTTATTGATATACTTCTGCTGTATCGGGTTCACTCGCTTGGAGTATTCCACATCCACGAAGTTGATGATGTTGAACTTGCAGCCTTCTGGCAGTTTGCCCAACTTTTGGTTCTTCTTATAGTGGTAGTACAGTTTGGTTGCCAAGGTAGGGAACTTGTAGTCGTAAACGACCATGGCAAAGCCTTTTGCACTATGCTGTCGAATGAACGGCTCGATGATGGAGAATGTCTTACCGCTACCCGGTGTGCCCACTACCCAGGTGCCACGGAATGGGTTCACGATGTTCACCCATCCCTTGCGGAACTTGCCCTTATAGTAGTAGCGCATGGGTATATTCACGCTGTATTTGTTGTATTCCTCCTTTTGGCACTGCTCGAAACTCTCGTTCTCAAAGTTAAAGCGGTCTTTCATTAGTCCTTCCTTCAGAAACTTCGAGATGTTATCCAAGGCGATATGCACCAATACCGTTCCGATGATGGTTGCCACCATATATAGGATGATGTTTAATCTTAGGGCATAGAGACGAGTGTCCATTGCATAGCCGAAGAGCCACACGGACAATACCAGCAGCAGCACGCCACTCACCAGTGGGTACAGCACCTGCTTTCGGGCATCAAACTCCAGATGTTTCTTGTTTCTCGTGCCTACACAGGTGATGCACACCAACAGGAACGTCACCACCTTGCTATACACCAAGTTGCCGTCATGGTAGATGAACCACTGCTTGATGCGGTCGTGCAGGTCGCACACCACACCGCCAAAGCCGTCTATCGCCCTTGGGTCTATGGCATACTCAAAGAACTCCATCAACACGGATATGTAGATGACCGCCCTGAATATCTTGTAAAATCCTTGTAACTCCTTGCTTTCTTCCATTGGATATAATTGCTATTTTAGAAAAATCGGATTGAATGAGTCGGCTGACAGCACATCGCTATAGTTCACTTTCAATGAGATGGTGCGACCGCTGATTTGGTTCTCCGTCATTTCGATGGTTAATTGCTTGTCATTCGGGAATGTCATTTTCCGAATGACTATCACATTGCGGTAGCCATAGCGGAAACGCTTGGTCTGCTCCAACGTGAAGACTGGATGCAACTCTATCATCTGCGAGTTGGTTGCCTTGGTGGTCTTCTTGTCCGTCAGCTTCAATCGTATTTGGTCTATATCAAATGGTATATGCGTCTTGTTCTCCACCGAGAAGTCCAGGAAAAAATAGTCGCCCGATGAATAGATGTTGTTCAGTCGCATTACCATCTTATGGACTTTGGTCTTCACATTGTTCACATGGGCTTCCGAACTCCATATCTGGCGAGCATAACGAGCCATGTCCGTTGAGGACAATGTGACCGCAGGGTTGTTATAGGCATTCTTTTCTATCTGTTGTATCTCCTTATCCGTCACTGCCTCTTGCAATCTTGTTGTATAGAGCAGCGCATACTGGGTACGGTATCGTTCTGTCACTATGGTCACGATGGCAAGCACTTCACCATCTTCATGCAGTCCCTCCTTGGGCTTCAGTCGCACGGTATTGTTGATGGGTTGGTCTCCTGCTATCTTGTCGGTGGATATATCCACAAAGCGGATGGGTTCGCTTGCCGTAATGACCGTAGTCACTTGCTCGTTCACAGTCAGTTGCTCCATTTCCTGGTAGGTGCAGGGCTGATAGCTCTCCGCACAGGTCTGTTGTGCCATCATCGGTATGGCACTTATCGCACACATCATCAGTGCGCCAATGGTCTTCTTGATATTCATATTCGTATTCTTTGAATGTTGATGTTTACTTACTCTTGGTCTCTTTGCTGTTTATCAGATACACAAAGGTGCCATATTTCAGTTTCACTTTATTCTTCTTGATAGCCTTGCCTATGGCATTGCTTGTTTTCTGATAGGCATTCTGCATGGTCTGCATGCCCCATTGTGAAAAACTACTGCCAGTATTGGTGGTGTTCATATCCACATTGCCGGTCACGGCTCCGCTTGCCACATCCTTGGTGGTCTCACGGAACTGGCTGCTTGGCACATACAATCCTTCCATGCCGTCTGTGTCATAGAGTGACAGGTTGATTTTCACTATCTCGTCATCCACCAGCACACTTTTTACCGTGCCTTTCACTCGTTGTGAACTGAAACCGCTCATGGTGGCATACAGGTATGCGCCTTTCTTCACTATCATCTCACCGATTTCCACATCATCGAGCAGTCGCAAGCGGACACGGCTTCCATCCACGGCTTTCACATTCTCGTCAATGATAGCCTTTATCAGTGTCGGCTCTTTCTCATTCACTGCCAAGGTGTTGAAGTAATCCGATGATGTCTTCACCTTTTTCACCACCTCATTTGGCTTGTCATTCTCGTCCGCTTCCTTTCTGGCATTCTCATTCACCTTGATTTTGCCTTCAATGTTGATACCGCCCTTGGCTGTAGCTGTTGTTTCATCGGATGCTGTTGCTGAAGACGATGAGTTCTGTTGCGTGGCTTGCTGTCCCTTCAACCTTGCTTCGGCAAGTGCCTTGTTCAGCTCTGCCAACGCCTCGTTCTCTCTTTGTCGCTCATGGGCTTCTTGCGCTTCTCTCGTTTTCTCCAGTTCAGCTTGCCTCTTGGCTTCGGCATCCAACTGTTGCAGTTCTGCATCCGAATACTTGCTTTGGTATTCTTCTTTTTCTTGCTCATTGTCTCGGTCTATATTTTCCACGGCACTATGGTCTTCTATCTTGCCGTAGGCGTTCAACATGTTCTCATATTTACCTCCGATACCGTCACCACCCTTGATATGGGCTTGTGGCAGGTTCGGATTCAGATATTCCGTGGTCTGCATATTGGCATCCTGCTTTTCCGCCACCTCGGTATCAAAGAGGTCGAAGATAAAGTAGGAGGCACCGAGCAGTGGAAGATAGACAATCGCAGGTAGCATGTACTTGGGTTGTCTGAAATTGATTCTTTCTGTCAGCTTCATCGTTATTTGTATTTATGAGGATGGCGTGCATCCTCATTGGTTCTTACTATGTTCTTTGCATTCCCCATATTCTGATGGCGAGCCTTTATCAGCGAGTCCTGTCGCTCCGTGGCGGTGCGTCGCTCACCCTGATAGTGATAAGCTCTTGCCATGCGATAGATGTTGAAACTGAAGCTCACACCTACAAAACCGAACACGATGACCAAGAACAGTGTCTTGTGCAAGTCGGCAAACCTCTGCACCTTGGCTGCCGCTTTGTCGATTCTGCACATCTTGGCAAACTTCCTTCCGGCTCTCACGTCTCGCTCATAGCGTTCCTTGTATTTAGGGTCGTCCTTGTCGGGCATCTTCTCCCCAATGAGCATCTGCTTAAATCCTTTTGTGTTCATCGTTATTTCTTTTTTACCTTTTTACTTCTTTACCCTTTTACCTTCAATAGTTGCTCTTCGTCTTCTGGTCAATATCCTTGTTGAGCAAGGTTCTCCAGTTCACTATCAGCAATCCATGTGGATTGTTGTCAGTCCTCGGAACTCGTTTCAGTTGTCCTGCCGTCACCAGTTCACGGGTCAGCACATTGGTTCTGCGCTCGATGCGCTGTCTGCCGTAGTAGGTAAACTCCATCTTCTCCTTGTTGAACTTGATACTGTCACAGAAGATGCTGAACACGGCACTTGTTCCCATGATGTTGGAGTAGAAACCCTTTTCTTTCAGCGTATTGTACTGCGCCAATCCTGTCTCATCCACCAAGTACATGGCTTTCTCCATCGTGTATTTGATGTACTTGTCATCTGGTGCCAATGTGAAGAAATAATGATGGAACATCTCGATATGGCTCTTTGCTTCCACATCCAATGTCTCATCCATCGTCGTACGCTGCACCAAAATTGGTACGTTGCCGTCCAACACATAGATTTTGTTCTGTGCATCCACCACCATATTCTTCGCCGTCCAGATGCTACTGATACTTATCAGCACGCACCCAACCAGAAACAGGCTACAGATGATAGTCACCAACTTCACCTTATTCTCTAAATTCTTGATTACCATTGCTATTTCGTTATTTACCTTTTTACTCTTTTACCTTTTTACCTTTAATGAACAACATGGGCAAGTGTTCCCTGTGCCGACATTTTGGCTTGCTGTGCCACACCCTCACCGAAGTTTCTGGTAGAGAATGCGGTATCGCCCTCTGGTATCATCCATGCCGCAAGGTCTGGAACTAAGTTCAAACACTTCAAAGCCACGATACTTGCTGCCATCAGATACCCTGCCGAGAAGAACGAGTTCTGCAAATATGCCGCCATCGTCTGCTCACTGGCGGTGATAGCCGTCAGGTTCTCCACCTGTATGCAGAGCACGATGTCGAAGAGCAATAGCACGTAGAAGCCCACGAAGTAGAGCATGGCTCCATAGAAATGCACGGTCAGATACCTTGTCAGCCACTTCGCCCAACTGCTTTCCCATTTCGGCAGTAGCGAGAACGCCCATTGTATCGGTCCAAATATCGTCAGCATTCCCAACAGTATCTGTTGACAATAGATGGTGCTCCACCAACCGATACGGAAGACGATCAATGCTATCAGCATCACAATCTTGTCGATGTTCACTACGGCTCCTGCAGTCAGTGAGGTAAACCACAGCTTGGCTGCGTCCTTTTCCATGTTGGTCACTTCATCCACACCTGTCTGCTCCATGGTCGATTCCACCAGATTCGGGTCTGTTGTTCCCTTATGGGCAATGTCTGCCTGGGCTTGTACGTTGGTGTACATCGTGTCTCTGGTGTAGATGAGCTGCTGAACTTCCGTAAACTTGTCCTCTATCTGTGTGGCTTCCGCCTCATATAGGTCATGGGTATAACTTCCAATGGAGTTTGGTATGTAACTCAGAAAGTCCAGTACGCACCAATTGCTGCCACTGTTCGTCATGCCTGTATCGGCAGGTGGGTACCACCAACAGAGGATGATGCTTATCACCAATGGCTTGAATAGTTTCATCACATCCAGTGGCTCATGCTTCACCATCATCTTGTAGGCCATGTTCGCTGCCACCACGATAGAGAAGAGGGCTGCGAGTGCCATACACATTTGAACGACCCACCAAAAAGGCCCATTCGAGCCTGTGAAAGTAGCGTCGCACAGGAACTCGTTGGTCTTGAAAATCACGTCATCAATCTCTTCTTCCAAGATGTTGATGCCGAAGTCGGATAATATGCTGCTGTTGTCTGCCATAACTCCTTATCTGTTTATTTTCAAATCATTGTCATCCTCATTCGAGCCGTTATTACCGCCAGAATATGTGTTGTTTCTCACTGCCATTCCTGCCTCTCGCCATTTGCTGGATGCACTGCTGATGATACTTCGTTTGTTGGCGGTCTGGTAGTTGCCGTTTGCTGTCAACAATTCCTTGGTCTTGCTGGCATTCGACATCTGCACCAGTTGCTTCACAAGTGTCTCGTTCTGTTTTGCCACATCTGTATAAATCTGTAGGTACATCTTCTTACGCTTGGCATTGGGCATATAGGCATCCTTGGTGGCTTTGATGGCTGTCTCATAGACATGATAGTATTCTGTCCAGCGTTGCTTGTCACCGATGGATCCGCCTACAGGCAGGATGCGGTCGATGTTGCTCTTGAAGGCATTCATCTTGCTGTTAATTTTGCTTCCTTCCACTTTCCAGGCGAGGTCAATCTGACGGTCTGCCATATTCAACGCCTCAATCTCTGCTCTTTTGGTCAGGGCAGAGTCGATGGCTTCGGCATATTCCACTTGATTGTAAGCTCCGATTCCTGCCGTGGTACGATAACCGAGTTTGTTCTTACTCGCAGCCGATTTCTTGTAACTGCTGTGCAGTAACTGATAGTACAATTCTGGTGACAGACTACCACTACCGATTTCCATCACCGTTATCTGGTTCTTTTTCGAACTGTCATGATTGTATGTTACACCACTTTGGGCATTGCCGCTGATAGCGACTCCCAACATCAACATGATGGTTCCTATTCTTGTTTTCTTTCTATCCATGCCTATACATTATTATATATGGGATTATAAATTCTTCGTTCTCTCAATATCCGAGTTTACCTGCCACTCGCCACCGACCGAAGGCATCTTCCAGTATTTGCTGCTTGCTTTTGGTTCGGTAAACCTTTTCTTTCCAATAGCCGATGCGCACTTGGATATATCGCCACGACTCAAAGTAGCTTTTGTTCAGATGCTTCTCTATATTGTCAAGCGAGGTGTTGATGCTTTCCAACACCACAAGAAGGTCTGCCGTAGAACACGCTGCCGCTCCTGTGGCATACAGCACCAAGTCGCTCACGCTTTTGTAGAGGTATTCGCCTTCATTTGCGATATTCTCTATGGCTCGTCGGTTGATGCCTATCAGTATGGTATCGGCAAGCGAGATGCGCTTTCGTTTGATGACTTTTTTGTTGTAGTCATCCAACAGCTTCTTATAGTCCGATATTCTGTCGCTCACACCCTCGTAGGTGGAGTACACGTTCAGACTGGTTCGTAAACTTTGATATAGCACATCTATCACATCAAATGCCCTGGTGTACTTGTCAAGGTCAACATTTAGATCCTTGTATGCTTTGGTTTCGTCCTTGCTGTAACTATGCAACAGTTTGTTGCTGTATTCCAAAGTGCTTCTTGCAAGCAACAGGCTCCGCTGTTTCTTGTGGTCATTGATGTAGGCTTCTACGCTGGCAACATCAAATCCCCATTGGGCGAATGTTTTAGAGGGGAGGGCGAGGAGCAAGATTGCTACCAGCAATGTTCTCACAATATCCATTCGTCGCTTCTTGCTCACTGACCCTGCAACCCTCTCCGCTGCATCAGCCTTGTATTCTTTTCTATTTCTCATTTTCATTGTCTTCATCATTAAACTTGCCGTGATAATCATCTGAATGTTTGGTGTCGGCAGCTTTCCTTAACCAACGTTTCTTGCATTTCTCCACCAGTGTCAACCGTCGTCCTTCGTCAGCATTGATATGTGGAGCGATGTCCATCAGCACGTCGATGATGTTGCGCTTGTAGTGCATCATCTTCTCCAACGATACCAAGTCTGCGTATATCTTGGTGATTCTGCTGTCCACCTCTCTGGCTATCTCTAACCTATCGCTCGACCATAGCAGATGAAAGGTATCATCGGTGTTATTGTCATCGGCAGGTGCGCTCTTAGCATATTCGGTGGTTATCTTGCACGATGGATATTCCTGTGCGATTTCCGAGATGCGCTTGTTCACTTCGTTCGCCTTTTCCTGCTCGGTCTTGCTTGGGTCAAGCGTTATCACATCCACTACCGAGGTGTTGGTGTATTCCGATGTCAGCTCCCAACAGATCTGCAGGATGGCTCTGTGTATCTTGATGCCCAAGAAAAATTTCGGCTTTCTGGCAATCTTCAATGTTGCCTTGAAGGTGATGATGCCGTTGATGTTGGGCATGGTGGCTTTTCGAATGTAAGTATAGCCGCTCCATGTTCCTTCCCCTTGCCAAGTTAGGTTGTAGGCACTCTTGCAGTCGTTCATAATGGCTGGTATGCGATAGTAGTCATCCGTCGCCACGTCATTGTCCTTTCCTGCCTCTGCCTTGGCTTCCTCTATTTCCCTTTGTTTCTGTTGCCATGTGGCAAGTTCTTTGTTCAGTTGTTCGATGGAAGCCTTGTTCTTGTTGTATTGCTCCCGATACTTGGCTGCATCTTCCACACTTGCATTGGCGATTTGCTTGACAAGTGATTTGTTCTCCGCTTCCAACTGATTGATTTGCGATTGCAAAGAGGTTATCTTGGCATTGGCTTCCTTCTCCTGCTTATACAAATCTGAGAGGTCGAGGGTGTTTTCTGTCACCGATGTTGTCATGGCGCATTTCTTGCTGTGGTCATTCAGCGAACCGCCACAACTCTTGCATTTGTATTGTGTGGTGCCTTGCCCCAACTGCACACCGTCGCAGCATGTCACACTGATGGTCACGCTCTCACATCCCTTCAGTTTGGCGGCATCGGTTGCCTGATAGTAGTTGCGTGCATCACTGCCTATATAATAGGTATAACCTTCCTCGTTGTCATTCCATTCGCTCAACCGGGCTTGCAGTTGTGCCTTGAAGGTGTTCAAGTCCATCGAATAGGAGTCAAAGACTGCCTCATACACTTCTTCTGTCCTGTTCCAACTCTTGTACACCTGTATCTCGTAGGCGTATGCCTTCTGTTTCTGTCCTTTTTTCTTGCTACTGATGATGTAGCTGTTCAACCAATAGCTGATGCTATAAGTAAAGCCGTCATTCTGGTTGTTGAGCTGTTGCACCCTTGTTCTTGACCATCCTGCATGATTCTCCGAGTTTTGCAGGATGGCTTCCTTTTGGCTATTGTTGGGATAGAAGTTGGCATCCTTGGTGTTGATTCTGTACCAGTGGTCGCCTTTCAAGATGCTGTTGTCATCGGTGGGCGGTACATAGTCGCACAGTTTTTCTCGTCCTTGGTCTCGTCGGGCGATATACCATCTTTGCGTGTAGTAGTTTCCTGCCGTCTCATCCAGATAGTCCGTCATCCATGAGGTGAGGTTATAGTTGGCAAGAGAGAAAAGTCCTGCAACGTTGTCCTTGCCTCCAATCATGCCCAAGAGGGTGTTGCCTACGCTCTTGTCAAGACTTTTGAACAGCGAGGAATAGTTATCCACGATGTCGATGGCAGCACTGAGCTTGCCCTGGAAGAGGTCGTTGAACTGGCTGCTCTGCAACAGGGCATTGCCAATATTGTTCATTCCCGCTCCTGCAAGGTTGGCTCCTGCCTTATACAGATTGTCGATGTCGGATTTCAGATTGTCCACTGTAAAATTGCCTGGCACCTTCGACAAATCGTCCAACATCTTCTTCCAATCCACGTTGCCAATCTCTGAAAGTTTCAGTATGGCAGCTATCTCCTGGTTGATTTGTAGAAAGGCGATGTCCGAGAATGTGAGGGTGCTGTTTGTTACCACACTCTCAAACTGCATGCACAGGTTCTTGGTGTCGTCACATATCTTCATCAGATAGGTTCCCCAATACAGGGCAGTCTGCGGACTTTTCAGCATCATTCCTGCCACCGTCCATATCTTCGGCATGATTTTGCCCGACACCATGTTGTAGATACGGCGGTAATAGTAGTTCTCTGTGCTACTGTTCCAGATGCCCAAATCCGTCATTGCCTTGCGTTCCAAGAATTTTGAGGCGAAGATGCCGGCACTTGCCACTTCTGCTGCATTATAATGCTTCAAGATGTTCTGCACCTGCTCGTTATAGTATGCCTCTGCCACGGCTTCCGTTCCGTATGCAGCAGCCATAGCAGCCACCGTCTGCTTGTCATAGTTCACGCTGTAGTACTGTGCGTCAGCCTTTGCCAACACACAGACTATCAGCATTATGATGGATAGAAGTCGTTTCATCTTTGATTACTTTTTATTTTTGTTCCCTAAATTCAGTACTTTTCCTGCCTGATTTACCTTTTGAGCAAAAGCGAGGCTCTTGCTGATACCACTTGCATCCCAATCCCTGCAATAGGCTTCGATAGCTTGTTGGTGTTTGCATTTCAACACTCGCTTGTAGAGTTTTAATGCTTCCTTCTCCGCTCGTTCCGTGGTGTAGGTCATATAGCACTCATGCGGTTCTTCCACACCATACACATTGCTGGTCTGTCCTCGTCTGATGAACACTTCACGAAAGAAACTACGTCCTTCCTTATTCTCCAAACGGTTGATGGTGAATATCTTCTTGCAGTCCACATCGGTCAAACCGAGTATCGCCTTGATGGTGTCGAATCGTTCCTTGAACTTGCTCTGGTCGAGCAGCATCACCACATCCGAGTTGTTGATGATGGCTTCTTTCACTATCTCACTGCCGATGATGTCCTGTATCTCCTGTGTCACCACACCCACGCTTGCCCAGAATTTTCTGGCGGTCTTATACAGATATTTTATGTATTCCGCCATCATGGGCGAGGCGATGGCTTTCCATGCCTCCTCGATGATGAGCATCTTTCGGTTCTTTTTGATGCGCATCTTCTGCAGGAACACGTCCATGATGATGAGCGTCACCAGTGGAAAAAGCAGTGGATCATCCTTGATACTGTCGATTTCGAAGACGATGAAGGTCTCATCAAACAGACTGCTGTCCATATTCTCATTCAGTGTCACATCGTGGCTGCCTCCTTTATAGAAGTCCTTCAACAGATAGTTGTAGGATGACAGGTCTATGCCATGCAGACCGTTCTCCTCGCATATCTTCGGCAGTCGCTCAGTACTGAACTCATAGAAAGTGTTGAAACAGAGGTTGCTCACTCTCTTGGTGGTGAAATAGGCATCGTAATACTCGTTGATGACTTGTTCTATCAGTCTGTCTTCGGTCTTGCTCACTGTGCCTTGACTTCCTTTCCATATCAGCATCACGAGGTTTTTCAGGAATCCCAACTTTTCGATGTTCCATTCCTCTCGCTTGATTTTGAAAGGGTTCATCGTGATAGGATGCTCCTCGGTATAGGAAATGTATTTTCCGCCGAAGTATTCACACAGTCCCTCATACGAGTTACCTGTATCTACCAGCACGATGTCGGTGTCCTGCTCATGGGCTTGGCGCACCATGGAGTTAACATAAAAGCTCTTGCCGCTTCCCGAAGGACCGAGGACAAAGAAGTTGCTGTTGTCAGTCAGCTTATTTCGTCCCTCTTTTCCTGATATGTCGATGGCCACTGGTACTCCTTGGCGGTCGGTATAATAGACCTTGAATGGCGTGTCCTCGCTATGCACAATCTTTTCCTTGTACATCAGGCAGGTGGCGGCATCGCCCAAGGTCAAGAATCGGTCGTAGTCGGCATTCATCCCATAGCAGTTGCCGGGGAAAGAGTTGACAAACAGTTCCAACTGGTTGTAGGCTCGCTTCGAAATATGGATGCCCATCCTGCCAAAGGCATTCTCCAGATGGTTGGTACACTTTTGTATATCCGTGTCTGGCTTCACCGTCACTATCAGATTATAGTGGGTATATACCAGTTGTTTGTTTTCTCTCGCTATCACCTCCTGCACTCGCTTGATGTCCTCCACGGCAATCAGATTGCTTGGGTTTGGCATACTGCCATGACGGTTCTTCTTTTTGTCGAGCAGGGCAAGCTCACGCTTCTGGTTCGGCACAAAGATGATTTGGTTATACACCACACTCTCCACACCTGGTATGCTGTCCACCAAGGCTACCAGATCCACTGGCATACTGGTGTTGTTCACCTCGATGTTGGTAAACGGACGGATTTGTGTCGGCAAGTTGGCGCAATCCACATCCACAAGACTATATACCTTACAGCGTCTGTCACCCATACCTATCATCTCGTCATCCACCTTGAATCCTGTCATGCTCACCATCTTGTCACGGAAGTTCATGGCAAAGAAGCGGTCAACATACACACTTGCTTCTTGCTTGTTCAAGAACTCCGACTTGATACCGGCATCCTTCAGTTGGTCTTGCACCTTTCTGATTTTCACTAAGAAATCTCGCCATTTCTTGTTGTCGAAAGACATCAGACGGCTCTTCTTGTTCTCCTGCGTAATGGTCAGATAGGTCATACTGTCCGTATATTCTCTTCCGTTGAAATAGCGGAAGTAGGATTCGGAAAGGAACTCGTGTCCCTTGCCACTCTCATCCTTGAACTGCTTTCTGGTAAAGATGTCCTGCTTGTGCAGGGCATAGCCTTCACCCAGAGTCTGTGCGATGGCAGCAAACAGATTGGTGAACTCATAATAGCTGTCTATATTGGCAGAATATTTCTGCACTGGGTTCTCCATTCTCAGGATGGCAGAATACTCTCCAGTCTTTGTATAGAGCACACCGATACCGTCCGTGTCTTCCACGGAGAAGTAGATGTCCTGAAAGATTTTCTTCCGCTTGCCTCCAGTACCAAAGGCATAGACCGATATGGCCATGCCAATGCAGATTGCCACGAAAAATAAGATTACATATAGTACCATATTCGTTTATTCTTCTGTTTCTTCGGATGATTGATGATTTTCTCCCATACTGGATGATTTGTTGTCATTCTCTTGATAAGAGGTATTGTAGCTTTCTTCGCCATAAAGGGTTGATACACTATCCTTTGCAGTGGAATCCATCCTGCTTGTTTGTGTTTCCACGGTCGCAGGATGTTCTTCTGCCTCTCTCGCCCAAGTAGCTCTTGCCTTGTCAGCACTCCTCATGGCATCCAATGTGGGTGGCTTGTAGGTCTTGTCCTTGCATGCGGTCAGCAATATGCCAGCCAATGCCATAATGATAATGTTCTTTGCTTTCATGCTCATAACCATTCTTTTATGTCAAAGATGCGATACTTTCGCTGAAACAAATAAAGGTAGACCCACACCCTTGGGGGAGAATGAGCCTACCAGTCGTTCACTTTCTACTTGTAATCCACATCTTGGTCATGTCGATACTTTTTTTGTTTCACATTTTTATATGCGCTTGCTGTAGGCATAGATAAACACTCCTTGGTCGTTCTTCTTGGTATGCAGTCCCTTCCGTTGCTTGAACATGATGAGACCTACACCCGTAGTGATTGCCACGACCAACACTATCAGTCCTGCAATAATACCCATCAGACAGTAGGCGGCAATGAAGCCGATGATGGCTCCTCCTGCCGTGGCTGCTGCCCAATAGATATACCGCCCTTGTATTCCCATGAATTCAAGGGGCTTCTGGAGTCCCTTGAACAGTGGGTAGTCGGGGTAGCGGATTTCCTGCTCTTCTCTTACCATTCTTCACGTCGTTTCTCACTTACTGAATATGCACGGAATAACTCTCACTCGTTAGTTGGTCACACCGAAGAACAATGGCAATGCCTGTGCTGCTGCCACGAGGAAGATACATGCTCCTACAATCATCATGATCTTCTTCTTGACATCCTGCTCCTCGTTGTTCATGGCGATGTAAACGCTGATAGCACCCACTACGGCTACAACACCTGCAATGGCATAGCAGAGTTTGACCACGATAGGCACATACTTGGCAATTTCCTCCGTCACTGTTGTAAGTGCGGTGGTACCTGCCGTGTAGTCACCAGCCGAGTTCTGCGCCATGGCAATGCCACCGCCCACAAGGAGCATCAATGCCAATG
>OCQZ01000075.1_pt1 | contig 26382 bp, 45 predicted proteins | sample 1538921 | NCBI WGS metagenome assembly OCQZ01 (sample SAMN03418269, study PRJEB22391) | human gut metagenome | biome: human-gut; feature: organic feature; material: feces | host: Homo sapiens | place: Tanzania | collected 2013-01 | reverse complement strand
GTTCCTGCTATCTGTAATTCTCTCGTTCCTGCTAAAAAAATATTTAATTTTTTCGATTTCCCCTTGACATCCCACGCATTGCGTGGTATAATCCAAGTGTAATCAAGAGAGGGCCGCAGCCCTCCGAAAACGCGAAAGGGGTTAGTACTATGAGCAGCAATGGTAATTGGTACGCAGTGCAGAGAGACCGCGAGGACAGCGATTGGGGCACCGGCAGTTTTGACTGGGACGAGGCTGTGGCAATGGCCAAGAGCCGCGGCTGTCTCCTGATTGCCGAGATCGACGGCCAGTATGATGACAACGGCGAGCCCACCGTAGACCCCATCTGCGTTGCAGAGTACATTTCCGGCGAGGACTTTTAACCTAACGTCAAGGAGGATTGCGCCATGACCGCCCATGAGCTGATTAAAAAATATGACATCGTCCTGCAAACCAAGCTGACCGGCAACGGCTTGGAGCCCACCGGCACCTTGATGATCCGCAACGCGGCCGCGTGCAAGCGCGCCGGTGGCCTTGACGCGGTCAAGGCCGCAAAGCCCGAGATCATCGCCATTTTGATGGCGGAGCGAGACGCCGCCGCGCGGGAGCGCGCGGCGCGCGAGGAGAAAATCAGCAGCATCCCCGGTCTTGCCGAGATCAAAGCGGCCCAAGACGATTTCTCCCGCTGGTATGATGAGTTTAGAGCCAGCTTTGACGGCGAGGGCGGCGGCGGCGTTGGCGTCCGTCCCAAGCCCAGCTATGATCTGGATGCCCTCTATGCCAGGTATCCCCGCGCGAAGGCGTATCTTGACGCCAGCGCATACGCCGATGCAGCACACGATGCCAAGGCCGCCGCCGGCCGGAAAGCATTGGATGCTATTATCAACGGTGAGGACTACGCCCAGGCTATCGCCGCCATGGAGGCAGAGTGGTCTGACTATACCGTCGCCCACATGTGGGATTGAGCGATGCAGGAGGTTATCCCAATGGGCAATTGTCAAGGCATGCCGGACAGCACTTTTGCCGCCCTTTGGTCTGCGGCGCTCTCCGTACCTGACCGTGATGTCTTTTTGTCAGATCCCGCTTTTTCCGCCGTCCCGCTCGATGAGCGCGGCAGCGTCTGGGACGTCGCCCACATGACCATCCGCGGCATCCGCCAGCACACCGGCCTCTCCCAGGCCAAGTTTGCACTGCATTTCTGCATCCCCCGCCGGTCTGTAGAGGACTGGGAGGCCGGGGCCCGCACCTGCCCCGACTACCTCCGCCTCCTGCTTGCCCAGGCGGTTGGGCTGTATCAGAGATAGGCGCTTGGATTACACCAAAAAGCAAAGGCCCCGGCCAGATGGCCGGGGCCTTGTTATGCTCACATCTCCTTCACCCTCTTGAGGAACACCACCATCTGTTCCCGGGTGCAGAAGCTCCTGTACTGCTTGTTGCCGTGCTCGTCGCCCCGGATGATGCCGTTTTCCTCCGCCCATTCCCTGGCCTGCGCGCTCCAGTCCTCCGGCTCCTGCTGGGCAAGCCGCCGCAGGTAATCGTCCATCATGGCGTCAAACTGCTCTTGGGTCACGTCCTCTTCGCCCCCTTTCAGCGCCGCGTCCACGTCCCGGCGGAAGTCGTCCATGGTCTTGCCGTGCCGGGGGAACCAATGCCCCACGTCCCCGTGGCCGGAGGCGATGTCCAGGTCGTGGCCCTCCTTGTGGTCGATGACTACCCCCGGCTCCATGGGGTCGAGACCATAGAGGCGGCACAGATAGGCCGTCAGCTCCACCGCCTCCCGGTACACCCGGCGGAAGTAGTCCCCATCCTCCAGGCCGTCCTCGCAGATCTCAAAGGCAATGTGGGTGTTGTTGGCCGCGTCTCCGCAGTGCCAGCCCCGCCAGTTCCACGGCAGGGTCTCATAGGAGGCCACGTTTCCGTCCTTGTCAAGGCCCACAAAGGCGTGTACGCATTTCTTCACCCCTGGCCGGTTCCAGTGGTTGCCCGCCGTGTTGCGCCCCAGAAGCCCGTCGTCCGGCTGCACATAGCGCCGCAAATTGGGGTTGTTGGCCCCGGTGGAGTGTACCATCACCCCCTTGGGCTTTATGGTGCGCCCCGCCCGGTAGCAGTCGTTCTCCGTGAGGATGCACTTTCTGAGGTTCATTTCCCCCCACCGTCCACCGCGTCCTGCACCTTCTGGCTCTGTGTGCCGAAATAAAATGCGATGACCACCGCGTAGACGGTCATAAAGTCCTGGCTGATTGCCCCGACGACGGCCATGTAGGCAAATACCCCGGTGAGCACCAGGGTCACGATGCTTTTCACGCTCAGCAGGTTCCCCAGCCGCTTGATGATACTCTCTTTCATGCTTTTCTCCTTTCTCATGCGTCCCTGTCGTTGTTGGCCGGCTTGTCCGGCCATTTGTTGTTCTTGCTGATGTTCTCGAAGAGGCTCTTCATGCAGTACACCAGCACCACCCCGATGATCTCCGTGATGGCCACCTTGGAAAGGCTCTCCGCGATGGCCGCGCGCCCCAGATAGGCCAGGGCGTAGCTGCACCACACCCAGCAGATGCCATTGAGGACGCACAGCCACACCAGCCGCTTGGTGGTTGTCTTTTTCATTTCACACGCTCCAGATCGTCAATGCGGTGGTTTGCCACCTTGAGCTTTTCCTCGAATACCGCCGCCGATTCCTCCAGGCGGTAGGTGCGCTCCACCAGGCCGTTGTGCTTGGCCACTTTCTTCTCCAGTTGCTCCAGGCGGTACGCGATGAGGGCCGCGCTCTTGCGGTTGGCAAGGTACGCCCCCGCCAGCGTCCCGCCCAGGGACAGCACCGCCACAATGATTGCATCCGTCATGCTGCTGCCCCCTTACTTGGTGGTGATGGTCATAATCGTCTGCGAGACGTACGTGCTAAAGTCAAACAGCCCGCTGATCGCAACATCAACATCTCCTGCGAGCGTGTAGTTGTAATCGTTGTTTGTTGCTACGATTGTCCCGTTGACCTCTACCGTGCTGGTTGTTGCTCCGGTCATCACATGGCACAGCATCACGTCTCCCACATTGGCCTTAAAACTGCCCACGGCATTGTATGTCACCCCATTGCACTGCACATATGGGTCTCCGGTTATCATGCCCGTGCGGGTGGTGATGGCCACAGTCACTTGGAGATCTGCCGTCACGGCGCACGTTGCGGAGGCAGCGTATACGTTCCCGTCGTCGGCTGCCGTGATGGTGATTGTCGCGTTTCCGCTCCCCAGTGCCGTTACCTGCACGTCCCCGCTGCTTAGCACGGTTGCCCGCACCACGCTTGGCGCACTGCTCACCGCACTGATCGCGCCGGTGCCAAATCGGGATACGCTGATCGTTGCCGTTTTTTGCGCCACCGTCAGTGCCAGGCTTGTTGTGCCGAGTGTCACGTTGCCGTTGGCCTTGCCGATCGTCCATGTGACATTGCGGGCCTCCTGCCCGCCGGTGTCCGCCCACACATATCCGTCTTTTGGTGTAAATGTAGCGGTATAGCTCCCGGCGTTGATTGCGTTTGTCGTTCCGCTAAGCGTCAGCGCCTGGCTGCTGTAATTGTTCCACTCCGCAAAGATACGGTTGCCTGTATATACTGGTGTCCCCTTTTGCGTCGGGAGCGTTACCTCCTCATAGGCCGGATATACTGTGATGGACACGCCTGTCTGCAAGGTGACAGCCTGGATTTTGTAACCGTACTTAATGGAGCCGTCCGCCTGCGTCTCTTTGCTGGTGTAGGTCATCGTTACTGCCCGCCCCACAGGCTGCCCGCTCGCGGTATACTGTTGATAGGTTACAAGGGGTGTGTCCCCGGTGTAGTCCTTGTCTACCGTGAGTACAAAGCTAAAATCATCGCCCTTTGTCACTTTTGCCTGCCCGGCGGGCGTGGTGGTGTAGCCTGTGCCGGTCGGCAGCGTGACATACACGACGTTAAGGGCAAATGCCGTATACAGAGGCGTGGCTATCAGCGTCCCCGGCTCCGCTTTTGGAAATACGACAGTGTCACCCGGCTGATATTTGATCGACGGTGTCCCGCTCGGATTGCCAGCCCATCCCAGGAACTTGTAATCCTCCTTTTCCGGCGTGATGTCCGGAATGACGCCCGTTGTCTCGCTGTACCCCACAAGGTTGGGCGGCATATTGGTGGCGTCCTCATCTCCGGCGCGCTTGTTAAACAGGATGTACGCCAGCCCCCTCCGGTTCCAGAGGGAAGGAGAGTTGAAAATCACGTCGTCACCCCCGTTACCACCACATAGACGGATAGGTCTACGGTGGGCGTCACCGCCGCCGTAAAGGTCAGCGAGTTTAACCCCTGGCTGGTGGCCAGAACGCCGGCGTTGATGTACGCGGCCTGGCTGGATGTCTCCGGCGTTGGCTGGATGATCTGCAAGGATGCATCCGCATAGATGCCCTGCACCGTCACCGTCTGGGTCTTGGCCGTTGCGTCCCACCCCGCCGCTGTGAGGGTCACAAGGGTTGCCTTTGGCTTTGCCGCGTCCACCAGGCCCGGTGTGGCATAGTCCACATCCGGCGTGGCGCTGCCGATCACAGACACCCCGGATGCCATAGAGGATTTGAGGATACCCTGCACCGTTACCGCCGCCTGCTTGCCGTTGATCTGCTCCGTCAAGTCCTCCGATGCCGCCGCAGCCGCGGAAGCTGCCGCAGCATCCGCATAGGCAAAGATGTCCTGCGCCTTGCCCTGCGGGTCATAGACGGCCTTTGTCATGTCGCCGGTGCCGTCGGAGTACTTGTCTATAATGGCGTCGATCTCCTCGCCGCTGTACTTGGACTCATAGTAGCCCTCCGGCGTCTGCGTGAGGGCCGCGAGAGACGCCTCCAGCGCCGCCACACGCTCCTCCAATGTCATTGCCATGTGCTCACCTCATCATGTCACATAGTGTCTGCTGTATTTGTCCAGCAGCTTTTTGCCGTTTTTGTCCACAAAGCGGACGGGCTTTCCGACGGGCTCCCGGGTGCTGTAATAGACCAGGACGCAGCCGTCCGCTCCGGCGCCGCCTTGGCCGCCGCTTATCATCCCGTTTCCTCCTGCCTCTATCGTGTTGACATAGCCTATATATGGGGCCTGACTTCCAGCATAGTAAGACATGGATGCTATATACACGTTGGCCCCCGTTGTGGCTCCGTTTCCGCCGGCGCCTCCGCCGCCGTATCCGCCAGATCCATACGTCGCTGCGTCTTGACCATTCGCGCCTTTGCCCCCGCGGCCTCCGGCTTGTGTGCGAACGCCTATGCTCCACGTCCCATAATACAGATTTGCTGCAAACTCAAGCGCGCTTGCTGTCGTGCCCCCGGGCTCCCCTCGGTTATCCCCTGACGACCCGCCGGCGCCACCGCCGCCTGTCATCATTTTCCCGTTATTCCCGGTCCCTCCTACTGCCACGACCTCTACGCTGCCATAATTGCCCGCTGCTGCTCCGTCACTCTTTGTTATCGTTTTTCTGGTCTCCCCAACGCTCGTCCCAGTTCCCCCGGCTGCATGCTGTGTCCCCGCTCCGGAGTTTCCCGGGAATCCTCCGTCCCCTCCGTTTTCTCCGTCCTTCCCGGGTACGCCATATAACAGTCCGGTTACGGGATCCAAAAATCCGGCCTCATATATCCGTCCGTCCGCGGTGGTATACTCGCCAAACGTGGTCTCCGCCCGCGCTCCCCCGTTTTTTGCCGCAGCTCCGCAGATATACGTGACGGGCCCGCTCGCCTTTATCCCTGCGACCTCTTGTATTTTCCCCGCAGCGCCGCCATTCCCGCCGGAGCCGCCTTTTTTTCTCCCCGCGGTGCCGCCGAACACGTACCCTTGCCACCCAACAGCGTCCGGTATCCACATCCCCTGTGTGCTCGCCTGCTCCCATGCAGATGCATCCGTGTCCTCGCCCTTTGCGCCGCCCTCTCCGCCCTGGATGAGGACGGCCCGGAACTCCTCCACGCCCTCCGGCGGCGTCCAGGTGCCCGAGCCGGTCAGCACCTCCACGTGGTTGACAAGGTTTGCGTTGGCCGCGATGGGCGCAAAGCCCACGGTGCTCTTGGACTGCCCCCGGAGTGTGCCGGAGAGTGTAATGCTCTCGCTCTCCAGGCAGGCCGGGCCGACCTGCTCCTCAAACGGGTGGTAGATGTTGACGATGTCGCCGGGTATCTCCCGGCGGCAGATCACCGCGGCGCTGATGGCCTGGGTACACTTATAGTAATTTGCCATGCGCTTCGCCACGGCCTCGGAGTTGAGCAGGGACACCAGGGTGGCGTTGTCTGCCCGCTTGGTGTTGTCCTCCACGTCGGCGTTGACGGTCTTTGTCACCTCACGGGTGACATGGACATATGCCCGCCCCTTGAGCGTGCCCGTGCCCTCGGACACCACGGCATAATTTGCGCCGCTCTCCAGTATCCTGACACCCTCGGCCTTGAGGTCGTAGTAGGGGGCGGAAAAGGTGATGACGTCCCCCTGCTTTGCCGTGCCGTCAAACAGGGTCGTCTCGTCGCCGCCCTTGCTATATTGGTGCTCCGTCACCGTCACGGCGGACACGTCCGCGCTGTACTCCACCGTGGAGTCCATATAGAGTCGGTCCTGCGGGATGAGGCCGGACACACCGTCCCACAGCTCCTCTATACGCAGCTCGTCCGTCATGTCCACCTTTGCGGTAGCGCCCACCGCAAAGAGCACCTGGGCAAGGTTTTCCCGGGCCGTTGCGATGGGCAGCCAGCCATACAGTTTTAGTGGCGCGATGTTGGTCTTGACTGCTGCGGTGACGCCGGCGGCGGCGCAAATCTCTTTGACCACGTCCGCCACCGCGGCACCCTCATAGATTCCGCCCATGTGCCGGGCGGCGGAAAGCAGCCCGATCTTGGAGGCGGCGCTGATATAGTAGAGCTGCGGAGCCACCCGGCGGATGCTCTGGACGTAAAACGTCCCGGCCTTTTGCCCGTCATAGAGCCAGGCAAGGGGCGCGTTGCGCTTAAAGTCCAGGATGGCCGGCGTGCTGCACTCCACCGTCACCGTCAGGGTGTCCACCTCCAGCGAGGCGGACAGCAGATCGCGGCTGCGGTAGAGCGTCCCGTCCTTGATGCTGTCCTGGGCAAACGTATAGGCCCCGTATTTGATAAGATTGCCGCTCATCCTGCACCCCCTACGGCGTCCGCTGCGGCTTGATGGCCGCGAAGGTCACGGACAGCCCGGCCCACCAGTTGGCCCCGCCGATGCTGCCCTTATAACGGTCTGTCCCCTCAGACACCATCGCCTCAAAGGTCACGGTCTCCTGCCCATAGGGCATGGTGATGGTGTGGCTTGCCTGCGGTGCGGTGATGGCCTGGTAAAATGCGTCATAGGCCGCCCGGTTCTGCGGGTTTGGCTCCACATAAAGCGTGTAGTCGTAGTAGGTGCCCACCAGATCCCGCTCGTGCCGCCCGGACAGCATATCGCCCGCGTTGGTGCCCTCCACCAGGCGGAACTCCCTGTCCATCGTATCATACCGTACCCTGACATCATAGTGGATGCCGTCCATCGTAATCCCGTCCATACTATCACCTCTCCACAATGGATACGCCGCGCCGGGCGTTCTCGCTGTCCACATAGGGTACAAGCACCCGGGCAAAGGTCACGCCGTCCATCTCGATGGTGGCGTTAAGGTTGGCCGGTCGTGCTGCGGCGGCTCCGCTGTGCTCCTCCCGGTACAGCTTGCGCAGGGTGGATTCCGGGGCGATGATCTCCCGCTCGGTCTTGTTGTCGCCCACCACGGCCAGATAGGGGTCATTCGGCGGGATGACGCCGCCGCTTGCGTAGGCCGGGAAAGCGTTCTGCACCGGCGTTGCGTTTTGCGCTGCCTTTTTGGCGCGGCTGGTGGCCGTATTGATTGCCGCTGTTACTGCGACGATGCCCGCTACGATGCCGGCAGCCGCAAGGCCCATGGTCAGCGCGGATTGAAATGCGCCCATCGCGATGGCAGCCGTCAGGGCCGCAGCGGCCACAAGACCCAGTACCGCGACGACCTTTTCCGCTCCGGTCATATCGTCCCAGGCGGCGGCCAGTTTGACCGCAAGCCCCACAATGACGCCCGCTGCTATCCCCACAAGCCCCATCTTGATGTCGAGCTTGTTAAATAGTTCTATCACCTTTGGCAGCACTTTGGAGACGCCCTCCACAACGCCCGCAACCGGTCCGATGGCGGCCACAAGGCCCGCCACTGCAATGATTGTCTTTTTTGCCCCGTCATCCAGAGAGTTAAACCAGGCTAAAAAGTCCCGGGCAAGCTCCGTCATCTGCGTTACAAGCGGCTGTACATCCTCTGCAAGCTCCGCAAGGGACAGCTTGAGGTCAAGGCTTGCCTCCTTGTTTGCCGCCAGCTCCTTGTTATTGTCCTGCCAGCTCTTGTACACGTCCGCCATGCCGCTGTGTGCAAGGGTGGACAGGGCGTAATCCTGCTTTTGCGCCTCCGTTGTGCAATTTGCCAGCCCCGCCGAAAAATTCTGGGCTCCGATGCCCAGGCGGTCAAGCAGCTCCCCAAACTGTCCCGTGGCCTTGCCGGTGGCAAGTGTCTCCTGCAAGCTGTCCGCCAGGCTCTCAATCTTGATGGTGTCCGGGAAAGACAGGTAAGCCCCGGCGAGGTTTTCCACCGCCTTTTGGAGGTTGCTCTCCGTAAAATCTCCTTGCAGCAGGTTTGCCACCGCCTCCACGGCGCTGTCCGTCTCATCGCTGACGACGACAAAGGCCCGGAACGCCTCCCTGGCCGCATCCACGCCCACGCCGGCGTTTCGGGCGTTGTTGTCCAGCTTGGATAGGTCGGAGCGCAGCTCCTCCGTCGCCGGCACGGCGGCTATAGCAGCGGCTCCCAGGGCGGTGATGGTTTTTGTCACCGGCGACAGCGCGGATTTGACCTTGCCCGCCCCGGTGCCCAGCGCCTCCGCCTTGCGCTTAAACTCATCAAGGCCGCTGTTAAAATCCTTTTGGGCCTTTTGCGCATCCTTGAGCGCCTGCTCGGTCTCCAATACCTCCCGCTGGTACCGGTCAAACTGCTCCTGCGTTACGGTCGGCCCCTTGAGGCTGTCGAGCTGCTTTTGCAGCCCCCGGACGTTTGCGTCCGCATCGTCCACCGCCTCGGCCAGTCGCTCCACCTCTTCCCGGGCCTCCTCGATCTGCCCTGCGCTCTTTTTGCGCTTGGAGCTCTGGAGCCGGTCAAGGTTTTTCTGCGCGGCCAGGAGCTTGTCGCCCATCTCCGTGGCGGCCTGCTTTGCCTTGTCGAGGTCTTTTGTCAGCTTCTCCCGCTTCTGCCCATTGGCAAACGCCTCATTCATTCCCTCGGCGGCCTCGTGGAGCTTTTCGAGCCTTTTCGTGCTTTGCTCCACGTTGTCGGCAAGTAGGCGCTGTTTCTGGGCCAGCAGCTCGGTGTTTTTCGGGTCGAGCTTCAGCAGGCGCTCCACGTCCTTGAGATCCTTTTTGGTCTCGATAAGCCGGTGGTCAACGTCATGCAGCGCCTTTTCCAGCTTTGTGGTATCGCCGCCGATCTCTATTGTGATGCCTTTAATCCTGCTTGCCATAGTCTCACCTCAAAACCGGTCAAAATCCTCCTGCGTGGGCAGGTACTCATAGTCGCACTGGTCGTTTCCGGCCTCGATCATCATATCCGTTACCATGCCGATGGTAAGCAGCTCAAGGTCCCGGATTGGGATCCCCAGCTGCGCCACGCGCAGGAGGAAAAGGGCCGTTGTCAGTTCCCGCTCGGTTTCCCTTGTTTTTTTTTAGCGTCTGCGATGGTCTCGTTGTTGGCCCTCCACAGCTCCATGAGCTGCGGGAAAACGGCGTAAATACTAAACGTGTCAAACTGATCCAGCCAGTCCTCCACCGTGGCCGCCTCCATCTCCGGGTCTGCGTGCCGTGCCATTATAAAGGCGACATTTTCAAAGACTTCCAGCATTTGTACCGGGATCCCGCCGTCGTCCGCCTCCGCCTTTTTGACGGCGGCGTCGATCTCCCGCATATCCTGCATGATGTCCCGGCGGAATTTGATACGGTACATACGGGGGATAGCCGCGGTCGCCCGGAATTTAACCGGGCGACCGTCGATCATGATCTCTTTTGTCATGGCCTTACTCCGTTGGCACCCACACGGCGCCGTACCAGCCGTTGTATGTTGCTTCCGGCGTGGTGGCGGTAGTCTTGGCCTTGATGTTGCCGTTTTTGAGCGGCGAGGCGGTCAGGGTCATGCTCTCCGTGGTGGGCTCTTTGGTGTTGGTGGTGGTCTGCCCCGCCAGGCCCGGGCGGGTGACGGCGCAGTTGTAGAGCACATGCCGCGTCGCCTTTACGTCGCCCGCAAACTCAAAGAGCAGGGCAATGTGCTTGGGCTCCACATTGACGCTCTCAACGAGCACCTTGGCCGTGGTGTCCTCCGTCTCCAGGAGGACGTCCGTCCGAAACGCATCCGGCAGCCGCGCCACCTCCAGGGTGCCGCTGTAGCCGTCGTTTGCCGCGGTGACAAAATAGGCCACGTCGTCCGCGTAAAACGTGCTGGTATCACCCTGCGCGTCCATGGACAGACTCACCGCGCCGGGGATAGCCACCGGAGTGCCCCAGGTCACGTCCCCGTTGTCCCCCTCGGTGATGACGGCATAATGTACGTTTTTCAGGCCAAACTTGACTTTGTTTTCTGCCATTTTTTACACCTCGATCTCATACATAGTCTCATAGAGCCGCTGCTCTTGGATATAGCTTGTCTCTCGCTCATAGTAGATTCCGGCGGCAGTCAGGGCCGCCTCGATCTTTGTCTCCGCGTCCAGGTCCCGCTCGTCCGCGTATAGCTCGATCTGGATATGGGCCACTTGCAGATAGACGGTGTCGTCCGCGCCGAAATTGTTGCTGTACGGGTCGAGATAGACGCCATACGGGAGGGCCGGCGGCGCCTCCCAGTGGTGATAGGCAAACGGGATGCCGGTGGCCTCCAGCAATTTCCTGATCTCCTCCAGCGTCATTGTCCCACCCTCTCCACGGTTATCTTGATCCGCCTCTCCAATGCGGCGGCAGCGGCCTCCTGCGCGGGCCTGATGTGCGGCTTTCCCTCCGTGCGGCTGCCGTCCCGGCACAGATGCCCATTTTCCAGCCACGACGTCAGCCGGTAGTGCTTGCGGTTGTAAATCGTGACGTTGACCACGTCTCCGTCATCTGTAATCTTGCGCATTGCCCAGCTGCGGCGGTATGCCCCCGTGCGCTTTGGTGACAGCTCTTTGACCTTTTTCAGGCACTCCTTGCCGGTCGTCTCCAGGTCTTGAGATACGCCTTGCTTGATCTCCGACACGTATTCCTCCAGTTCTCCGTTGATGGCCTCCACCAGCTCGTCAACCTTGATCTTTGACATCCGTTTCCTCCAGCGTCAGGTCTGTCACAAGCAGCCCCTCCGCATCCGTTGTGTACTGCACTTGGATCACATGGTAGTAGATGCCGCCGATGGCGCACACATCGTTGACGCGCACCCGCTGCGGCGTCCTCCATATCCGGATAAGCCTGTCCGCCTGGTGGCCGTTGCGGGCCGCCTCATAGTTGCGCGTGACGCCCACCGTACGGTCCTCAAAGCTGCCTGTCAGCGTCTGCTCCAGCGTCTTGGTCTTGCTCACGCCCGACTCATCCCACTTGACGGCGTAGATGGCAAAGAGCCCCGAATCCAGCATATCAGCCGCCCCCCATCTTTTGGGAGGCCAGCAAGTCGAGACGCAGCCGCTTGAGATATGCCGGCTCCGCCTCCCCTGTGACCCGCTTGCGGTACATCCAGGCCGCCGTACCTACGACGGCCTGGATGTAATCCTCGTCGGCTGTCTCTGCGATGCCCTGGCGGGTGATGCTTGCCTGGGCCGCGTTGAGCAGGGAGGTCAGATAGACGTCATCTCCAAGGACTACGCCGTTGCGCTGCAAGTCAAACTTGAGCAGCTCCAGCGCTCCGCTTATCATAATCGACCGCCTCTCCGATTAGCCGCCGTCGGAGCTGGTGGCGTTTGCTGCGTCCTCCGCAAAGGTGACGCTGGTGGTGGGTGCGGTGGCGTTGATGCCGATTGCCACAAAGCCCTCGGCAACCACGGGCAGGCCGTCATAGCGGGCGGTGCCCTTAAATACGGTCTGATCCTCCACAAACCGCACGTGCTCACTCTGGGAAATTGCGGTGCCGGCCCGCTCGGCCAGCAGATACAGATCGCCATAGCCGCCGATGATGTTGTTATCCGGGACAAAGTCCAGGATCTCGATGGCGCCGCCCACCACGGGCATGGTCTGCATCATGCCGCTGGTCACAGCGCCGGCGGCGTTGATGGTCAGCGCCTCGGCCATAAGGGCGGTGTAGGTGGCCTCGTTCATGGCCCAGAACTTTACACCGGTGCTGTACTTGCTCTTTGCCGCGCCGGACGCCTGGACGATGGACTGGAACAGCTTGACGCCGGCGCTGTTGTCCGCGGTGATGGTCTTGATGTTGGTGGTGTGCAGGTCGGCCCAGGCGCGGGCGTTGGCGGGGTAGTCGCTGGGCTTTGCGGTCTGCGCCAGACGGGTCACGATGCCAAGGGGCATTTTGGTGCCGGTGCCGTAGAGGGTCGCCTTGTCCAGGGCGTAGCCGATGGCCTGGCCCAGGGTGGTGATGATCTCGCTCGCCAGGGCAATGTCAGAGTCCTCCAGGACGGCGTTGCACACGGCGATATATCCGCCCACCTTGTAGCCGTCCACCTCGACGGCGTTAAAGGTCAGGCTAAGCTCGTTAAGGGTGGCGCACATCTCCGTCCACACGGCCTCGGGGATAGAGCCCATGACGTTCTGCCGGGCTTTCCCGGGCACGCTGCGCAGGCGGACGTGCCGCATGAGCTTGCTGTACTCCATGGCACTCTCCTTGATGAGGTCGAGCACCACGGTGGGGATGAGCAGATCGCCTCCGGTCACAGCCCGCTTGTTTTTGCCCATCTCCCTGGTGCGCGCCAGGAAGTCCTTGACCTCCTGGTTGGCAAAAAATGCGTCCCGCTCCTGGGCGGTCATGCCGAAAAACTTAGTACGAGTTTCCACGTGCTTGGTCTCCTTTCGCTTCTCCTCCCGCTTCTCCTGCGGGGCGTTTTTTTCAATGTCCTGGATCTCGTTCTCCGCTGCCTCGATCTCGCCGCGGAGGGTGTTCTGGCCGGCCTCGTTCTCGGCCTTTTCGGCCTCGTAGGCGTTTACCGCCTCCTCAACGGCGGCGCGCTCCTCATCTGTGCCGGCCTCGTTGATGGCCTGCTCCAGTTCGGCTTCCCTGGTCTCAAAGGTTTCTGCCGCTTTCCGCAGCTCTTCCAGGGCGGCCTTTTTCTCGCTGATCTTCTTTCGCAGCATCAGGGTCTTAAGTGCCATGTCTTTCTCCTTTCAATTTTTCCGTCATCTCGGCCCGCCAGGCTTCTGCCCGCCGCCGCTCGATCTCCTCATAGTCCCGTTTCCGGGCAGCGACGGAGGTCTCCTCGTAGGCCGGGAATGTTACCACGGATACCTCGTACAACTCCACCTCCAGCAGAGTCCAGTGAACAGAGCCGTCCTCGTGGATTTCGGTATCCTCGCGGACGATGTCAAAGCCAAAGCTGCATTGATCCACATCCCCGCGCTGCACACGGCTATACAGGTTCATGGCGTCGGAATCGTTCGGATTGATCCTGACCTTCCCCCACAGTCCGTGCGCGTCCTCGCGCAGTTCCAGCGTCCCCGCTTTGCTCCGGCCCAACACAAGCCTTGTGTCATGGTCTACCAAGGCGCGTACATCGTTACCAAGCGTTTCCGCAAACGCCCCCGGCGCAATACTCTCCGTCCCGCCGGGCCACAGCTCGTAGATACTGCCAAATACGGCAAAGTACCCTTCAATGTAGAGCTCTCCGCCGTCATCCCGCGTCTGGAATTTGGACGGGGCAGCTCTCACTTGTCGTCTCTCACGCTCCATCATCAGCACCTCCGTTAAGTTTGTTTTGGTCTCCGATCATCCCGCGCGGGATGTAGTTTTCCAGGATCACCAGCTCGTCCAGCCCCTCCAGCGGGTCAAGGCCCAGCCAGTCCCGCACCTCGTTGCCGGTCATGATTCCGCGGACAAACTGGTCGTCTCCGACCTTCGCCAGCTCCTCCATGTCGTAGGCATACAGAGAGCGCGGATTGAGCTTGAAATACCAGTCCGGAGACAGCAGCAGCTTGCGCGTCATCTCCTGTTGGATGCCCTGGGCGATCGGCATGATCCGGGACGTTACAAAGTTGTTCCACTCGTCGCGTTTGTACTCCCCGGCGCCCACCACAAAGGCGGGCACCCCAAGGATGGCGGCCACGGTTTTTTTGTCCAATGTCACATTGTCCGCCAGGGCAAGGTCTGTCAGCGAGAGCGGCTTGATCTGCGTCACGTCCATAAACTCGCTGGGTATCACCCACGGCTCCCCGGCGCTGTCCGTCTGGATATACTCATCGAGCAGCTTTTTCCGCCCGCTCGGTGAGGAAAACTCTTCCGCATTGGCGTCCACCTTGATGACAAGGGACGGTTTCCATTTGGCCTCCATAAATCCGCGTTCCGTGGCCGCCGCCTGCTTGAGGTTTTGTGCCACGTCCTTGAGGCAAATGCGGTATCCCTGCCCCATCCACGGCCTCTCCGGATCCGGGTTTGCCACAAAGTGCAGGACATCATCCGGCGAGTACTCCACACCGTTGATCTGCACGGTGTAGCCAAAGCCCTGGTTGTCCGTCACAGATACCTGGCTTGGCTTGATGGGTATCAAATCCTCCAGGAGGCCGTCCCGCGTCCTCGGGTACACAAACGCATTGCCGTTGCCGTCCAGCAGCATGGTCCGCACGATGATGTACATGAGGCTCTTTCGGGTCATATACCGGTTCGGGTTGATGTCGATCTTGCGGGACAGTTCGTTTTTGAGCCGGATGTCTCCCTTGCTGGTGTTGGCCATGAGATGGATCGTCATACTGGAGATAAGGTCTGCGATCTTTCCCACCGCCGTCATGATCTCCGGGTTGTGCGCCAGCGTGGTATAACCCTGGACGCACAGCGTGTCGTAGGCGTCTTGGCTGCACAGCCAGGATGTCACCGCATCCCGCCCGCTCGACCGGCGGCGGAACGGCCACCAGTCCCTCTTTTTTCTGCTCATTCGTCACCCCACCATGTCTTGGCCTTGTTGGCCTTTTCTTCCGCCTCCAGGCTGCGGATGCAGGCAAACACAGAGGCGTCAAAGATATCTATCCGCTGCTCCGGCTGCACTTTTTCGTACTGGATCATGTCGTCCGTCTTTTCGATGGCCGCCACGTTTTGCACGCAGTACTCATACGCCTCGGAGTGCATATAGTACAGCTCCCCATTTTTCGCCTTTTGCTCAATCCGCCGGAATCCCTCGGATTTTTTGTAAAAATACTGCGGCTGGTCAACAATGTTAAAGCCGGCGGACTTCATGCCCATAAAATACTCCCGGCAGAATTTACGGTCGTGGCCCACCTGTTTGATCTTAAAGCCCCGCTTGCGCATGGCTACAAACCAGTTGACCACGTCCGCGCGGTTGACCGTCGGGCTGTTGCACATGTCAAGCCACCCGTCATCCTGCCAGCCGAAAAGCGGGATACCGTCCTCATCGGCCTTTTGGTGGGCCGCGATGACCGGAAACCAGGCATGCGGTATCACAATGTCCACGTCGCACACCGTGCCGTCTGGCCTCTTATACCCCCGCAGCGTCCCATACAGGGCCGCCGCCGTCAGATCGTGCAGCTTGGACAGGTCTGCCCCGCCGTACCAGCTCACCGGCAGCCGCGCCAGCTCGTCCATCGTCCAGTTATACCGCCCGTCGCTGGCCTGGAACTCGTCCAGATTGAAATAGGCCCGCACCGCCGCGGTGTATACGTTGAGGCTCTTTGCCAAAAAGTCCTTGCGCTGCTGCGGGTCGTTCTGTGCCTGTAGTGCATCGTTCATTAGGTCCTGCGGTCTGACGGACACCCCATAGGCCGGGTTTGCCATTTCATGGATGACCGGGTTTGTGTAATCCACATTCCCGCCTTCGTTCTCGTCCGCCTTGCAGATAAAGACAAAATATTGCTCGTCCTGCACTGTGCCGTCCAGGATCTTCTTGCAGTACTGGAGCCTCCGGTAGCAAAAAGAGTTCATGTTGTCGCCGGCGGTGGTGATCCCGATCATCAGTTTGTTTGTATAGGCTTTCATTGCCTCTTTGATGATGTTGTACTGCTTTGGCGTCTTATAGGCGTGCAGCTCGTCCGCGATGGCGATATTGCAGTTGAGTGAGTCTTGGCGGTCTGGGTTTGCCGCCAGCGCCTGGATAAAAATAGAGCCGTCTCCCAGGTCCCCCTGGATGCTGTGCTCCTGGTTGTTGTCGATGACGCGGAAATTTTCTTTCTCGCCCATCTGCTCCAGGTTGAAATTTATGAAATTAAAGCTCTCCAGCGACTGCTTGAGAGCTGCCGCCACGATGTACACCTTGCTCCCGCTCGCTCGTTGGAGGATGCCCAGCGCCCAGGCGAGAGCCGCCGCAAAGGACGTCTTGATGTTTTTTCTCGGGATATAAATAAATGCCTCGTTAAATCGTCTGATCTTCGTGCCCCGCTGGAAAAAGCCCAGCAGATTGTAAATCTGAAATTTGTGGAACGGCTCCAGCAGAAACGGCGTCCCCCGCAGCGGCGTCCCGTCCAGGCGCTCCCCCTGGGCGTGGACGAACGTCTTTTCGATGATCCGGATCACAAACTCGGCGTCAGCCGGGTTGAAGTCATAGCCCTGGTTTTCCCTGTCTCGGAGGTAGCGCTCGCATGTCTGCTTCAGCTCGCGGCATGCTATTTTGCGCCCGGTCATGATACTGTCCACATATTCCGCCACCACGGCCTCGTTTTTGTATCGCTTAGTCGGCACGTGTCATCACCTCTGCCAGCTTTGACCGCTTCTCTTTCTTCTTCCCGCCGGCCTCCTGCTGGGCCTTTGGATTAAGCATCAGGCGGTCGGAGTACTGGAGGATGTCCTTGCGCAGAGCCTCTATGGTGAGGGACAGCGGGGACTTCTTTTCGCCCCCATCCGCGGTCGGCGTGGAGTAGCGGAAAGACTTCCCGTTTTCGTACTCTCGCACAAGTCTCTCGTATTGTTCCCGCATCCCCGCATATAGGTCTATAATCGGCCCATATTCAGGCCGGAAAGTTCCCATCCGTTTCATGTCCAAAATCGTGTTCGCTTTAATTGTATCTTTCGTGATTGCAGGGCGTCCCAAACGCCTCTCCCCCCTCCCCGAAAAAGTCCTGGAATTTTCGCTCTATTGGAAAGATTTCCTTGCGCCGGTCTCCCTAAGCTCTTTTTGTGCCCCCGAAGGAGGGGGGGATACCCGCGCGCGCCACCGCTCCCCGAGTACTGTCAGCTTGTGCGTCTCCCGGTCATGCATGGCGTTGTGGCACTCTCCGCACAGCGCCACCATGTTCCACCGCGTCATCCGCAGGTCTGGCCGCTCCTCCACGGGGTTTGCGTGATGCACCACGGTTGCCGGCGTCATCTTGCCGTACCGTGCGCAGTTTTGGCAGCGGTATCTTTCTGCGCGCAGAATGCTCCGCCGCATCCGCTCCCACCCGCTCGACGTGTAAAACTTATCCCTTGCCATTTTCTCCTCGCATCGCTGCCGCCCCCACCCCTTGGCTGTCCGCAGCGCTCTTTCCCTCCCCTGTCTCCCCGGGGCAACACTGTCTTGTGCAGCCGGGCGCCGCCCCGGCCTGCTCCATGCTTTGGGCTCCCCTGTGTTGGGGCTTAGCATGCTTGGTGCTTTGGGCGGGTCTTGACCCCACAACCTGCTGATTACAAGTCAGCCGCTCTGCCGCCCCGCTACCAAAGCATGTCCGGGGCACAGCATCCGGAGGTGCGGTTGCCTCCGGCCCCCTGGCAAGGCCCCGTCCCGATATTGCCGCCTCGGAGTCGGGCGCTTATAACGCAAAGAGCAGCAAGGTCTCCTCGCTGCTCTTTGTCAGTCTATATCATATCAGTTGCGGAGTGTTGCATTCTACTCCATCTTGAGCGCGGCCAGGGCCCTCCCGTGCAGCCGCCACACCTGCGTACGCTCATAGTGCATCTCCAGCGCCACCCTCTCCCACGTCATCCCCTCGATGTACCGCAGCCGCAGCACCCGGCGCTGTGCGCTGCTGTCCACCGCGCGGATGCAGCCCTCGATCTCCCGGCGCAGGGCAATGAGGGCGTCGATCCTGTCGTTGATCTCCTGCTCTACCTCGATGAGCTTTGCCACCCCGTCCGTCATGATGTCGCCGCCACCGCCCCCTGGCATGCCGCTGTAGCTGGTCGTCACCCGGGTGAGGCGCGCCATAATGGCCTCACGCTGGCGCAGCAGGTCGTTGATCTCGCTGTCCGCCGCCTTGTAGCGGCGCAGATAGTCCTTTTTCTCCCGCGCGTCCATGTCACACCCCCGCAAAGCTCTCGCGCACCCTGTGCCCGGCCACCTCAAACTCCACCACGTGATACCGCCCCCGCGGATGGATGTACACCACCCTGCCCGTCATGGCCCGGGGCTGCGGCTTCTGCCGCTCCCGCGTCTCCACACCCTCGGCAAAGGTCTCCGGCGAGCGTGTCACTCTATCCCCTCCCTGCATCCTGCCTCCTCCTTGTCCCTGTTCTTTCCCCTCTGCCGTTCCCCCGTCCTTCAAGGCTCCCTCTGATGAGGGAGCTGCCGAGCGTCAGCGAGGCTGAGGGAGAGATACCTCCCCCGCCTGCACATGGCAAAGTTGATATACATCCCCTGGTTGATGTTGTTTTTGTACGCCGTCGCCTCCACAAGCTCAAAATCCGGATAGCGCTCCTCAAACCACTGCCACTGTGTGCCGCACTCAATGGCCTCCGCCAGATCGGCAATGTCCTCCATGTCCAGCCGCCCGTCGTACTGGGCGCACTCGGGCATGGTGAGATTCCGGCTCTGATTCCAGCGCCGGTAAAAATGCCTGTCCTTGACCATGTAATGGGCCAGGCCCACCACGCCCTCCTCGGTAAACTGGAGGCGCTTGCTGTTGGCGTAGCCCCGGCCCCACAGCTGCTCGATGGTGTCCCGGTCTGCCCCGCCGCTGATGATGAGGTGATGATGCACCCGGCCGTTGGTCCTGCCGTACTCGGTGCAGCTGATGTACCTGAGCTCCAGGCCCAGCTTGCGGTATAGCCGCTTGAGCCTGCGGATATAATTTGCCAGGATCCGCTTTGCCTCCTCCGTCTCCGGCTCCTCTCCTGGCCGGTAGGTCAGGTGGAGGGCCATGTCGTCCCCGGTGAAATTGTTGTGGACGATCCGGGCCAGCTTCCGCTCGGCATTGCGCTGGTTGAGCCTCTGCTGGATGGCGCTGGTGGGGCGGCACTTCTTCCGCCGCTTCCCGGCCTGCTGATAGACCGGGTAGATGGAGCCGTCCATGTAATCCCCGCACACATAGACCGATTCCCGGTTAAAGGTCCTGCCCCTGTATGCCCGTCTCACATGTGCCGCCCCCTCTGCGTGGTCGTTAACTTAAGATTGCTTACAAGCCTCAATTCGCGCGTGCGCGCGCGAATTATATATGTAGTCCGTGCCCTTGGCTCCCTCTGACGAGGGAGCTGTCGAGCGCAGCGAGACTGAGGGAGAGATACCCCTCCGCTGCGCCGCCGAGCCTGCCATCATCAGCGCCGGGAGGCTGTCCCCGGCGGACGGGGCCCGCGCCCCGTTTCGGCTTATTGTCGTTTTGGCTTGTACCATCCCAGGCACCAGGCCGGCCGCCGATCTCTATTGTGATGCCTTTAATCCTGCTTGCCATATATGGCTACCGCCCGCCCCATGATGTCCTGGGGCCTTGTCATGGCCGCCCCGTCCGGGCTCTCCCGGGCCCGCTCGTCCGGGCCTGCCTTGTAGCCGCAGCGCAGCATCTCCCGGCCCCGCCCATCGTCGTCCCGGTACGCGTGGGCGCAGGTCCCGCATGTCCCGCTCACTCGTCCATCACCTGCCGGAGCAGCTCCCTCACCTTGATGAGCTTGTCCAGCTCGTGCTGGGATATCTCCTGGTCCGTCCGCCGCGCCCCGCTGCCCACGATCCTGTCCAGCTCGTACTCCGGGAGCTCCCGGGTGGTAAACCGCGCCCCGCAGTCGCTGCACTTATACCGGCGCCGCCGCCATTCCTTCGCCTCCCGTGTGTCTGTCACATAGACGTTTCCCCCGCTGCACCCCGGGCACCTCATGGCTCGCCCTCCGGCGCGCTGATCCGCGCGATCACCTCATCCAGGGTCAGCCGCCCCCCGGCCAGGACCCCGCCGATGTACAGGTCATAGAGCGGCGGGTCGTCCTGCCCCCGCCGGAACTCCAAATCACCCATCCTTATCCCTCCTGATCCACTCCGAGCACCCGCCGTTATACCGCCACGCGCAGCGCTCGCATTGCCCATAGCACTCCTTGTGCCCGCTCATGCCTTGTACCCCGGCAGCTGCCAGGTGTATATCACCTGCTTGCCGTTATATCGGGCCAGGTCGTGCTCAATCCGCGCCCCGGGGCTGTTGCCCCAGCCGTGCAGCAGGCCGATTGCATCCGCGCTGTCCAGCATGGCAAGGCAAATGCGCATATAGTCCGCCTTGCCCATCCCCTCCGGCAGCACCGCCGGGTTGAGCACGATGTGCCCCGCCGCCGTCAGCGCCCGCTCGGCCTGGGCAAACTTTGCCCGGTAGTACGGGTCTCCGGTAATCTTACCGGCTATGTAGACTTTCATCCGATTTTTCCCCCCAGATAACCACCGCCGACGGAAACGGTGCTCCGCATGGTGCGGGTACCCCGTCCTCGTCCTCAAAGCGCAGCCGCCCCCGCAGGAAACGCACCTCCGCCTTGCCGATGATGTAGTCATGCCAGTAGCTTGTATCCGTCCGCGCCGGAATCAGCATGACAACGGTCACGCCCCCCAGGCTCTCCAGATACCCCTTGCGCACCCATCGCCCGATCTCCCGGCCATAGGGCGGGTTGCAGAATACCGGCCCTCCCACGTCCCAGGTGCTTGTCAGGCCGTCCGTCTCCGGCGTGTAATACCGGCTGCACTTGGCGCTTTTGTCCGTGGCCGCCGCGTCCAGCACGAAGCCAAACTCCCGGTCAAGGGCATTGTAAAACGTCCGCGGCGTACAGTAGTCCATCTTTTGCTGCTCAACAGCGCCTTATTCATCGTCCCGCCTCCCTGTATAGCCTCACGCTGCCGTCGTCTATATACATCCGGTTGATGAGCGGCCTGTGTTTCCGCCCAGCATCCAGGATGACCCGCAGGCCGTTCGGCGTCTGCGCAATCCTGTCCACGGCGGCTATCATCAGCCATTCGCGGCTTTGCGTGGAGCAGTCGTAAATCACCGTCATCCCGGGCCGCAGCTCGTCCCATGTCAGGGCCGCACCCCGGGCCTGTACATACGTCCCGCTGCGCCCGCTCGGCGCAGCAAAGAGGCTTAGCTGCTCATACATCCCCCGGCGCCTCCGGCAGCTCCATCCAGTGGGTCACGACCCTGCCATCAAGCACCGTCCGCCAGGGCATCCCGGCATGGCGCCACCACGTCCCTGCGGTGGTCTTGTACGCCTCTCCCACAAATACCCCATCTGTTGCCAGCACCCGTTTCCCCGGCTCCGGCAGGCGCTCTGTTACCGGGATCCACACCATGCGCTCCAGCGCGGCAGCTGCATCCAGGGCAACCTTGTCCACGTCGCAGCTCTCCCACGTCTCTGTGCCAAAGCTCTCCATGTCCTCGCCCGGCACCTGCTCCACCACATGATACGGGCACCCTGCGCAGTCCTCGTGCCTATCCACAATCGCCGTACACCGCAGCGCCGTGATGATCTCTTTTGCCGTCATGTCCCTGTCCCTCCGTCTCCAAGCATCAGTTGCCCTCTCGCGTATACCTCATACAGCGTGTTGCCCCGCCCATCGGTCAGATACGGCAGAAACACCTCGTCCATTTCCGCGTCGCAGCTCTCCACAAGGGCCATCTGCGCCAGCACCCAATCCCGGATGTTGCGCCACGCCGTCCTTTCCGCCTGTGCCCGGTTGGCCTTGACCTTCTGCCGGGCAAATACCCGCAGCGTCCCATCCACCGCAGCCGGCAGGCGGAAGCCCCGCGGCCCGCCCTCTGTGTTGATCGCAAAGGACACCGCCGCAGGCCGCCCGTCGTCATAGTCCACCATGATCTTTGCGGCACCATGCTTGGCAAGTGCACCCTGTATCTCCCCAATGCTGATGTGCGCATCAATCGTGGTCGTATAGTTTTTGATTGCCACTGTTACGCCTCCCCGCTTCCTTCCTCAGCCGCTCCAGCTCCGCCCTGTACTCCGCCTGTTTCCGCCTCCATGCGAGCTTGTTGTGCGTCAGCGTCAGCGCCCGGCGGATCTCCGTGCTTGTCCTGCCCTCAAAGTCCATCCGGGCTATCTCCCGGCACTCCGCCACGATCACGCTCTTTTTCGTCCCCCGCCGCGCCGGGTCAAGGGGCCCGGTGTGCTGGCTGGAGCAGCCCGCCACGCATACCGGCAGCGGGCAGTTGAGGCAGGTCTTGATATTTCCCGGCGTGTCATTTGCCCACGTAGCCTTGCTCTTGCTGCTCTCCACCGGCCCGTGCCCCGGCTTTGTCGCCCCACGGCTCAGCCCATAGGGGTCTCCCGTCAGCATCTCCCGTCCTCCTTGTGGAGGTCAATGCCCTCCAGCGCGCTCCAGGCCGCCCGCTCCCACTCCCGGACCGTCGCCTGTACCGCCTTGCGCAGTGCCGTGATTACCACGGTCTCGCCCGGCACCTCCCACAGCAGCCGGTCTGCGCCCACGACATCCGCATCCGGCATGTTTTCGTCGCCCCAGTTGATGACCTCCAGGATGCCCACGGGGCAGCCCCAGCACTCTCCGCCGCCCCGGATCCCCTGCTTCACGCCCGGCATGAAGATCTTGCGGAAGGCGTAGAAGTTCTTGCGCCCCCCGGTCTCCGCACATCCAGCCGCCCGCGTCCTCCCGGGCAACGTCTGAAAATACATCCTGCGGAGGTGTGTCCTTTGCCGTGTAGATCGCCACGCCGGCGTCCGGCAGGTCTCCGATGTGCTCCACGATCACGCCCAATGCCTTGCGTGGGAAAAGCTGCCGCTGGGCCCGCACCAGCCACATCTCCGTGTACACCATCATGTTGTCCCCGTCGTTGTACACCGTATAGCCGCCCGTGTGCCGGTACGCAAACTTGAGCCTCCTGGCCAGGCCGCTCTCACTGATTAACATGCTGTGTCCTCCTCTCAAATTTAGAAGGGTAATTCCCCATCTTCGTCCCCGATCTCTGCATACGGGTCTGCCTCCGGCTCCGTGCTGTATGCCTTTTCCGCCGTCTCCAATCTCTTGCTGTCCCCGAAGTACATGTTGGACACCACAAGCTCCGTCTCCTTGCGCCGCTGCTCGTGCCTGTCCGTCCACGTGCGGGTCTGCATCCGCCCGGCGGCTACCACCATCCGGCCCTTGGCAAGGTACTTGCACATCCATTCCGCCGTCCCTCGCCAGGCCACGCAGTCTATGTAGTCCACCGCCCGCTCGCCGTTGTCTCCCGGCTTGCCGTCCCGCTCCACCGCCAGGGTAAAACTGCATACCGCCGTGCCGCTCCCCGTGTGCCGCAGCTCCGGGTCCCGCACCAGCCGGCCCATCGCCGTCATGTCATTGAGCATTGCCGTCAACCTTTCTCTCGATAGATTTCATCAGCTTCAAAAAATCGGCCGCCTGCGGATATTCCCCCGTATCATCTCGGACAACCTCCGCCAAAAAGCTCTGAAGCTCACGCCAGCATGCCATATAGTAGAGCTCATCCCGATCGTTCAGCATCCGCCCGTCCCCCACTTCTCCACGATGTTCTTTGCCGCCTCCGCCGTCAGCCCCACAAAATCCTCTCCCTTCGCCCCCATCAGGATGGCGTTGCCCACAAGGACGTCATTGTATACGGCGGCCATGTCCGTGGCCAGCTGGTTGGCGGGCAGCCCCAGCAGCTTGCCCTCCTCATTGACGATGAGCACCAGCCCCACGCCCTCCTCATGGCTCCATCCATCCGCCAGCACGGTCGGCACGGCCTCGATGTCCCCCTCCACGATGTCCTGCATCGTCTCCAGCTCCAGACTGTCGTCTGGGTAGCAGTGCAGCAGTATCATTTCCTCGCCCGGCCTGATGATGATTGCATATCTGTCCATGTGTTGTCCTCCTTACCACGGCAGGTCGTCCCCTGCCACAAGCTCAAAGCTCCCCGGCTCCTGCGCCGGCGGCTCCGTCACGTCCTCGTCTGTCAGATAGCTGCGCCCGAACGCCCGGGCAAACTCTTCCGCCGTCCAGTCCTGCCGCTCCATGGCCAGCCTCTGGCCGTACCGGTGCAGCATGTCCATGGTCTGCCTGTTCTGGTGGGCTGCCGCCGGCCCGAACAGGTGGCAGCTCCCGTGGCAGAGATATACCGTCAGGCCGTACCGCTCGCTCTTTCCCCGGAACGCCCCGCCAAAGATGTGGTGCCGGTCCAGCGGGTCCTTCGCCCCGTTGCGCCCGCACAGCCAGCAGCTGCGCCCCCTCTGCATCTCTCATGCATCCTCCCATACTCCGCACATAATGTTGTCCGGCTTGCTCGTTGCCTTGATTGTCCGGCGGTCAGTCTCCGTAATCCGCACATGCAGCCCGGCATAGATGCCAAATCTCCATCCGGTCTTGATGCCATAGCCAGCCTTGATGCCCCAGCCAGCCGCGATGCCACAGCCAGCCGCGATGCCACAGCCAGCCGCGATGCCACAGCCAGCCTCGATGTCCCAGCCAGCCTTGATGCCATCGCCAGCCTTGATGCCCCTGCCAGCCTCGATGCCCAAGCCAGCCTTGATGCATCAAGTCACGGCAGTTCTAACCGTTCATAAAACATATCCAATGCGTTTTGCTGGACTTTCCGCTCCGATTACCAAACAAAGGCTTAACAGGTGCGAGTTTCAAGATTTCTTTAACAGGAATATCCGTTTCATTCCATTTGAAAATCAACACCCCACCTGGTTCTAAAACCCGAAAACACTCAGAAAAGCCACGCTGAAGCATATCCTTCCAATCAGAATAAAGCGCCCCGTATTTGATTTGTTGATAACCTGTCGGAGTTGCTCTTTCATTCAGTGACCCATACATATCAGCCATTTTACTTTTTCCTGTATTCCTCAGAAGGTGCGGCGGGTCGAATACAACCAATTTGAACGAACCATCCTCAAACGGAATACGGGTAAAGTCGCACTCAATATCAGGGTTCACAATGAACTTTCTCCCATCACATAGCTCAGTCTCAACGGTTCGATTATCACAAAAAAGCACTCTTTGGTCGCTCTTGTCGAAGTAAAACATTCGACCGCCGCAGGCGACATCCAGCACTTTTTTGCTTTCAGACCACATTTGTAAATTTTCGTTCATAATCTCTAAATTACCTCAAAACCACACGTTTTGTCGGATACCCAAAAAACTCCACCCCGGCGCTGCAAGCGCCAAGCGCCAGCAGGTGCTCTCTTGTAATCACAAAATCGCCCGTCATGTTACGCCCTCCTCCTGCTGTCCCTCAGCACCAGCGCCGCCGCGGCAATCACTACCGCCGCCCCCGCCAGTACAAAGCCCGCCATGCCGTATGTATCCATCAGGCCGTCCGCCCCGGCCGCCAGTCCCAGGAGCAGCAGCAACGCCGTCAGGCTCCGCATGCCGTGTCACCTCCGTCAATTCCGCCCGCCGCCGCGTCCCGGCGGCTCGCCCGTATGTATCGGTTGGCAAGCTCCAGCAGCACCAGCAGCTTGTCCGCCGCTACCGGCGCGCCGAAATCTCCGTTGAGCATCCGCCGCACCGCCTTAACCGGCACGCCCGTCTTGTCCGCCATAGCCTGCGCCGAGCCGTAGTCCCGGCTGCGTGCAATCACCAGCGCGTCCGCGATGGTCCTCTGATAGGCCAGCTGCCGCTCCCGCTCCCGCTGGGCCTGCGTCAATATCACCTTTGGCATATATACCCCTTGCCTTTCCGCCCCCGCCCTGCTATAATGAGCGCAAGGACATTATCGTTTGCGTGGTTTTGTTCCTTCCCCCGTCAGGTTGCCTCCTGGCGGGGATTTTCTTTTGCCAGCCTCGATGCCCCAGCCCCCAGAATTTCCCGGAGCCTGTCCGCCGCGGCAAATGCGTCCAGCCGCATGGAGCCGGTCTCCAGCCGCGCAATGGCCGGTTGAGATACGCCAACCAGCGCTGCAAGCTCTCGCTGGGTGTAGCCACGGGCCACCCGCTCGTCCCGCATCCACCGCTGGCCCTCCAGCACCTTCTCACGGTTCGCCTCCCGGTACGCCCGCTGGCCCTCCAGCACCTTCTCACGGTTCGCCTCCCGGTACGCCCGCTGGTACTCCAGCACCTTCTCACGGTTCGCCTCCCGGTACGCCCGCTGGCCCTCCAGCACC
>OCQZ01000074.1_pt1 | contig 26485 bp, 30 predicted proteins | sample 1538921 | NCBI WGS metagenome assembly OCQZ01 (sample SAMN03418269, study PRJEB22391) | human gut metagenome | biome: human-gut; feature: organic feature; material: feces | host: Homo sapiens | place: Tanzania | collected 2013-01 | reverse complement strand
CTCGAACTCGCTACCTCCACCTTGGCAAGGTGGCGCTCTACCGGATGAGCTATGCCCGCAAATGGTGCCTCCGGTCGGAGTTGAACCAACGACACGCGGATTTTCAGTCCGCTGCTCTACCTACTGAGCTACAGAGGCTTATACATGATGGTGGGAACAATTGGACTCGAACCAATGACCCCCTGCTTGTAAGGCAGGTGCTCTAACCAGCTGAGCTATGCTCCCTCGCTTAGCGGCTTGTTTATTATACTAAACGCATCATAAATTGTCAACATTTAATTTTCATTTTCTTCGGATTTAATAAGCAGCGCTTTAATATCCTCCGCATTGAAACGATAAACGCTGTCGCAGAACTGGCAGCTCATCTCGACGGGCTCACCCGACTCCGCCATATCCCGAAGCTCGTCCTCACCGACGCTAATGAGCGCCGCCTCAACACGCTCACGGCTGCAATAGCACTTATACTCTATCGGCTCCTCGCCGACGAGGTGGTACTCCATGCCCTGCAGGACCTGACGGAAAACCTCCTCCTCGCCGTCCTCGGACAGAACGGTGGTGAGCTGGTCCATCATGAAAATGTTGTTTTCGAGGACGTCGATATACTCCTCCGGCGCACCGGGCATCAGCTCCACGATAAAGCCGCCGGCCGCCTTGACGCTGAGGTCGGAGTCGATCAGAACACCGAGAGCGCAGGCGGAGGGGATCTGCTCGCTTTCGAGCATATACGCCGCCAGATCCTCGGCAATTTCGCCGGAAACGAGACGCACGGAGCCGATGTACGGCTCACGCAGACCGAGGTCACGGCTGACGGTAAAGTACCCGTCACGACCGACGGCGCCGCCGACGTCGAGCTTGCCGTCGGCTCTCAGGGGAAGATCGACGGTGGGGTCCGTCACATAGCCTCTCACGCAGCCGGACGAGTCGGACACGGCGATGACGCTGCCGATCCTGCCGCCGCCGTTTATGCGGACGGTGAGGGAAGCGTCCTCCTCCTTCATCATGTTGCCGAGCAGGGAGGCGGCGCACAGGCTGCGGCCGAGAGCCGCAGCTGCGGTGGGAGTGCAGTGATGTATCTCCTTCGCTCTCTGCACGGTATCCTTGGCGCTGACGAGCGACATCTTGACAAAGCCGTCGGCAGCGGTTGCCCTTAGTATTCTGTCCATTTTAAACTCCGTTTCTTTTTGCCGTGATAAACAGCCTGCCGCCGTCCGACTGCGGACAGTCGCAGCAAAGGCGAACGTTTTCAAAGCCTGCGATCTCAAGCAGCTCCGCAAGGCGCTCCGGCGAGTGGGCGTATTCAATATGCTCCTCGCTGTCTCTGCGCCAGAGACTGCCTGACTTCGAGAAAATGTCCATGCCGTAGCATATCGCATTTTCCTCCGTGTCAAATTCGGCACGCCACAGGCAGAGCATATCCTCCGTTTCGTCGACGGAAACGCTGCCGTCAACGGACCTGAACCACTCCGGCGTTTTGATGTCGAAGATCAGAAGTCCGCCGGGCCGCACGAAAAGGTGCAGCCTGTGAAAAACCTCCGGCAGCTCGGACTCCGGGATATAGTTCATGCCGTCGAGCGAGCAGACGGCGGCATCGACCGTTCCGTACAGATCGAGAGCCGACGCTTCCTGACACAGAAACAGCGGCGGTACCGACACCTCGGCGGCTTTGGAAGCCGCCTGCATGAGCATATCGGGTGATGCATCCGCCGCAATCATTTCATATCCCCGCTCTGCGAGGAGCCAAGTGAGCGTACCCGTGCCGCAGCACAGGTCGAGCAGGATCTTAAACTCTCCGCCGTCGGCGGAAAACTCCTTCTCGTAGAAATCGACAAACGCCTCGTAGGGAATATCGAGCGTCAGCCTGTCGTACCAAAAGGCAAGTGGACCGTAGGCGTTCATTCCCCGGCGTTCTCCATGCGGTCGAATACGACCTCGTAGCCGTCCTTACCGTACTTGAGAGAACGGTTGACACGGCTTATCGTTGCGCTGGAAGCGCCGGTCTCGGCAAGAATGTCGTTGTACTTCATGTCCTTGCTGAGGCAGACGGCGACCTGATAGCGCTGCTCCATAGCCTGTATTTCGGTGACGGTGCAGAGATCGTCAAAAAAGTCCATACATTCCTCGACGCTGCGAAGCGTGAGTATAGCCTTGTACATATCAGTGTTGCGAGGCTTTCTGCTTTGCTTGTTCATTGGTAAAGTCCTCCGTTTAAACGTTTCACTTCAACGCTTTAGTTGATGATATAATACATCAATTCTTTTTAAATGTAAAGCGTTATCGTGTAAAGAAAGCGATAATGCACACGATGTGCGTCAATTTGCCCCGTATGACGCCGCACCGCAAGTTTCCTGTTGAAAAATTGACGAGTGTATAGTAGAATAAAATCAAACAGGAGGTGGAGCATATGAGTATGTCAGTTATATGGCTCGTCGCCGTCGTCGTGTTTGCGGCATTTGAGGCGATCACCGTGGGGCTTACGTCGATCTGGTTTGCTCTCGGTGCGCTTGCGGCGCTTATCTCAGAACTTTTGGGTGCGGCGCTGTGGCTTCAGATCACGCTGTTTCTCGTCGTTTCGGCGCTCACGCTGTACTTTACGAGACCTCTCGTTAAAAAATACGTCAACGGAAAGGTACAGCCCACGAATGCCGATGCACTTATCGGCAAGGAGTGCAAGGTCACCGAGAACATCGACAACCTAAACGGCACCGGCGCCGTATATGTTGACGGCAAAACGTGGACCGCAAGGAGCGATGACGATGAGGTTATCGAGGTCGGTCAGACCGTCATTGCGGAGCGTATAGAGGGCGTTAAGCTTATCGTAGCAAAGGCCGCCGAGACTGCGGCTCTTAATAACTAAGGAGGAAACTTATGCACGGATTTATGAATTTTTTGACCGACGGCGGCTGGATCGTAGTTGCGCTCATCGCTCTTGCGCTGATTATCATTGCACGCAACATAAGAGTCGTACAGCAGAGCAGAGTTATGATCATCGAGCGTCTCGGCAAGTATCAGACCACCTGGGGTACCGGCATCCATGTCAAGATCCCCTTCTTTGAGAAGGTCGCAAAGACCATTTCGCTCAAGGAGCAGGTCGCAGACTTCCCGCCCCAGCCCGTTATCACCAAGGATAACGTCACCATGCAGATAGATACGGTCATCTACTTCCAGATAACCGACCCGAAGCTTTATACCTACGGTATCGAGCATCCCATGATAGCGATCGAGAACCTGTCCGCAACCACGCTGCGTAACATCATCGGCGACCTGGAGCTTGATCAGTGCCTTACCAGCCGTGACCTCATAAACGGCAAGATGCGCACCATCCTTGACGAAGCCACCGACCCGTGGGGCATCAAGGTAAACCGTGTCGAGCTTAAGAACATCCTCCCGCCGAGAGAGATCCAGTCTGCAATGGAAAAGCAGATGAAGGCGGAGCGTGAACGCCGTGAGGCGATTCTCCGCGCGGAAGGCGAAAAGCGTGCGGCGATCCTTGAAGCCGAAGGCGAAAAGGAATCCGCCATCCTCCGTGCAGACGCAAAGAAGCAGCAGCAGATCCTTGAGGCGGAAGGCGAAGCCGAAGCAATACTCAAGGTCCAGACCGCTACCGCAGAGGGTATCAGGCTCATAAACGAGTCCTGCCCCAGCGAGGCAGTGCTGAAGATCAAGGCTCTCGAAGCCTTTGCAGCCGCCGCAAACGGTCAAGCGACGAAGATCATCATCCCCAGCGAGATACAGGGCATTGCCGGTCTTGCGGAGGGCGTCGTCGAAGCGGTAAAGAAGTAAACTACGGTATGACATATCCGGCGGCGCTTGCCGCCGGATATTCGTAATGTCCGAACAGGAGAGAATATGCTTAAAATTGCGGAATTTATGATCGACTCCGGCATGAACGCCGACGCCGTTTCGCTTTACGACTGTGCCGCCGCCTTTTGCGAAAAGGCGAGAACGGGGCTTTCCGGTAAGCAGGACGAGCTGCCCATGATACCGACCTATCTCAAAGCGCCAGGCAGGATGCCGCAAAGCGGCACCGCTGCGGTCATCGACGCCGGGGGGACGAATCTCAGACTCTCGTCGGTGAGCTTTAAAGGCGGTAAACCCTGTATCGAGAGCCTGAAGCAGCTTCCCATGCCCGGCTCGGAGGCGCCTGTTGCGTGGGAGGAGTTTATCTTGACCCTTGCGCAGGAGCTGCGTCCCTTTGCGGATGCCGCCGATGCGATAGGCTTTTGCTTTTCCTACCCTGCTGAGGCGGGGAGCGACCTTGACAGCCGGGTGCTGGGGCTTACAAAGCAGGTGAAGATAGAGGGCGCCGAGGGGCGCTTTCCCGGCAGGGACCTTGCCGCTGCGCTGCGCACTCTCGGCTGTGCGGAAAAGAAGGTCGTCGTTTTAAACGACACCCCAGCCGTGCTGCTGGGCGGCGCTGCGATGCACGGGACAAAGGACTGCGACGGCTATGCCGGACTTATCGCCGGAACGGGGCTTAACACCTGCTGCGTTCTGGACGTTTCAGACATTCCCAAGCTGTCGATGGGGAGCGGGAAAATGCTCGTGAACCTCGAATCCGGCTCCTTTAGCGGCTTTGCACGGGGCAGCATCGACCTTGCGATGGACGAGGACCTGCCCGACACGGGCTACTACGTCGGCGAGAAGATGTGTTCCGGGCGCTACCTCGGTATGCTGTGTATGTATATAATGAAGGCGGCGGCGAGGGAAGGTATATTCTCCGACTATGCCTCGGCGGTCATCGAAAGAATGACCGAGGTCACGACCCCGACGATAGACAAGTGGGGCAGAGGGAGATTCCCCAAGGGCTTTTCGGCGGAGGACAAGGTCAATTTGGTTTACATAATAAATGAGCTGTTCGACCGTGCGGCACGCTGTGCCGCAGCCGAGCTGTGCGGCATCATGCTGCTCACGGGGCAGGGCAGGGAAAAGCCGCTGAACATCGCAGCGGACGGTTCGCTGTTTAACAAAAGCGCACTGTTCGTGCCGGAGCTTACAAAGCACATGGACATTTTTGCGGGCGAGATCATGGAGCGCCGCTACCGCTTCGTCACGGGCGAAAACCTGACGCTGCTCGGCACCGCCGCCGCAGCGCTTATGAACTGAAGCTTGAGGATTAAACCCGATCTGTCGGTGACAGGTCGGGTTTTCTTTTGCTAAAATCGCTTGACAAAAACGGAGAAGCGCTGTATGCTGTCAAAGCAATTCGGGAATGATTCTCAAATTGGGGGCTTTACCATGAACTATCAGACTAAGGCGAGAAGGCAGCTTCTTGACTGTCTTGCGGATAATGCCGAGAGCAGGCTGAGCATTGACGAGATCATGTCGGCGCTCGGCGCTTCGGCTCCGGGAAAAAGCACGCTGTACAGGCAGATGAAAAGCCTGTGCGACGAGGGACTTGTGCGGCGCTTTGCGTCGGAAAGCGGCAAGGCGCTTTATCAGCTCGCGGGCGCAAGCTGCTGCTGTGAGCATCTGCACTTTAAGTGCCTTGACTGCGGCGCCCTGCTGCATCTTGACGGCGAGGCGCAGGCTGCGCTCTGCCGCTCTGCGGGCGTCGTCATCGACGACGGACTCAGTATGCTGTACGGAAGGTGTGCAAAATGTGCAAAACGATCAGAATAACGCTTGCGGGGCTTCTTGCTGCGGCGCTGCTGCTGCCGCTGCTGTGTGCCTGCACCGCCGCCGAAACGGAGCCTGACCCCGATAAGCTCAGCATAGTATGCACCGATTTTCCGGCATACGACTTTGCAAGGGCGATCGCCGGAGACAGGGCGGAGATACTGCTCCTCATAAAGCCGGGAGCGGAATCGCACTCCTTTGAGCCGACGCCGAAGGAGATACTCAGCATCGAAAGCTGCGACCTTTTTATCTGCAACGGCGGTGAGTCAGAGGCTTGGGCGGAGAGACTCTACCGTGACGGCGGCATCGAGCGCAGGCTCGTTATGATGGACTGCGTGGAGACCGTCACCGAGGAGGAAAAGGAAGGGATGTACGTCCGTGGCGAGGAGGACGAGGAGGAACTGGACGAACACGTCTGGACATCGCCCGTTAACGCCGCTGCCATTGTGAGCGCCATATGCGACGAGCTTTGTAAGCTCTCGCCCGACGACGCAACCTACTTTCGTGCAAACTGCGATGCGTATCGTGCAAGGCTTGCGGAGCTTGACTCGGAGTTTCGGCGCACCGTCGCAAACGCAAAGCACGACGTGCTTGTCTTTGCGGACAGATTCCCCATGCGCTACTTCACGCTGGAGTACGGGCTTGACTACTTTGCCGCCTTCCCCGGCTGTTCCGGCGAGACGGAGCCTTCGGCAAAGACCGTTGCGTTTCTGATCGACAAGGTGAGAGACGAAAAGCTGCCCGCCGTCTTGTATATGGAATTTTCAAATCAGAAGATGGCGGACGTCATCTGCGAGGAAACGGGCTGCAAAAAGCTCCCGTTTTACTCCGTTCACAACGTCACCGCCGAGCAGTTTGAGGCGGGGCTCGGATACTTGGACCTTATGGAGATAAATCTGAAATCGTTAAAGGAGGCGCTTGGCTGATGGCACAGCTTTGCTGCAAGAATGTTGGGTTTGCCTACGGCGGGGAGACCGTGCTTTCGGGGGTAAATTTCTCCGTGAATGCCGGCGACTACCTGTGCATAGTCGGAGAAAACGGCTCCGGCAAATCGACGCTTATGAAGGGCATACTCGGACTTAAAGAGCCGAGCGAGGGCGAGATCGTTTTCGGCGACGGACTTAAAGCAAATGAGATAGGCTACCTGCCGCAGCAGACGGGGATACAGCGTGATTTTCCCGCAAGCGTCGGCGAGGTGGTGCTGTCCGGGCGCATAAGCGGTATGGGTCACCGCCTGTTTTACAGCCGTGCGGACAGGGAAGCAGCGAGTGAGAACCTTGAGCGCATGGGCATCGAGGAGCTTAAAGACCGCTGCTACATGGAGCTTTCCGGCGGACAGCAGCAGCGGGTGCTGCTTGCCAGAGCCATGTGCGCAACGAAAAAGCTTCTCCTGCTCGACGAACCCGTCACCGGACTTGACCCGAACGCCGCAAACGAGATGTACAACCTCATCAAGCTTATAAACCTCTGCGACAAAATAAGCGTCATCATGGTCACACACGACGTACACGAGGCGGTGCGCTACGCAACGCACATCCTGCACCTCGGACACGGTCAGCTCTTTTTCGGCAGCGTGGAGGAGTATCGCAAAAGCGACCATGTGCGCAGACTTTTGGGAGGTGGTACGCTGTGAGCGGGATAATCGGAGAAATGCTGTCCTACCAGTTCATGGTGAGGGCGCTCATAGTCGGCATACTCGTGTCGCTGTGCGCAGCGCTTTTGGGCGTGTCGCTCGTACTCAAGCGCTTTTCGATGATAGGCGACGGACTGTCGCACGTCGGCTTCGGTGCGCTTGCGCTTGCCGCAGCGCTGAATATCGCACCGCTTGCGCTTGCGGTGCCGGTCGTCGTGCTGGCTGCGTTCCTGCTGCTGCGCATCAATAAGAGCAGCCGGATAAACGGCGATGCCGCCATTGCGCTCATATCCAGCAGCGCCCTTGCCGTGGGCGTTATCGTCATCAGCGTCACGACGGGCATGAACGCCGACGTTTCGAGCTATATGTTCGGCAGCATCCTGTCGCTGAGCGGCGACGACGCCGTTTTGAGCATCGTGCTGTCGGTCGTCGTTCTGTGTATGTTCGTGTTTTTGTATCCGAGGATATTCGCCGTCACCTTCGACGAGGATTTTGCGAGGGCGACGGGGACGAAGGCGGAGCTGTATAACAGCGTCATTGCCGTGCTGACGGCGGTGACGGTCGTGCTGGGCATGAGGATGATGGGAGCACTGCTCATATCGAGCCTTATCGTGTTTCCGGCGCTCAGCTCCATGCGCCTGTGCCGCAGCTTCAGGTCGGTCGTTATCTGCTCCGGCGCTCTGGCGGTGCTGTGCTTTGTTATCGGAATGACCGCATCCTTCGCCTTCGAGCTGCCGAGCGGCGCAAGCGTCGTTGCGGTGAATATCGTTGCATTTCTGCTATTTTCTATTGCAGCTTTCATAAAAAAGCGGTAACATATTTGTGAGATTATAACAAACGCCGCCGCATACTACACAAAAATGCCTGCCTCATTTTATGCAATTATTTAAAATTACAGTGAATATTCATGCAATAGTGAATAATATTCATTAAAAACGAAAAAAATCAAAATTTTTGCGAATATTTTTTCAAAAATGCTTGACATCAGTGAATATAGGTGCTAATATAGCCACTGTCATCAGCAAGCGCTGTTGTGAATTTTAAAATTGTTTAATTGTTTTGAATGAGGTAGATTAAAATGAAAAAGATTGTTGCACTTATCCTTGCACTTGTTTGTGTGTTCGCACTGTGCGCTTGCTCCGGCGGCGACAACGGCGACGAAAAGAAAACTCTCATTATGGCGACCAACGCCACCTTCCCTCCCTATGAGTACTACGAGGGCAAAGACATGGTCGGTATCGACGTTGAGGTCGCTCAGGCAATAGCCGACAAGCTCGGCATGGAGCTTGAGATCCAGGACATGGCGTTCGATGCGGTCATCTCCTCCGTTGCTTCCGGCAAGGCGGACATGGGCATGGCGGGACTTTCCGTTACCCCCGACCGTGAGAAGCAGGTCAAGTTCTCCGACAGCTACTGCAGCGGAATTCAGGTCATCATCGTTCCCGAAGACAGCGACATCACCTCTGCCGACGACATCCTTGCAAAGATCGAAGCGGGCGAGGACATCCAGATCGGCTGCCAGGTCGGCACCACCGGCTACACCTACTCCTCCGATACCGTTGAAAACGGTGGCTTCGGCGAAGATCACGTTCAGGCATTCCCCGCAGGCGCCGACGCAATTGCAGCTCTGCTCTCCGATAAGATCGACTGCGTCATAATCGACAACGAGCCTGCAAAAGCATTCGTCGAGAGAAACGACGGTCTTGTGATACTTGACAGCAAGTACGTAAGCGAGGACTATGCGATCGCATTCGCAAAGGACAGCGAGATAGCCGACGACGTCAACGAGGCTCTGCAGGAGCTGATCGCTGACGGTACCGTAGCCAAGATCATCGCAAAGTACATAAACGCCGACTGATCCCAACATTTGCACGGCAAGGCGGGGGCGTAACGCCCCTGCCTTTCTTGCGCAGAAGGAGATAGATATATGAGCGAATGGTTTGAAGAAGTCAAAGCCGAATTCATAACAAATTTCATAGACGGGGAGCGCTGGCGCTTCCTTGCCGACGGACTTTTAAACACGCTGCAGATCACCGTCGTCGCCTGCCTTATCGGTATTGCAATAGGCATCGTCGTGGCGGCGGTGCGTTCAAGCTGGGATAAGAACCACGAGACCATGCGTCCCGGCATCGGCAGGTTCTTCCTCGGCGTTGCCAACGCAATATGCAAGGTGTATCTCACCGTCATCAGGGGTACCCCTGTCGTTGTGCAGCTTATGATAATCTACTATATTATATTTGCAAGCTCCCGAAACGCCTTAGGCATTGCGATGCTTGCCTTCGGTATAAACTCCGGCGCTTACGTTGCCGAGATAGTCCGAGGCGGCATCATGTCCATAGATGTCGGACAGTTTGAGGCGGGACGCTCTTTGGGCTTTAACTACGTTCAGACCATGCGCTACGTCGTTGTGCCGCAGGTGTTCAAAAACGTGCTGCCGACGCTGGCAAACGAGTTTATCAGCCTCCTCAAGGAGACCTCCGTTGCGGGCTACGTTGCGATACAGGATCTCACGAAGGGCGGCGACATCATAAGGGGTGCGACCTATTCTCCGTTCATGCCGCTTATTGCGGTGGCGATCGTCTACCTCGTGATGGTAATGTTCTTTACATGGCTTGTAGGAAAGCTTGAAAGGAGGCTGCGCAGCAGTGAGCGTTAAGGGAGACGTCATAATCGAGGTAAAAAACCTCGAAAAGCACTTCCACGGCGGCGAGATAAAAGCGCTTGACGGCATAAACACCGTCATCAGAAAGGGCGAGGTCGTGGTCATAATCGGCCCCTCCGGGTCGGGTAAATCCACATTCCTTCGCAGTCTCAACCTGCTTGAGATCCCCACCGGCGGCAGTATTCTCTTTGAGGGCGAGGACATCACCGACCCCAAGTGCAACATAAATATGCACCGCAGGAAGATGGGCATGGTTTTCCAGCACTTCAACCTGTTCCCCAACATGACGATACTGAAAAACCTGACCATTGCGCCGATGAAGCTCTGCGGCAAGAGCCGTGAGGACGCCGAGAGCAAGGCGCTTGAGCTGCTGCGCAGGGTCGGACTTTCCGACCGTGCGGACGCCTACCCGTCACAGCTCTCCGGCGGTCAGAAGCAGCGTGTCGCAATAGTGCGTGCGCTGGCGATGGAGCCGGACGTCATGCTGTTCGACGAGCCGACGAGCGCCCTTGACCCCGAAATGGTCGGTGAGGTGCTTGACGTTATGAAGGAGCTGGCAAACGAGGGCATGACCATGGCGGTCGTAACGCACGAGATGGCGTTTGCCCGTGAGGTCGGCACGAGGGTGATGTTCATGGCGGACGGTCACCTCATCGAGGAGGGCACTCCGCAGGAGATCTTTGACTCCCCCAAGAGCGAGAGACTCAAGGATTTTCTTGCAAAAGTGCTTTAAAAGCGGTCGAGGGAACATTTATTGATAAAATTAGTCTTTTCTTTTGCGAAAGCTTATGCTACAATGTGAGCGCTGTCATTACGCAGGAGGAAATACCATGATTAAACGCTTTGCTGCACTGCTTATGATCGTCGTCTTGTGCATTACCGCGGCGCCTGCCGCCTTTGCCGCAATTGACATTATCGGCGACTCGCCGTGGGATGACCCCGCAAATCAGGTCCCCGACAATTGCACCTACTATGCACATTCAAACGAAAAGGACTACGTTGTCCTTTGGGCGACCCCCGAATGTGAGGTCGAGGACGGATATATGATCGTGCCGAACGGAACGAAGATGGTGGTAAACTGCCGTGTTTCGTATATGGAAGGAACGCCGTGGGGCAAGGTCTCCGTGCCGAACGGAACCGATGAGCAGGGTGTGCCGACCTTCTTTAACGGTTGGGTCTTGATGTCGGAGCTGCATGATGAAAGCGGCGCTCCCGCATTTGTCGAGCCGGAGCCCGAGGAACCGAAGCCGGCGGAGCCTGTGCCGAGCAATAAGCCGGAGGACCCGGAGGAGACCCCGATCCCCGAAAGACCGAAGCAGGCGATCACCGTTACAGCAACCTACAACGATGCGATAGTCTACACCTGCATCGCGATAACCGCCGGCGCACTTGCGCTCGTTGCGTATGTGCTTATAAAGCACAAGGCGCTCAACAAAAAAGGCGAATAAATGAATAATATAAAAAAGCTGCGTCATACTTAAAGTGTGACGCAGCTTTTTTATATTCGCAAAATATTTTAGCACTCCTATGCGCTGAGTGCTAAAATTCATAATTTATTCATATAAAACACTATATTTGTTCATAATTATATAGTATTTTATATACAACAAGAAACGAAAGTTATAAATCTTAAATCAAGATTTAGCTTTCCCCAATATTTTAGGAGGTATCTGTTATGTTTGAAATTATGCCTTACGGTCATCGCCGTGTAGTAGCTTACAACCCCTTCCATGAGCTGGAGGAAATGAGCCGCAGCTTCTGGAACGATACAAATCTGAATGCATTCCGCACCGACATCACCGAAAAGGACGGAGTATACACCCTCACCGCTGAGCTTCCCGGCTTTAAGAAGGAGGACATCAGCATTGACATCGACAAGGATTGCCTCACCATCGCAGCCGAACACAAGGACGAAAGCGAGAACGAGGACAAGGAGCGCAACTATGTGCGCAGAGAGCGTTTCTACGGCTCTTACAGCCGCAGCTTCAATGTCAAGGGCATTGACACCGAAGCCATCAACGCATCCTACGCCGACGGCATCCTCACTCTGACGATGCCGAGCAAGACCCCCGAAACTCCTCCCACGAGGAGACTGGAGATCCAGTGATCCCTTGAATACCAAGTAGATCAGGTGTGTTTCTTTACTTCCTCTCTTATATTACAACCCTTCAAAGAACCAAAGCAAAGCTCCCACGGCACAGCCGTGGGAGCTTTGCTGTTTTTTCGTATCGGCAGAAGGCTCAGAACTTGTCGCTTCTGCTGCGCTCGGAAATGAAGTGGAAGTCGCCCTCTTCGGGGTAAAGGTAGTAGCTGAATTCTTCGGGACCGATCTCAAGGAGCTTATCTATCTCCGAGCGGGTGAGCAGGACGACCTGCAGGCAGACGGCGGTCTTCATAAGCCCCAGCTTGCAGCGAAGGATGCCGGTGTCCTCGATGACCTGCGGCAGCTCAAGGTATGCGCCCGCCATTTCACTTTCCCCGTCGCCGAAATCAAGGCTGTGTCCGTACGTCATAAAGCAGTTTTCGTTTATGGGGAAAAGCGCAACCGCCATAAGACGCCCGAAGTACCAGTTGACGATTTCGGGGTCGTTCAGGTTCTCGTCCTTGTCGATGAACATTATGTACTCGTTGCGGTTGCCGATCGCACCCTGAGGAGCGTTCATCTTAAAGTCGCTTGCGCCCACGGTCACAAGCTTCCAGAAGGGGTAGTCGTCGTTCGGCTCGTAGACCAGAGCGTCGATGTGCGGCTCCATGTCGGAGGGATGAAGCACCTTGCTGTCGCTCTGCCGGAAGTAGGTGTCGAAATGCCGGGTCAGGGTCTCCATTTCCTTTGTTCTCATGCAAATTCTCTCCTTATCTGTATTGCAGGTATTCTATAAACCGCTTCACCGCAAGGGAGGCGGTCTTTTTGCTTCTCATCGCAAGGACGATGCTGCGGTACGCCGGAACGTCCAGCTCCTTTGTGAGGATCCTGTACGGCGTGCGTCTTAAAATGAGCTGCGGCAGGATGTCGACTCCCAGCCCGCTTTCGACCATCGACATGATGGAAAAGTCGTCCCATGTTGTGAAATGCACCTTCGGCGTCAAGCCGCAGCGCCGGAATATCTCCGAGACCTCGGAGTTTTCGCCCTTCTCAAGCAGTATAAAGGGACCGTCGCACAGCGCCGCAATGGGGAACTTTTCGCAGTCGGCGAGCGGGTGATCTTCGGGAATGACCGCCAAAAGCTTGTCCTCCTCCAAAAAGATCGTCTCGAAGTCCGAACGTGTCGGCAGCTTTAAAAAGCCGCAGTCGACCCGCCCCTCAATGACCCACTCCTCGATCTCGGCATAGTCGCCGAGCAGAAGCTCGTAGTCGATGTGCGGGTAGTCCTTTTGAAATTCCTTGATGATATTCGGCAGCCAGTGTGTTGCCACGCTCGAAAAGGTGCCTATGCGGATAAGCCCCGATTGCAGACCGTTCAGCTCGTCGACCTGCATTTGAAGCTTTTCGTACTCCGCAACGAGGCTCCGTGCGTAGGGCAGCAGCGTAAGCCCGTCGGAGGTGAGCTTGACGCCGTCCTTGCCGCGCTCCAAAAGCACGACCTTCCAGTCCTTTTCGAGGTCGCCGATCATGCGGCTTATGCCGGACTGCGAGTAGTTGAGGATTTCCGTCGCCTTGGTAAAGCTCCCGTATTCGACGGTTTTCACAAATGACAGGTACTTTTGAATGTTCATGTCCATAAGCTGCGGCTCCTTCTGCATCCGATTTTGTCACCTAAAGCATAACAAACATTTGCTTTTGGTATGGATGGCTTTATGATACACTGAACCCGCAGTCATCTTTTTATATCACAGCAGATACAGCTCCGCAGACATGGCGGGGAGCGAGGTCTGCTTGCCGACGCCCAAAAGCGGCGTTCCCGCAAAGCCGAGCGCAAGATCGCAGCGAGAGCGGTTTACGACGCAGACGAGCGTTTCCGACTCCGTTTTGCGGTAAATTTCAATGACGTCCTCGGAGGGGCAGCAAAGCTCCATATCCCCGTGCATGAGCGCAGGGTGGAGGCGTCGAAGCTCACCGAGCCTTGCGTAGTATGAGTAAAGCCCACGCTTTTGCGGCTCAAACGGCGCACGGTTAAACGGGTCACGCCCACCGTCGAGACACTCCTCGTCGCCGTAGTACAGGCAGGGGATGCCGGGGACGCTGTACTGGATCGCAGCGGCAAGCCTTTGCAGCCGTGTGCCGTGTTCGCTTTGCTCCGGCGTAAGGCGCAGCTCCGCCTGCCGAGGGCGGCTCATGTCGGCAACGCCGACGCCGATGGATAACAGCGTGTGCAGGCGCTCAACGTCGTGCGAGCCGAGGAGGTTCATAAGGCACTCGTACATGGGCTTCGGGTAGTTGAATTTCTGCGACAGGAGAAAATCACGCAGACGGAAGGAGCTTAAATGCGACAGCACAAAGTCCGTCACCGCCTTGCGGAAGGGGTAGTTCATCACGCTGTCGAGCGAATAGCCGAGGGCGTAGTTGCGGGCGCTGCCGTAGCTCACCTTGGAGACGGCGTCCTCCCAGACCTCGCCGATGATGAGCGCATCGGGCTTTTCAGCCTTTGCGGAACGTCGGATAAGCTCCAAAACGTCGTCGGGAAGCTCGTCCGCAACGTCGAGCCGCCAGCCGGAAGCGCCCCTGCGCAGCCAAAGCTTCACAATGGCATCGTCGCCGCTTATGACGCAGTCCTGCCAGTCGGGGTCGCTTTCCCGCACCTCCGGCAGCTCACGGAAGCCCCACCAGCAGCGGTAGCCCTGCGGATAGTCGCCGAAGTCGTACCATTTACGATAGGGCGACTCCTCGCTCTGCCATGCACCGAGCGAGGGGTATGAGCCGTAACGGTTAAAATATACGCTGTCTGCGCCCGTGTGCGAGAACACGCCGTCGGAGATCACCGCAATGCCGAGGCGCTTTGCGTCGGCGCAAAGGTTTACATAATCCTCAACGCTGCCGAGGATGGGGTCAACCTTCGTGTAGTCGGAGCAGTCGTAGCGGTGGTTCGATCTCGCTTCGACGACGGGGTTCAAATAGATTATCCCGACGCCGAGGGAACGCAGATAAGGAAGCTTTTTGCGGATGCCGTCAAGGGTGCCGCCGTAGAAATCGTCGGGCGAATAGTCGGATTCAAAGCTGCGTGCCTGCCAGCGCACGGGGTCTGCGATGCTCCCGTGCAGCTCCGGGGTCTGACCGAGGCTGCGGTGGTATTCGATGCCCTGAGTGCAGTCGCCAAAGCCGAAGCGGTCGGGGAATATCTGATACATGACCCTGCCCTTTGCCCAGTCGGGGGTGGCAAAGCCTTTTTTGTACACGGTGAGGCGTGCCTCATCGCTTTTGCCGCTGTCGGACACGAAGCGGTAGCGCCAGTCACCGCTCAGCTCAAGGGTAAAGCGGAAATCGAGATCGCCGCCCTGCGGCTCAAGCTCAAGATGAGCTTCGCCGCAGTCAAGGTGCAGCTTCGTGGCCTCCACACCGAAGGTGCAGGCGGAAAGCCGTATCTCGCTTCCGCACTCGACTGCGCCGAGGGGCGAGCGGTAGTCTGCATTGTACGGCTCGTGGAGGATGTACTTCGGAAGCTCGTCCTTTAAAACCTTCGTCAGAGCGGCGGTGCGGGGCTGCATATCAAAAAGAAAATCGTGGTCGCCTATGTGTTTCAGCGCCCTGCCGAAGACCTTTATCACAAGGCGCATCGCTTCGTCCATCGAAAGCCCGCGGTCATCGAGCAAAAGACGCAGAAGCTCCTCCGGCAGAAGAGCTTCGCAGTCACTCAGGTATTCGCAGATGTCGTGTATGTCGGCGCACTTTTCGGCGGCACAGGCAAAGACCGCCGCAGAACGGAGGTACTGCGCCATGAAGGGATGTACCGTATCCTCCGGCTCCCACACGCCGTTTACGAGACGGAGGTAATACTCCCTCGGACGGTGGTAGCGTATGCGCAGACGGTAGTCGTCCGACCACAGCTCGTCATAGCCGCCGTAGGTCAGCACCCTGCGTCTCAAAGCATCCATATGTAGAGCCTCGCATATTCGCAGGCGCTGCCGTCAAAGCCGAAGTCCGCTTCCATCGCCTGACGGCGGAGCGAGCGCATGACTTCGGGAGAGCGGTAGCAATCGAGCGCAAGCAGCACCGCATCCTTCATCTCGTGCGCATTGAAGTCCGCAAAGGAAAAGCCCGTTCCTTCGCCGGTGTAGCGGTTGTACGGCTTAACGGAGTCACGCAGACCGCCGGTCTCACGCACGATGGGCAGGGTGCCGTAGCGCATTGCGATCATCTGCGACAGGCCGCACGGCTCAAAGCGTGAGGGCATGAGGTAGAAGTCGCCGCCGGCGTAGACAAGGTGGCTCAGCTCCTCACTGTAGCCGATGTACGCACACAGCCTGCCGGGGTAGCGCTTTTCCGCAAGCCGCATGAAGTCCTCGTAGCGGCGGTCGCCCGTACCGAGGAGCATGAACTGCATATCGTTGTAGAGCATCAGCTCGTCGAGCATACGCTCTATGAGGTCAAAGCCCTTCTGCTCCGTCATCCTCGTCACCATGACAAAGAGGGGAGCGTCGGGACGCTTTTCAAGTCCGACACGCTCTTGCAGGGCAAGTTTACATAATTCCTTGCGCTGCAAATGACCCTTGTCGTAGCGGGCGGGGATGAGCGGATCGGAATGGGGGTTGTAGACCGCAAGGTCAATGCCGTTTATGATGCCCGACAGCTCGGCGGAGCGGGCGGAGAGTATGCCCTCAAGCCCCTCGCCGAAGTAGGCGGTTTTGATCTCCTCGGCGTAGTTCGGGCTTACGGTGTTTATGCGGTCGGCAAAGACGCAGCCCGCCTTGAGGAAGTTTGCACAGCCCTGAAGCTCCATGAACTCCGGGGTGTAATATTTGCTGTCGATGCCGAGCAGATCCTGAACGTAGTCAAAGCCGAATTTTCCTTGATACGCAATGTTGTGTATGGTCAGAAGGAAGCGCAGCGAGCCTTGCATACCGCCGTAGACGGTCTTGGCAAGCATGGGGATCATGGCGGTGTGCCAGTCGTTGCAGTGGAGAATGTCGGGGCAAAAGCCGAGGTTCGGCAGAGCGTCAAGCACAGCCTTGGAGAAGAAGGCGTACTGCTCGCCCTCCTCGTAGCCGCCCTTGTAGATGCGGTCGCCGAAGTAGAACTCGTTGTCGACGAGATATATCTTCACGCCGTCAAGCTCCAAATACTCGATGCCGCAGTATTGTCTGCGCCAACCGAGGTTTACATAAAACTCAAAAAGATGCTCCGTGCGGCCGGAGTATTTTTCCTTTATGCAGCGATGGTAGGGGGTGATGACCCGTGCGTCGATGCCGAGCTTTGCAAGGGACTTGGGAAGCGTCCCCACAACGTCGGCAAGACCGCCCGTCTTGCTCAGCGGCGCACACTCGGCAGAGGCGAGCAGAACCTTCGGAAGCTCCGTTCTGCCCTTGCTTTGAAGCAGCTCCTTAAACTCCTTTTTCATCGGTATTGCTCCTTTCGGTCGGAATAAATTCGTAATACAGACAGCTCAGCGGCGGAAGCGACAGCACGGCGCTGTAAGGAAATTCGCCGAAGCCTTCGCTCTTTGCCGCAACGCAGGACGGCGTTTTGGCGCCGCTGCCGCCGAAGCGAGGCTCGTCGCTTGAAAGCAAAAGGCGCAGCTCGCCGTCGGACGGAAGCCCGACTGTAAAGTGCGGGTTATCGTTCGGGATAAAGTTGCAGGCGCAGACTATGTGCCGGGTCTTGCTCGTGCCGCTGCGCATAAATGCAATGCAGCTCAGCGCCTTTTCATCGACGTTCAGCCACCTAAAGCCGTCCCACGACTTGTCTATCTCGTAAAGCTCCGGGTTTTCGGTGTAGAAGAAATTCAGCGCACGGCAGTATTCACGCAGGCTGTCGTGAGAGGGGTATTTGAGCAGCAGCCAGTCAAGCTCCTGCTTGTAGTTCCATTCGATGAACTGACCGAACTCCGAACCCATGAAGCCGAGCTTTTTGCCGGGATGAGCAAACTGGTAGCCGTACAGGCTGCGGAGCTGGGCAAACTTCTGTTCGTAGCTGCCGTACATCTTGTCCAGCATGGAGTGCTTGCCGTGTACCACCTCGTCGTGTGAGTAGGCGAGGATGAAGTTCTCGGAAAAGGCGTACATCATGGAAAACGTGAGCTTTTCGTGCATCCCCTTGCGGAAAAGGGGGTCGGAGGAGAAGTAGTCGAGGGTGTCGTGCATATAGCCCATGTCCCACTTGAAGGAAAAGCCCAGACCGCCGTCGGAGGGCGGCATCGTCACCATCGGGTAGGCGGTGGATTCCTCGGCGACGGTGATCGCACCGGGAAAGCTCGTGAGTATGACGGTGTTGAGCTTGCGCAGGAAATCGACCGCAGCAAGATTTATGTCGCCGCCGTAGCGGTTCGGAGTGTATTCGCCGGGCTTGCGCCCGTAGTTTAAGTACAGCATCGAGCTTACCGCATCGACACGGATGCCGTCGATGTGGTACAGGTCGAAAAACAGGCAGGCGGAGGATATGAGAAAGCTCTGCACTTCGGGCATGGCGTAGTCGAAGATGAGCGTACCCCATTCGGGGTGGCTCGCCATGCGCTCCTCCTTGCACTCAAACAGCGGCGTACCGTCGAACATGGCAAGCCCATGCTCGTCCCTCGGAAAGTGGGCGGGGACCCAGTCCATGATGACGCCGATGCCGTTTTCGTGCATGACGTCCACAAAGCGGGCAAAGCCGTCGGGGTCGCCGTAGCGCCCGGTGGGTGCGTAGTAGCCCGTGACCTGATAGCCCCATGAGCCGGGGAAGGGGTACTCGGTGAGCGGCAGCAGCTCGATGTGCGTGTAGCCCATCGACTTGCAATACTCCGCAAGCTCCGGCGCAACGCTTTCGTAGTCGGGGGCGTCCTTTCCGTCGGGGATGCGCCACGAGCCGAGGTGCAGCTCGTAAATGCTCATGGGCGAGGTGAAGGGGTCACGCCCTGCCCGACGGCGCATATGGTCTGCGTCCGACCACTTGTGCGACAGCTCCCAGACGATCGAGGCGGTGTTCAGCCCCGACTGCGAGTAGCGGGCAAAGGGGTCGGATTTAAAGACCCGTTTGCCGCCCTTTTGCTTTACGCAGTATTTGTACAGATCGCCGTTTTTGAGACCTGGGACAAAGCAGCACCACATCGTGCCGCAGCGCTCCATGGGCGTAGCTTCGGGGTCCCACGAGTTAAAGTCGCCGACAAGGGAGACCGCCTCGGCGTTCGGCGCCCAAACCGTGAAGCGGTGCGCCTCAAGCTCCGGGATGTAGTGGCAGCCGAAAAGAAGCCACGCCTTTTCCGCCTTTCCCGTGTTGAAGAGATATACGTCGTCCTTCGGTATGTATTTTTCCGTAAGCTCTGAATACATGGCGTTTCTCCCATATCTCTGTATAGTGTCTACATTATATACGCAAACGCCGATGATTCCAACATCTTTTTGACAGGAGCGGGAAATAATTATATACTCAATGCTGAGGTGATATCATGTTTAAATTTAACCACTTTAACTTTAACGTTCTCGACCTTGAGCGCAGCCTGCGCTTTTACGCAGAGGCGCTCGATCTTTCACCGGTGCGTGAAAAGACCGCCGCCGACGGCTCTTTTAAGCTCGTATATCTCGGCGACGGTGTGAGCGATTTTTCGCTTGAGCTTACATGGCTGCGTGACCGCAGCGAGGCTTATGACCTCGGCGACGAGGAGTTCCATCTTGCGTTTACGACGGACGACCTTGAGAAGTCGCACGCAAAGCACGCCGAAATGGGCTGCATCTGCTATGAAAATCCCGCCATGGGCATCTATTTCATTCAGGACCCCGACGGATACTGGATCGAGATCGTCCCCGAACGGCGCTGACTATATCTCCGCTATCTCGGTGACGGAGACCTCAAACGCAGTCTTTTCGACCGGCTGCTCGTCGATGAGCTTTATGTAGCTGCGGCTTTGTATCCGCCCTTCAAGCTCCACCACGGTGCCGACGTCCCATTCCGCCGCCGTTCGTGCCTTTAAGCCCCACGTGATGCACGGCAGGTAGTCGCTTCTGCCGTACCTGCGGTTTACCGCAAGCATCAGGTCGCAGATGTCCCGCCCCATCGGGGTGCTGCGGAGCTTCGGCTTTTTGCACAGCGTGCCGATGAGCCGTATGCGGTTTTCGTCCTCGTCGCCGCAGAAGGATATCTCCTTTGCGTACACGCTTATAACGAGCTTTGCACCCTCGCCGCTTTTGTTGTTGAAGGAGCGAAGCTCCCCGATAACACGAAGCTTTTCGTCGCAGCTCACCTCAAGGCTCTCCAAAAGCTCACTGCGCAGAATGACGTTTATTCTGTCCGCAGTGCCGGACAGCCGCATGATCTCAAGCGGGAAGGTGTAAAAGCTTTCGCTTCGGCTGCTGTGAGAGTACACCGGCGCCGCAGCGACGGTGCCGCACAGTACGGCGAGATTGCTGCTTACGTTTTCGTCCATTGCTTACCTCCATGATAAAGCCCGCCGTGGGGCTTTAATTCGTCGTTTTGTCAAAGTATATTAGAGGTGAGCGCTTGAATATGCCGCCCGTTTGCGGTATAATTCCGACAGTGAAGCTTCCCAGACCAAAAACGAAAGGAATTTGCATCATGGATATTAAAGAGATACTCAGAATATGCGACCACACCCTGCTTCGCACCGACTGCAGCTCCGACGAGATAAAGGCGCTGTGCGACCAGGCGGTGAAGTACGGCTGCGCCTCCGTGTGTATCCCGCCCTGCCATGTTGCGGGCGCAAAGCACTATGCCGGAGACAAGATGAAAATATGCACCGTCATAGGCTTCCCCAACGGCTATATGACCACCGCAGCCAAAGCCTTTGAAGCTGCCGACGCCGTTAAAAACGGCGCCGACGAGATCGACATGGTGATAAACCTCTCCATGGTCAAGGACGGCTGCTGGGACAAGGTCGCAGAGGACATCGTTGCCGTGCGCAAGGCGTGCGAGGGCAAGATCCTCAAGGTCATCATCGAGTGCTGCCTGCTTACCGAGGCGGAAAAGATCAGACTTTGCGGCATCGTCGGCGCAAGCGGAGCGGACTTTATAAAGACCTCCACCGGCTTTTCCAAGGGCGGAGCAACGAGGGAGGACGTCGAGCTGCTTCGCAGATACTCTCCCGAACACGTCAAGGTCAAGGCCGCCGGCGGTATAGCCTCGCTTGCCGATGCCGAGGACTTCATCGCACTCGGAGCCGAGCGTCTCGGTACCAGCCGCATCGTGAAGCTTGCGATGCAGCTTGAGTCCGAAAGCGGCGCTCCCGACGAAAGCTATTAAAGTCCGAAGCGGCTTTTAATAAGTCCGCACAGCGCAAGCGCCGGAGCGGACAGCAAAAGCCAGAAAAACGAGTACAGGGGGCATATCTGCCCTAAGATATTCAGGGGTCGGTCGGAGTAATCCCACACCGCCCAGCCGAGGATTATGTTAACCAAATAGCCCACGGCAAGCTCCAAAAGACTTATTGCGGCTGCCGATATGAGGCACTTTGCCCAGAAGGGGAGCTGCGCTGCGCTCAGAAAGTATATGAACGTAAAGCAGGCTCCCCCGCAAAGCAGCATGGTCCAGTGCGTGTGGCTGCGCCACAGCAGCTCGATGAGACCGTAAAGTCCCGCTCCGATCACAAACACGGCAAGTGTTTCCAAAATACATCACCGTCGGTATTTTGCCCCTCGCTGCGGAAAAATATTTCCGTGGGAGGAAAAAATGCTTGACAGACGGGGCGTATGCTGGTATATTTATAGGGCTGAAAATGAAGTATGAGCGGTGTCCGCCCTCATCACCGGATCGCAAACGGCGCATCCCGGTCAATAGGATCCCGATTTTTTGCGGGGTTTTTGCGTGCGGATGCCGAAGGCGTCCGTTTTTTCATTTTGGAGGTGTTTTACAATAGCAAACGTTAATTACGAGATCAACGAGGAGATCCTTGACAAGGAACTGAGAATTATCAGCGATACGGGTGAGCAGCTCGGAATAATGTCGGCTGAGGAGGCTCTTAAGATCGCAGAGGAAAGAGAGCTGGATCTCGTAAAGATCTCGCCTGCCGCAAAGCCCCCCGTCTGCAAGATCATGGACTACGGCAAGTTCCGCTTTGAGCAGGCAAAGAGGGAAAAGGAAGCCAAGAAGAATCAGCGTGTCATGGAAGTCAAAGAGGTGCGTATGTCACCCAATATCGACGCAAATGACTTTAACACGAAGCTCAAGAATGCGCAGAAGTTCTTAAACGACGGCGACAGAGTGAAGGTGTCCATCCGCTTCAGAGGCAGAGAAATGGCGCACACTCACATCGGCGAAACGCTGCTGCGTGACTTTGCCGCAAAGTGCGGTGAGATAGCAAACCTCGACAAGGAGCCCAAGCTTGAGGGCCGCAACATGTCGATGTTCCTGTCGCCCAAGTCCGCCGCTGCGATCAAGAAGGCGCAGAAGGAAGCCGAAAAGAAAGCAGCCGAAGCTCAGGCTGCCGAGAGCGAGAAAGAATAATCGGTATATTACAGGCTTGCCTGTTAATTAGGCTGCAAGCAGCCATCATACGGAAGGAGAAATTACCATGCCAAAACTTAAGACCCACAGCGGTGCTAAGAAGAGATTCAATCTCACCAAGACCGGTAAAGTAAAGCGTGCTCATGCTTTTAAGAGCCATATCCTCACTAAGAAGGACACCAAGCGCTGCCGTCGTCTGCGTTCCGGCGCAATTGCTGACGTAACCAACACAGCAACCATCAAAAAGATGATCCCTTACAAATAAGCGTAAGGCTACGAATAGGAGGAAATGACAAATGGCAAGAGTTAAGGGCGCAATGATGACCCGCAAACATAGAAATAAGATCCTCGGTCTTGCAAAGGGCTACTGGGGCAACAAGTCCCGCCACTACAAGATGGCAAACCAGCAGATGATGAAGTCCGGCCGTTACGCATACGTCGGCCGCAAGCAGAAGAAGAGAGACTTCCGTCAGCTTTGGATCACCCGTATCAGCGCAGCCTGCAAGGCAAACGGCATGAATTACTCCACCTTCATGCACGGTCTGAAGCTCTGCGGCATCGACATGAACCGCAAGATGCTCAGCGAGACCGCTATCCACGAGCCTGCTGCTTTCACCGCACTCTGCGAGAAGGCAAAGGCAGCTCTCTAACAGAAAGCTAAAGTCCCCGGTTCGGTCAGACCGAGCCGGGGACATTTTCTTGTAATTTGCGCCGCCGTGTGGTACAATACCATGCGCCGAAAGGAGGCTCGCTATGTCGAAGCTCAAGTATTTTATAAGCCGTATATTCGATATGAACTACCGTCAGATGTTCAGAAAAATTGACGAGGTGCATGAAAAGTCGGGCAAATGCCGTCTTTTTATCTTCCTCGACATGGTGTATTGCGGCATCGTCTATCAGGCGGGATATATGGATTACTGGCTGTTTGAGATGTACGATCTCAACCGCAGCCAGCGCAAGACCATACTCACGAGGGGCAAAAACAACGCATTTATTAAGCGCTACAACGACCCCAAGTATATGCCGGAGATCGAGGACAAGCTCAAGTTTGCCAAGAATTTCGGCGAATTTATGCACCGTGACTGGCTCGATATGGGTACCGCCGACAGGGCGGCGCTCTCGGAGTTTACGGCAAAGCACCCCGTTTTCATGGCAAAGCCCACGGGCGGAATGTGCGGTAAGGGCATAGAAAAAATTAACGCCGCCGAGTTTGAGGGCGACCTTTATGAGCATCTCAAGTCGATGGGTCCGCTCATTCTTGAGGAGTGCGTCGTTCAGCACAAGGCGCTCATGGAGCTGCACCCATGCTCCGTAAACACCTGCCGTGTCATCACCTTCACCCACGGCGGCAGCACGAAGGTCGTCGCCGCCTACCTGCGCATCGGCAACGGAAAGTACGTCGATAACTTTAACAACGGCGGTATGGTCGTGCCGATCGAGGAGGATTGCGGCCGCATCATCTACCCGGCGCTCGACAAAAGCGGCGCTCTGCACGAGGTGCATCCTCTGACGGGCGTGCCGATAAAGGGCTTCCAGGTCCCACTTTGGGACGAGGTCACGGAGCTTGTGAAGAAGGCGGGACAGGTCGTGCCGCAGGTGGGAATCGTCGGCTGGGACGTTTGCGTCACCGACAACGGACCCCTGCTCATCGAAGGCAACGACTACCCCGGACACGATATATATCAGCTTCCCCCGCACCGCACGGACGGTATCGGCGTTCTGCCGAAGTTCCTTCGTGCGATGGAGGACTGAGATGGCAGAGGTGATCTTCATGCTCTACATTTTGAAAACTTGGTATACCATGCCGCCGACGCTTCCCGTGCTGTTTACGTTTTTTGCGTTTTTGGCACTCGGCGTGTATGCGGCGTTGGGACTTAAAAATAAGCGCAGCGTGCTGTTTCTGGCGCTCGGACTTGTGGTCTTGTACCTGCTCTGCACGCCCGTAAGCCTCAATGACCTGTTCGGCATCGGCGTGTACTCCACCTTCGTCGGAGGTGTGGCAAGTCTTGTGCTTTTGGGCTGCATTTTGGGCTTTGCCGCACGCAGTCTGCGCCGCAAAAAGTGATGAATAAGCAAAAAACTTCCGCCATAGGCGGAAGTTTTTTTATGCAATGACCTTTCCGAGTACACGCAAAGGCAGCTCAGGGGATATGACAATGTCGGAGTATTCGGGGTTTAAGGAGTGCAGCACGAGATGCTCGCCCTTTGCGGCAAGCTGCTTTAGATAAGCGCAGCCGTCGTAGAGGAAAATGCCGATCTCACCCGTCATCAGACTGTGCTGCTGACTGACCCACACGGTCTGACCGTTGTGGAATCTCGGCTCCATACTGTCGCCCGCAACGCGGACGCCGAAGTTGGCGCTGTCCGGCACTTCGGGACCGACCTCGGTCATATCGTAATGCTCGCTGTCGAGAAACTGCCCCGTGCCTGCGGAGACCGCAAGGGAATAGAGCGGCAGACTGCGGCTGTACTTTACCGGCTCCGGGCTGAGAGAGTATTTGCCGCTGTCACGCAGGAGCTGAATGTACTCCGTCGCCTTTCTGCGCCCCGCCGCATTGAGCCCCGAAAGGAAGCCTTCCCCCTCCGGCATGAACTCTCCGGCGATGTCGCTTATCCTGAGCGCACGGCAGAGCATGAGGAACTGAAGGGCGCTCGGCAAGGTGCTGCCGTTCTCCCATTTGGATACCGCTTGATTGGTGACGTTCACCCCGTAGACCTTGAGCGCTTCGGCAAGCTCCGTCTGCGAAAGACCGAGCTCACGCCGCCGCTCACACAGCTTTTTACCTATATCCATAACGCAACGCCTCACTTTCAATTATGATTATACTATATACTCGGTAAAATTTCAAGCACAAAAATATCTGAAAAAGAGAAAAAATATCTTTACATATCCGTAAAAGGGAGTTATACTGCGTTTAGTATCTTTTGAGGAGAACGACATGGACAGGGCGATACTTCATTCGGATATAAACTCCTGCTATGCGAGCATAGAGCGGCTATACGAGCCGAGGCTTTGCGGCAGACCCTTTGCGGTCTGCGGCGCACCTGAGCTGCGGCACGGTATAGTATTATCCAAAGACGATATTGCGAAAAAGGCAGGCGTCAAGACCGGAATGGCGATATGGCAGGCAAAGCGCCTCTGTCCGGAGCTTGAGATCGTGCTGCCGCACTTTGAGCGCTACACGGAATACGCCGACGCCGTGCGCAGCATATATTACGACTACACGAACCTTTGCGAACCCTTTGGGCTTGACGAGTGCTGGCTTGACCTCACGGGCTGTCTTGCCTGTCCCGACCCCGTGGAGACCGCACACGAGATACGGCGGCGGGTCAAGAAGGAAACGGGGCTTACGGTGAGCATCGGCGTGAGCTTCAACAAGATATTCGCAAAGCTCGGCTCCGATTACCGAAAGCCCGACGCAGTGACGGTCATCGACCGTGAAAATTACAAGAGCATCGTGTGGGGGCTTCCCGCCGCCGATATGCTCATGGTCGGGCGCAGCACGGCTCGGCAGCTTGAGCGCATGGGCATACGGACGATAGGCGAACTGGCGGCGGCGTCGCCCGAAAGCCTGCACGCCGTGCTGGGCAAGGCGGGACCGATGCTGCACGCCTTCGCTAACGGCGCCGACACAACGGCGGTGCGCAGAGTGGGGGACGAGCCGCCGCCGAAGTCCGTCGGCAACAGCACGACGCTGCCCCGTGACGTGGAGACACTGCGGCAGGCGGAGGTCGTCATACTGAGCCTTGCGGAGAGCATCGGAACGAGGCTGCGCCGGGGCGGCTATATGTGCCGCAGCTTAGAGCTTTCACTGCGCACGGAGGAGCTTACATGGACACGGCACCGAATGCGGCTTTTCGGCGCAACGGACGTCACCCTTGAGCTGCGTGACATGGGGATGCGCCTTCTGTCTCAGGCGTGGACGGATCGCACGCCGCTGCGGAGCATGGGGCTTTGCGCACTTGAGCTGGTGCCGACGGGTGTACCGGAACAGCTTGACATATTATATGATTATGTAAACTCGGAAAAGCAAAAGAAAATCGACGCCGCCGT
>OCQZ01000067.1_pt1 | contig 27304 bp, 24 predicted proteins | sample 1538921 | NCBI WGS metagenome assembly OCQZ01 (sample SAMN03418269, study PRJEB22391) | human gut metagenome | biome: human-gut; feature: organic feature; material: feces | host: Homo sapiens | place: Tanzania | collected 2013-01 | reverse complement strand
AGGTAGCGAGTTCGAGTCTCGTTGCCCGCTCCAAAATAGTTTGCAGGCTTAACGGCCTGCAAACTAATATGGCGTCATAGCCAAGTGGTAAGGCAGCGGACTGCAAATCCGCGATTCCCCGGTTCAAATCCGGGTGACGCCTCCAAAAATCGGCAAGTACCGCAAGGTGCTTGCCGATTTTACTTTTTCGCTCTTCATTTGAATTTGCAACATGAAAATAGCGTGACCGATTTTCGGTCACGCTATTTTCAGCTTCTCAGCGGAATATCGCTCCCGCCGCCAAAAGCTCGTCAACGCTCATGTAGTAGCCGCTCGGCGCAAGCACCGACGCCTCCTTGAGCGCCGCCCCCGGCGTCAGCACCGCACTCACCGCAGTACCCGAAACCGTCGTCGATGCGTACACCGCCGTCGGCGTGAGACTCAGGTACAGAGGATCGTCCGCAATGCTCGCCGTGATGTGGAGCTGTCCGTCCGCAAAGTAGAATTCGGAGATCGCCCCCACGACCCTTGCAAGCGACAGATTGTCGAAGAATTCCACATATGCGCCGACGGTCTTCGCAAGCGTACCGCTGCCGAGACCCGGTACGAGCTTCAGCGCCGTCTCCATCGCCTGACGCAGATTGCTCTCGTCAGCCCTGACTCTTATCGCACCGTAGTCGATATACACGGTGCCGTTATAAAGCGTTACGTTGAGCTGCGTTCCCAGCAGCTTGGAGCTTGCCTTCACCGCCATGGGGCTGCCGAAGTCAAATATCATGTCGGCATGGATCGCAACTCCGTTCACGGTCACATCCGCCGCCATCTCCATGCCCTTTGCGCCCGCATAGCGCAGGAGGGTGTCCTTGTACTGTGCAAGCTGCGACAGGGTAACGAAGCTGCCGGTAGGCGCCGAGATGCTCGGTGCGCCGTTTGACACGAGGGTCATGTTAATGCGCATACCCGACATTTCAAGGCTCACGCTGCCGCTGCTGAGCGCCGCATTCACGACCACTCCTCCGCCGAGGTTCACGCTTGCGTGGAGCGCATTGTCGTACCACGAAAGTCCGCTCACGGAGTTTATCGCCTTCTTGACGCTCAGGTCGCCGAAGAAGCTCTCTATCGCAGCGCCGGCATTGCTGCCGTTCGAGGCACTGCCGCCGCTCATTTCCGTTATAAAGCCGACCAGATCCTTGAGCTGATCGAGCCTTCCGCTGATGCGGATGTTGCCCGCCTCGGCGTACACAGTGTCGCCGACGAGCGTCACTCTTACCGCAACGCCGTCAACGCTCGTGTCGAAGATCGCTCTAAGCTCGCTGCCGGGGTAAGCCACACGCAGTCTGCCGGAGAGACTTATTCCGCTGCCGGAGACCGTCACGTCGGCGGTGCAGCCGCCGGAGCTTACGTTCTCCATGATGGGACTTACGAGCGTGAGCGCACCCGTAAGGTCGGTATAGCCGGACAGCGACTCGCTGTTAAAGCTCTTTGCCGGGGTCGCATATATGCCGACGGAGGTGCCGCCCACGTTCACCCGAAGGTCGGCGCTCTTGAGCTTCGGCTTTTCCTTGCCCGTTATTTTGATCGCACCCGAAAGCATGCTGTCGTTAAAGCTTATGGTCTTGCCCTTGGAGGTGGTTTTCACGTCCATGCCGTTTACGATCGACTGCACGGCGGAGCCTTCAAGCGAAATGTCTGGGACCTTCATACCGAGTCCGCCCATGACCTTGCCGAATGCGTCGATGGCGTCGTCGGCTTTAAGGACTATCTTCTGATTTTCCACACGCAGGTACAGCTTTCCGCCGCTGTACACTCCGTACACGTCAAGTCCCTCGACCTCGCCTTTGACCTTGAAGCTCATGTTTGCAATGTCAAGGTGCGCCTTGAGAACGTACTGCTTTCCGTCTGCGGTGACGGTGACGTTCAGGTTCGGGTTGCGCTCGAAAATGCCCAAAAGCTCCTCCTGGAGCGCATCGTCACGGCTGAGCTTTGAGAGCTTGTTGGGGTCGTACTCGGTCTCAAGATACTTTTGGAACTCCTTCTGATCGTCGGTGACGTTGCCGAAATCGGAGAACAGCTCCGTGATATTGCTGGTGCAGCCCATGCTGCCGAGACCCGACATCGTGACCTCATAGCTCTCGACGGTCTCCATCTTGAGCAGGCGCCACTGTGAGTCTATCGTCCACACCATGTGGACCTCGGTAAACACGGGCATCTGCGATGCGCCGCTGTAGGTGTAGATCTGACGCTTGTAGTATGCGCTTGCGCCCTCCGGCTCAAGGTCAAAGCTGATGACGAAGTTTCCGTCGGCGTCCTTCTGCATTTCGGGCTTGCACACCGTCTCGTCGCTCACGACGTAGTTTGTAAGGTTGCGTGGAAGCTGACCGTAGGCGTGGCTGTAGTCCTCATCGGAGATGGCGTAGATGTCCTTGCTCCACTGAGCCGTCGTTCCGCTGACGGAGTCCGCCTTGCGCATGAGGATGGCGCCGTCCTTAAAATACTTCTGCTCGCCGACCTTCACCAGTGCGCTGGTGCTTATCGTCTCGTTAAAAACGCTGTCCTCGGTGACGACACGCTGACCGTAGATCTGCTGGTTGTAGTCTATAAAGCCGACGCTTGCCGCCGTGCTTCCCGTCGTTTCGGAGCGGTAGCTTGCGGAGTTCATAACGCCTATACATATATAAATATTGTCCTCCGCCGTCTGCCCGGAGGGGTCGCCCTCAGGCACGGGGAGCGTCTTGCTCACACCGCCGTCGGCAAAGTCGGCATCCGATGCGCCGCCGAAGAAGCTCGGCGCGATCTTTATCGCCGCAAGAAGAAGCACGACCGCACCGCAGACGCAAAGCACTCTGCGCTTTTTGCTTTTCGGCTTTTTCTCCGTGACGGCGGGAGATGCGCCCTCCTCCGTCTCCGCAGCGTCCTCTTTTTTCTTTTTCTCAAGCAGCTTCATTTCTCAAAACCTCTTTATAACTCCGTTGCCATACGTCCGGCCTCGTGCCGGACCGTTACTTATTTCACGCTCTCATTATACTGCTCCGACCCCGGTAGTTCATCCTCCCCTTTGTTCGACGGTAGAATTGTCGGTAGAGAGGCATTCTCCTGCCGGTAGAGCCGGAGAACCGGCAGTTCGGATGTGGGAATATCGCTCTTGCAAGCAGCGATTTTTGCTGATATAATAGGCTTATGGATGATTTGAGACATGTACTCGCAGAGAATATAAGCGAGCTTAGAAAAAGCAATAATCTGACCCAAGCCGAATTTGCGGAGAGACTGAATTACTCCGACAAGGCGGTGTCCAAGTGGGAGCGGGGCGACTCGCTGCCCGACGTTATCGTGCTCAAGACCATCGCCGATATGTACGGCGTCGGGCTTGACGATATGCTGCGGGAAAACGGCGTTCACCATGTCGTTTCGCCCGACGAGGTGCTTCGTGACGAGCAGCTCACACAGAAGATTCTCATAACCGCACTGTGGGTCACCATGGTGTGGATAGTCGCCGCCGTCGTGTTCCTGTACTCGCAGTACAGCCGAGGCACGATGTTCTGGATGGCGTTCGTCTGGGCGGTCCCCGTTTCGTTTTTGGTGGCGCTCGTATTCGCACGTCGCTGGGGCGCCGCAGACTTCAAGCGCATAAGCTGCATCCTGTCGTCGGGCTTCGTGTGGTCGGCGCTCATATCCTTCTATTTTCAGTTCATGAGCTACAACATTTGGATGATATTCTTCATCGGGGTCCCCGTTCAGATCGCACTGATACTCAGCTCGAAGATACACGACAGCTCCCGCAGTCTCCGCTCAAAGAGCGGAAAGTGACCCTCCGACCGAGTGAGGAGGTTTTTATGAAGAAAGCGACTTTGCTTGTGACCCTTATCCTGCTGCTTGCGCTCCTTTGCGGCTGTGAAAGTGAGGATACCGTGCAGTACGGATTTGATAACGGGCGCTATGTCCTTGAGCAAAGCGACGGCGACACCGCAACGCCGTACATTCTGATAAACGAGGACGGGTTTTCGCTCGTCTTGAACATTGCGGTGTCCTACCAGCCTTCGGGGACGGTCGAGCGAGACGGCAACAAGCTCGTGCTGAACGCCGACTATGCCGGCGAAAAGTACGCATGGACGTTTACGCTTATCGACGACAACACGCTCCGCTTCTCCCTTTCCGACTCCGACTTTCCGATCAGCGGTGCCATGATAGAGGACGCCTCCGTCTTTGTCCTTGCAGACGGCTGAACCTTTAAAAAATTGCAAAACGGGCTATGCTCATTTGAGCATAGCCCGTTTAACTTTTAATCTCGCCCTTTGCGGCGGAGGGTTGCGAGCTGGTAGAAGGCAACTGCGCTCGCTGCGGCGACGTTTAGGGAATCGACGCCGTGCGACATCGGTATGCGCAGGGTGTAGTCGCACTTTTCCACCGTCTCCGGCGCAAGCCCGTCACCCTCGGTGCCGAGGACGAGCGCAAGCTTGTCCTCCGCTTCGGGTGCGGGATCGTATATCGGCAGCGAACGCTCCGTGAGCGCCAGCGCCGCCGTCTTGAAGCCGAGGGCGTGGAGCTTATCCTGCCACGGGGTGAGGTCGTCAAGATACGTCCACGGCACCTGAAACACCGTTCCCATGCTCACCCGCACCGCTCTGCGGTACAGCGGGTCGCTCCCCTGTGAGGTGAGCAGCACGGCGTCCATACCCAGTGCGGCGGCGGAGCGGAATATCGCTCCGATGTTCGTCGGATTCATCACGTTCTCAAGCACAGCGATCCTCTGCGCCCCTTCGCATATCGCCTCCGGCTCCGGCAGCTCGGGGCGCAGCATTGCGCACAGCATACCCCTCGTGAGGTGAAAGCCCGTGAGCTGCGTCAGCACCGAAAGCTCCGCTGTGTACACGGGAATGTCCTCCGGGCAGCATGAGAGTATCGCCTGCGCCTTGCCCTCGGCGTGCTTCGTCTCCATGAGAAACGACAGCGGCACGCACCCGGCGTCAAGCGCCCGCTCGATGACGAGCGGACTTTCGGCGATGAACATCGCATTCTTGGGATCCTTGCGGTTTAGGAGCTGATTTTCCGTGAGCCTTGCGTAAACGTCAAGCTCGGGTGCGGAAAAATCCTTGATTTCATAAAAGCGTGCCATGCTACACCTCATTTTTCTGTCTGCCGAAATACCGAAAATCAGGCATCCCGCAGCTTGGAGATGCCTGATCTTTCAATGCGTTTTACTGAGCAAGCGCTCTTTCGAGCCAAACGGTGGCAACGTCCATCGCCGCCCAAAAACCGTCCTTCTCGCTTTTTTTCACGATGCGGTCACGGGACTTTATGGACGGATCGGTGAGCTGGAGCTGGACCGAGACCTTGCTTGCAACGTCCATATCCTTGACCTTTTTGGTGTCGAGAATTTGGAGCATTATGATATATTTGTCCGCCATGCTGCCGTAGTACACGATGTTCCCCGTGCGCTGAAGCGGGCGGCCCTTGTATTCAAGTACCTTTTCCTTTGCCAATTTCGGAACCTCCTCAATGATTTTATGCTGCGGGTGTCGGCGACGGAGTGACGGGATCCTCCGGCTTTGCGGGATCGGTGGGATCGACCGGGTTGTCGGGATCCTCCGGCTCGTCCTCCGTTCCCTCCCATATCTTCGTAAGCTCCTCCTGCGTTCCGAACAGATTCGTCGGACTTCCGCCGTAAGACATATTGAAGTCCTTATACGGAAGGTCTGCATGGATAAGCTCCATCACGTCGTGCCAGACCGTGACTGCGGGGTTGCCGTAGAAGTGCATGGTCTCCGGCGTATCGTAGCCCGTCCACACGGCGCAGGTGTAGTACGGCGTATAGCCGCAGAACCAACGGTCCTTGTTTGCGCTGGTGGTACCCGTCTTGCCCGCAACGGGCATATTGCTCAGACGGGAGGATCTGCCGGTGCCGTTAGTCGCCGCATTGTTGAGCATATAGGTCATGACCCTTGCGGTGTTCGACGAGAATGCGGTCTGGACCTCGGGCTCGTTGTCGAGTATGACCTCGGTGCCGTCGGCATTCGTGACCTTGAGATAGGTGCGGGACTCGTTCATAACGCCGTCGTTCGCCAAAGCGGAGTACGCCTGCGCCATTTCTCTGACGGTAACGCCGTGGTGCGGCTGACCGAGGGCCATGGCTGCGTAGTCTGCGTCGGCGTCGATAAGGCTCGTGAAATTGAGTCTGTTGCGCAGGAAATCGAGGGACGCCGCCGGCGTCAGCTTATCCATGATCTGCGCCGAAACGGTGTTCTTTGACTGCTGAAGCGCCGTTGCTATGGTTATAACGCCGTCGTACTGATTCGGAGAGTTCTTGGGGTACCAGCCCTGCGGCGCTTTTGCAAGCGTGACCTTCGTCTCATCTGCGTCAAGCACCCATGTGCTGGGCGTAATGAGACCGTACTCCACGGCAGGACCGTAGACCGCAAGCGGCTTTATCGACGATCCGGGCGGACGCAGAGCATCCGTTGCACGGTTGAAGCCGAAGTTTATGTCCTTCTCCCCGGTGCCGCCGGAGAGCGCAACGATGTTGCCCGTGTACTGGTCGATGATAACAATGGCGCTCTGAAGCTGAGAATCCGTCGCCACGGTGGACTGCGGCAGCTTCGTCATGTCGGTGTAGATGGAATCGACCTTGCTTTGAATATCAACGTCTATGCAGCAGTATATGTGGTAGCCGCCGTTGTATATCAGCGTCTTGGCGATCTTTTCGGAAACGCCCTTTTCCGCTGCGAGGTCCTTGACCACGTCGTTCACGACGGTCTCGACATAGTAGCTGTAAACGTTGTCGGAGCTTTCGCTCTCGCCGGATGCGCTGTGAACGAAGTCCAGCTCCTCGGCGACGGCTTCCTTATACTCCTTCTTGGAGATGTAGCCCTGGAGGTACATCTGCTGGAGGATCTCCTCCTGCCGTTCCTTATTGTATTCGGGGTTTTGGAACGGGTCATACTTCGTCGGCAGGTTGGTTATGCCGACGATGGCAGCGCTCTCCGCAAGCGACAGCTCGGACACGTCCTTGCCGAAGTAGGTCTGCGCCGCAGTCTGAACGCCGTAGCAGCCCTGTCCGAAGTAGACGACGTTGAGGTACCATTCGAGGATATCCTCCTTATCGTAGTCCTTTTCAAACTCAAGCGCTTGGAAGATCTCCAAAAGCTTACGCTGTACGGTGATATCGTCCTGATGGGTGACGTTTTTGATGAGCTGCTGTGTGATCGTCGAGCCGCCGAAGGTGCTTCTCGACCCGGTGAACATATTCACGAACGCACCGGCGGTCCTTATCCAGTCAACGCCGTGGTGATCGTAAAAGCGCTTGTCCTCGATAGCTACGAGGGCCTTTTCCATGTAATCGGGAATGTCGCTTCGGTCGACCCAAATGCGCTCCTCCTCGCCGGAAAGTATCGCAAGCTCCTTCCATTCGCCGCTACTCTTGTCCTGATACCACACGATGCTCGACTGCTTGAGCGCTATGTCGTTAAGGTCAAGCGGAGTGCTGGGAATGATGCTTGTTTTGATGTAGTCCGCAAAGATGCACAGGAAGATGAGCGAGGTCAGTATGCCGATAAGTATCAGCGTACCGAGGATGCGCATAATGAGTCGGAAAGTGCCTATGCCCTCTCCGCCCGATGCAGCTTTATCCTTTGCCATCGAGATTCATACACCTCCTTCAAGGGATGATTATAAAATGTGTAAGAAGCTAATTTAAGTCGGATATATGATTATATCACATTATGTCAAGCAGTAGTGTACTAATTGTTAATTTTGTTGGAAATAATATCGTAAAAAGTAAGGAGATGATACTATGCGGCTCAAATTAAGAGTCTGGCTGCTGTCGCTGCTTGCCGTGGGCGCAGCCGTTTGCGGAGGCGCCGCAATAAAAGCCTCCGGTGCTGCCGGAGACGGTGTCGCCGAGACCCCGCCCGTCCGCACACAAAAGGAGTCCGCTCCGTACTGGCTTTACGACAGCGGCGGCTACATTGCGATATACGGCGAGGGAAAAGAGCGTTTGGAAATTACCGACATAGAAACCGACACTCTGAACGATTATGACAGGGAATTGCTTCAAAACGGCATACCCGCACAGAGCAAAGCGGAGCTTTTGTCTCTTCTTGAGGATTTCAGTTCATAATAACCTCTTGAATTTTATCACGGTATGGGGTAAAATAATATCAAATCATAACAGGAGGATAAAAATGAGCAAGGAATTCGGAAATGATTTTATTACTATTGTAGATGACGACGGCGCCGAGTTTGAGCTTGAGCTGCTCGATACCATGGATTACAACGGAGGCTCCTTCGCCGCTTTCCTTCCCACCGACATTCCGGAGGACGATCCCGAATACGGCATCATCATTCTGCGCATCGTTCCCGATGAGGACGGGATGGACGTTTTCGAGTCCATCGACGACGATGACGAGCTTCAGGATGTTTATGAGCATTTTTCCGTTCTGCTCTTTGATGACGACGAAGACGAGGAATAAGTTTCGTCATTCGGCATAAATTTATAACGGTTCTGCTTTGTGCGTGATCGTCCCTTGCGGACCTTCGGCTCAATTAAACCCACATCTCTTATAAGGGATGCCGATTTGAATCTGCGGATTGCAGGCCTCCCGGCGCTTCGGCGTCGGACGTTGGAAGCAGAGAAACAGAGCTTAGGCGACCCACCTGCCATGCTGTGCAGGTTATAATCGAGCCACACGGCAAAAGCGGAATTACACCGGCAGCATTTTGCTGCCGGTGTTTTTTGTCATTGCGGCGAGCGGCAAATATGTTGACTTGCGCCGCAATAAATAGTAAAATGAACTGATAAGCTGGTGGAGGTGTGATATGGAAAAGCTGTCTCATGCATATATAATATCCTCGCCCTCCAAGGAGCTTTGCATAAAGCTTGCAACTGAGCTTGCCGAGAAGTCGCTTTGCGGCGCTGCGGGCAAGCGTCCCTGCGGCGTCTGCCGTGACTGCCGCAAGGTCTTAAACGGCACGCATCCCGACTTTATCCGTATCTCCCGTCTCAGCGACGACAAGGGGCGCTTAAAGAAGGAGCTTCAGGTGGATCAGATCCGCAGCATGGCTGCCGACGCATATGTTCTGCCGAACGAAGCAGCCGAGAAGGTTTATCTCATCGAGGATGCGGATACGATGAATGAAAGTGCTCAGAACGCCGCCCTCAAGCTCCTTGAGGAGCCGCCGAAGGGCGTCCGCTTCATTCTCTGCGTGCAGAATCCCGAAAAGCTGCTCGTAACGGTGCGCTCCCGCTGCGTCGAGATACATCGCAATGCCGAGGCGGAAGCACCCGACGCCGACGCCAAAAGGATGGCGGAGGAGTTTATTTCATGTATACAGAGCGGCAGTCGGAGCGGGCTTTTGACATGGTGCATGGCGTCCGAGGGCTGCGACGGTCGGAAAACCGCCGATTTTCTTGAGGCGGCGAAGGCGGAGCTTATATCCGCACTCTCCGGCGAGGGCAAGAGCCTTTCCATGAGCGGGGAGGAGATCATGAGGCTTATCGCTTTGTGTGACCGTTGTCTTGACCGTTTGAAGGTCAACACCGGCACGAAACATATTTACGGCCTGCTTGCCGTAAAAGGAATCGAGGAAAAAAGTTGATTGAAGTTATAAGCGTAAAATTCAAGGGTCGGGGCAAAAGCTACTACTTTGCTCCCGGCGACAAGCAGATAAAAAGCGGTCAGCAGGTCATTGTCGAAACCAGCAAGGGACTTGAGATCGCCGACTGCACCCACGCAAATCATTTCGTGAATGACGACGCCGTGGTGCAGCCTCTGCGTCCCGTCGTGCGAATCGCAACGGCGGACGATCTCCGCATTGCGGAGATAAACAAAAAGCGTGAAAAGGAAGCCTTTGAGATCTGCCAGAAGAAGATAGCGGAGCATGGACTTGACATGAAGCTCATTGACGTCGAGTGCAATTTCGACGGCAGCAAGACCATGTTCTTCTTCACCTCCGACGGCAGAGTCGATTTCCGTGAGCTGGTGAAGGACCTTGCGGGCATATTCCGCAACCGCATCGAGCTGCGTCAGATCGGCGTGCGGGACGAGGCAAAGATGCTCGGCGGTCTCGGCATCTGCGGCAGACCCTTCTGCTGCAGCCGCTTCCTCGACGAGTTCCAGCCCGTCTCCACCAAGATGGCAAAGGTGCAGTCGATGTCCTTAAACCCCAGCAAAATTTCCGGCTCCTGCGGCAGACTCATGTGCTGCCTGCGCTATGAGCAGGAGGCGTATGAGGAGCTTGTGAAAAGCGTTCCCAAGCAGGGTGCATTCGTCGAAACGCCGGACGGCTACGGCAACGTGACGCAGGTGAATCTGCTGCGCCAGCTCGTCAAGGTAAAGCTTGACGGCGGCGGCGACGGCGAGCTTAAAACCTTCCGTGCGGTCGAGGTCGCAACCGTACCCGGCGGCAGACCCAAGGACGGGGAGACTCCCCCCTCGGTGCTCAAATATGTGCCGGAGCCGGAGCCGGAGGTCGAGCCGGAGGACGAGTGGGCGCTGCCTCAGCTCTTCTCCGAGGACTTCCGCCCCGAAGAACCCGAGAGCGCACCTGCGGAAAAGCCGCAGCAGAGGAGCCGCCGCAGCAGGAACAGACACCGCAAGCCCAAGTCGGGCGAGAAAAAGCCCGTCGAGGCAAAGGAGCCTGCAAAGCAGCAGCCGAGCGAAGAAAAGCAGCCCGTAAAGCCGAGGCCGAAGTCCTCAAGGGGCGGCAGAAAGCCCAAGGCAGCCGAGGGCGTCTCCGTCAAGGCGGAAGCCGTTCCCGTCGAAAAGAAAGAAACGAAGCAGCCTCAGGCAAAGGATGCCGCACAGAAAAAGAACAACCGGAGGCACTATTACCGCCGCGGCAAGCCGAGAAACAAACAGGGCGGTCAGCCGCCTAAGCAGTAAGCGGTCGGGAGGTATCCGATATGAGCAACACCGTAAAGACAAAGAAACCCAAGAAGCTGCATAAGCCCATGAGCATGAAGTTCAAGGTGTCGATCACCGTCGCAGTGCTTGTCATTGCGGTCATCGTCGCCGTTTTGAGCTTCGGCTCCGGCGCAATGACCTTTAAGCCCGGCGCCGTGCAGTCGCACGACGACCCGGTCGACGTGACCGAGTCCCCCGTCATAGGTGAGGACGGCGCTGCGATACCGCAGGAAAACAGGCACACCGTGCTTGTCTCGGTGGGCAACGGCGGCTCCGCAAGCCCGGAGGGCAGCGTCAGCGTCGAGGATAACGGAGCTATCACCATCGGCTTTACGCCGGACGAGGGCTACGAGATAAAGACCATCACGGTCGACGGGCAGGACATAGGTCAGAAGACAAGCTATACCCTCTCGAACATCCGAGAGGATCATACGATAATGGTCACATTTGAGAAGATCCCGGAGCCGTCGCCGAGTCCCGAACCGACCGACGGTATACTGCCGGATCCCGCAAACTGACGGAGGAATGAATGACCGACATACTTAAGACCTTGCTATTTGCAATGTTGCCCGTGTCCGAGATCAGAGGTGCGATTCCCGTCGGCATCGCATGCGGACTTGAGCCGTGGCTGGCCTATGCGATAGGCGTCGTCGGCAATATGCTCCCCGTACCGATACTTATTCTGCTGACGAGGAAGGTCCTGCTTTGGATGAACAAGCACAACATCCTCACGGGCTTTTCAAACTGGCTCCATCGCAAGGGCGAGGAAAAGGGCAAGGTCGTGCAGACCTACTCCTTTTGGGGACTGCTCATCCTCGTTGCGATACCCCTGCCCGGTACGGGCGCTTGGACGGGCGCACTCGTTGCGTCGCTTTTGGATATGCGCCTCAAAAACGCCCTGCCCGCAATATGTCTCGGCGTTATGATCGCCGGACTTATCGTCATGGCTGTGACCATGGGCGTAATATCCGTCGGCAGACTGTTTTAATTAAATAATGTAATAACAAGCCGCCCCTCACGGGGCGGCTTGTTATTGCTTAAAACGCTTTTTTCAGCGTTTCTATCACTTTCATTTGCTCACCGGGTGTCATCTTCGTGTCGCTCGGCAGGCAGATACCTCTGTTAAACAGCCGTTCGCTCACCGCAGCGTCTCCGCATTTCACGAAGGCGCAGTCCGAAAAAACGGGCTGCATATGCATCGGCTTCCAAACGTGGCGAGCCTCGATGTTCTCCTCGCCCAAGAGCCGGATAAGCTCCGTCGGCGTCACCTTGCAGTCGTCGGCTATCGTCGCCGCAGTGAGCCAGCGGTTTGAAGCGCTGTCCTTCACGCCCTCCTGAAAGCTCAGCGGCTTTTCCGCAAGCTCTCTCTTGTAGGTCTCGAATATCTCACGCTTCTTCGCTATGCGCTCCGGCAGGACACGCATCTGTCCCCTGCCGATGCCGGCGCTTATGTTGCTCATGCGGTAGTTGTAGCCGATCTCCTCGTGCTGATACCACGGGAACGGCTCCCTCGCCTGAGTCGCAAGCTTCAGCGCATGGGCGGCGTCCTCCTTTTCCCTGCACAGCAGCATACCGCCGCCGGAGGTCGTGATGATCTTGTTGCCGTTAAACGACAGTGCGCCGAGCTGTCCCAGCGTTCCGCAGGGGCGACCCTCGTACACCGAGCCGAGCGCCTCGGCCGCATCCTCGACGAGGACTATGCCGTACTCCTCGCAAATGCCCTCTATCTCACGCATTTTTGCGGGCATACCGTAAAGATGCACGGCGACGAGCGCCTTGGGCGCACCGTGCAGGCGGATCGCTTCACGCACCGCTGCGGGGTCGAGGTTCCAGCTTTCGCTCTCGGAATCGACAAACACCGGCTCTGCGCCGAGGTAGGCTATCGGGTTTGCGGAAGCCGAGAAGGTGAGGCTCTGACAGAACACCTTGTCCCCCCTGCCGACCCCGGCAAGGATGAGCGCAAGATGCAGCGCAGCGGTCCCGGCGGAGAGCGCAACGGCGTTTTCCGCACCCGTAAAGCGCTTTACAGCCGCCTCAAACTCGTTTACGTTTTCGCCGAGCGGCGCTATCCAGTTCTTGCGGAAAGCGTCGTTCACATATTCCAGCTCATAGCCCTCGTCGGACATATGCGGACTTGCAAGAAAAATTCTTTTACCTTCCATTTTACGCCTCCACGGATACCTTTGGCATCCTTTTTGCATCGTTTTCGGTCATGTGATACGTCGGCACAAGCTCCGAGATCTTCGTGCGCAGAAGCATCTCCTCGCCCTCGTGAAGCTCCGAGAACTCGGTGAGCTTTTCGCTGAGCAGCGCCTCGTCGAAGGGCGCCTCGCCGCCGATGTAGATGAGGTCGTTTGCGGTTTTCTGCATTCCCTCGCCGGAGAGCAGCAGCTCCTCGTACAGCTTTTCGCCGGGACGCAGACCCGTGTAAACGATCGGAATGTCAAGGTCGGGTTCAAGCCCCGACAGGCGGATCATGTTCCTTGCAAGGTCGTCGATCCTCACGGGTTCGCCCATGTCAAGCACGAATATCTCTCCGCCCTTGGCGTATGCGCCCGCCTGGAATATGAGCTGCACCGCCTCCGGGATGGTCATAAAGTAGCGGATGACGTTCTTGTCCGTGACCGTGACGGGACCGCCCTCCTTTATCTGACGGCGGAACAGCGGAATGACGCTGCCTGCCGAGCCGAGGACGTTTCCGAAGCGCACCGCAACGTACTCCGTTTTGCTGCGTCCGTTCCACATCTGCACCACCATCTCGCATATGCGCTTCGATGCGCCCATGACGTTCGTGGGGTTGACCGCCTTGTCGGTCGAGACCAATATCATGCGCCGTGCGCCGTACCTGTCGGCTGCTTCGGCGACGTTGTAGGTGCCGAAAACGTTGTTCTTTATCGCCTCGAGCGGCGAATCCTCCATCAGCGGGACGTGCTTGTGCGCCGCAGCGTGGCAGACGATGTCGGGACGGTACTTGTCAAAAACATAGTCAACACGGCCCTTGTCACGCACGGAGCCGATAAGCACCACGAGATCGAGTTCGGGATGCTGCCGCCGCAGCTCCATCTGGAGCTCATAGGCGTTATTTTCGTATATGTCGAAGATGATGAGGGTCTTGGGCTTCTGTGTCGCCGCCTGACGGCACAGCTCGCTGCCGATGCTGCCGCCGCCGCCCGTAACCAAAACGACCTTGTCCTTTATGTAGCCAGCGACCTCGTTTAGGTCGATCTTCACGATGTCCCTGCCGAGCAGGTCCTCGATGTCGACCTCCCTTATCTTCTGTATGCTGACCTCACCGTTTGCGAGCTGATACAGTCCGGGCAGCGTTCTGAGCTTGCACCCGGTCGCATGGCAGATCTCCAAAATGTCGAGCTTCTGTCTGCGGCTTGCGGAGGGTATGGCAAGGATTATCTCCTCAACGTTGTACTTCTCCGCCGCCAAAACAATGGACTCCTTGCCGCCGACGATCTTAACGCCCTGAATGAAGCTGCCCCACTTCGAGCGGTCGTCGTCGATGACGCAGACGACCTTGTTTTCGGAGTGAGCGCTGTAGCGGAACTCACGCAGCACCATTGCGCCAGCCTGACCGCCGCCGATGAGCATGGTGCGCTTTTTCTCGGCGGTACTGCGTCCCGATCTCTTACGGCGCAGCGCTCTGTAGATGAGACGCAGAGTGCCGGTGCCGGCTGCAAGCAGCATCGAGTAGACTATCGGGAAGCTCAGCGGCATCCTTGAATCCTCGATGACCATCATAAGCACGAAGTTTACAAGCGCCGATGCCACCGAAGCGCAGCCGATGCGGACAAGCTCGTTGTAGCCCGCAAATTCCCAAAGGCTGTTATACAGGTTAAACAGCGCAAACATCACTATCGTGACCACGGTATTGATGACCGCATAGCCGAGATAAAGCTTCAGATACCATTCGAAGGCGGAGTTCCAAACGGTCATGCCGTCAATGGAGAATCTGATAAGCAGGGTCACCACCGCAGCAAGGTTTACGATTACCGCATCCGCCGTAACAAGGCACAGTACCCTTACAAGCTTTTCCTTGCTGTAATCACCCGTCAGTTTTTTCATAAGCATTTCTCCTTGTCCTACGGCTCACTTGCCGTCGGACTCCTTGTCGTCGCTTTCTCCGTAGCCGTAACCGTATCCGTAACCATAGGCGTAGCCATAACCGTACCCGTAGCCGTAACCGCCTCTGCCGCCGCTTCTGCCGGAGAAGGCGTTGAGTATATAGCCCACGACGGCGGTGCCGCTTTCGCTGAGCCTCGTCATGCTCTCGATGACCGAGCTGCGGCTTGCGTAGTTCTGCTTAATGACCATTATCGCCGCATCGCTGACCTCCGCCAGATCCTCGGCGTCGGTAAGCAGCGAGCAAGGCGGGGTGTCCATCACGATGTAGTCGTAGCTTTCTTTAAGCTCACGCATCAGCTCCGAAAGTCCGCTGCCCTGCATAAGCTCCTCGTTTGCGCCGCCGGAGCCTGCGTATATGATGCCGAGGTTCTCGTTTTCCGTCGTATGCATGGCGTTCTCAAGCGAAAGAGTGCCGGAGAGCAGCTCCGAAAGTCCGGTCTTTTCCGCACTCTCCGTTATGGCGTTCAGCGAGGGATTTCTCAGGTCGCAGTCGAGGAGGAGCACCCTTCTGCCGAGCTTTGCAAACGACAGCGCCATGTTGTACGCCACCGTGGTCTTGCCCTCGCCGGAGGCTGCGCTGCACACCATGAGCGTTTTCCGCTCACGGTCACGAAGCTGCTTGTCAAGCCTCACGGCAAGCGCACGGAAGGCTTCCTTGTAATTTCTGTCCTGCGTCTCGCTGACGGTCAGCGCACGGGGATCCTGCCTGCTGCGCTTTTTAACCGCAACGGCGGGCAGCGTTCCGAGATAGCGCACGTTGCTGCGGCTCTGAATGTCCTCCCTGCCCATGACGGTAGACTTCGTATAGCCGTAGATAAGTGCGATGAGCAGACCTATCGCAGCGCCGACGACGACGCCCTTCTTTGCGGCTCCCGTCCAGCTTCTGCCGTTATCCGGCTCCTGCGGAACTCCGGTCTCGTCAACGATGTTCATGTAGGTCGGTCCCACGACGAACTCCGCCACCTGCGGATAGTTTCGTATGACCGACTGCAGCACGTCGTAGCAAAGCTGCGCATCCCCGCCTTTGACGGTCAGCGTTATCATGTTCGCTTCCGGAACGGAGGAAACGCTTATCGCAGGGAGCGTGTCAAGCCCCATGTCGGTCTTGACAAGGTCGCTCAGTACGCCGCTCGTGAGAATGTAAGGGAAGGTCTTTGCCATTTGCTCCGCCACGGCAAAGTTAAAGGTCGAGATGCCGGACTGGTTTTCGTTCACGGTGTAGACGCTGAAGGTCGCCGATGCGCTGTACACGGGGGTATAGCTCGTCCACGAGCGGTAGCCCATGAACGCCCCGCCGAGCAGGGCAAGCAGCAAAATGAGATACCACAGCCGCCGCAGTCCCCTTAAAAACTGCGCCGCTATGCGGCCGAGTGAAAAGGGCTGTCTTGTCGCTTCGTTATTCATGCTTCCCTCTCCTCTCCGACATCCTGCTTTTTGCGGTTGCCGTAGCCATACTTGCCGTATCCGTAGCGGCTGTAGCTGTGACCGCCGTAGCCGTATTTGCCGCCGCTGCCGTAGCTGTATCCGTCGCTGAAATCAGCCGACCTGACATTGTTGAAAACGCAGCCGATGAGCTTCGCATTACAGGACGAGAGCGTATCTATTGCGTCGTTTATGACCTTGACGGGAGTGGTGTCCTGCCGCACGACGAGTATCGAAGCGTCGGCAAGCTCCGCTATGCACTCCGCATCGGGACTGACGGACATAGGCGGAGTGTCGATGATTATGCAGTCGACGTTCTCCCTTGCCTGCCGTATAAGCTCACGCATCGCAGGGCTGCACACAAGCTCCGTCGAGCGGTCGCTGCCCTTTTTGCCGAGGATGAGTCCCATCTGATAATTCTTGTCGGATATGAGCGTATCTTTAAGCCCCGCTTTGCCGTCGAGGTAATCCGTGATCCCGGCGTACTGCTTGTCCTGATAGTTCATTATCTTGTGCAAAGCGGGCTTTTTCATGTCGCCGTCTATCAGAATGACGTTTTTGCGCTTGCGGTTCATGGCGAGCGCAAGGTTTGCGGCGACGGTACTTTTACCCTCGTTTTCAAGCACCGAGGTGACCATGATGACCTTTGCGCCTTCTCTGCGCATATGGTAGTCGACCCTCGTGCGCAGCTTTCTGAAGGTCTCGGAAAACGCAAAGCCCGTCGTCGGGTTCGTTATGAGAATGCTCTTTTTACGGCGGTGCAGGACTTCCTTTATGCTCTTGTACTTTCGCTCGTGGTACACCGTCGCAAGGAGCTTAACGTCAAGCTTCTTTTCGACGTCCTCCGTCACCTTGACCGTGTCTCTCAGGTATGCCTTGAGGCAGACCCACACAAGCACGACGGCGGCAGATGCGATAGCACCGAGCTTTGCCGCACGCATGGCGCCGGAGGTGTTCGAGGGCGAGACCGGTATGCTGGGCTGTCTGAGTATCTCCAGCGTCACCGAGCTGAGCGCCTTTTCCGCAAGCTCGCCGTAGTTATTCAGAACCGCTCTCGTTATGAGATATGCGCTCCTCGGATTGTCCGCCGTGACCGTAAGCTCAATGAGGTTCGTCTCCTCGATGACGCTTGCGCTTATCTCGCCGCCGACCCGGTCGGTACCCAGCTCGGATGCCACACGCTTTTTCATAACGTCGCTGTCGACGATCTCGGAAAAGGAGCTTGCGATGTTCTTCGCTGCGGCAAGGTTTGAGTAGACGGAGGAGCCGCCCTCCCTCACCGACACGACAAAGGTCGTCTGTGTTTTATACTCCGGGCTGTACAGCGCCGAAGCGCCGATATACGCAAGGCAGCCGACGATGATCGCCACTGCAAGCGCAAGCCAGAGCTTGCCTATCATTTCTCTTATGAGCAGCAGCGGGTGAAAGCCCTGAACGCTTTCTCCGGCCGCACCCGATTTTTTCTTTTCTTCCACTGTGATGCTGCCCCCTTACTCCACTACGACTATGAGTCTCGTGCGGCTTGCGCCGTCGCCGCTGCCGTATATGTAATCGACCGTGTAAACGCCCTCTGTCGAGGTGTCCGCTCCGTTCTTTATCGTAAGCCCGTCGGCGCCCGTGCGCTTTTCGCCGCCCGCCGTGTAGCCCTCGACATATGCTGCGGGGTCAAAGTCCGCACCCTGCGGCAGGTAAATGAGATAGTTTGTCAGCGTAATGCCGGCTGTGTTGGGATCCCGCTCCGTGACCTCGACTTTGAGGGTGAGATGCACCGTGTCGCCCATGCTGTTCGTCACTCTGATCTGCACCCTGTGTTCGCCGACCTCGGACAGCGTCAGGCTCTTGCCGAGCAGCGCATATTTGATGCTGCCGGATATGTCGCCGTCAAAGCAGTCCTCGGCGGAAAGGTACTTGAGTATGTCGATATCGCCGCTTTTCTTGAACATGAGCGGAGCGGAAAGCTCCAGCTTCGGCGAGGTGTAGTCCGTAAAGCGGACGCTACGCTCCGCCCTTGCCATATGATTGTTCGAGTCGAACGCAACGTATGTGACCCTTGCGGTATCGTCTCCGATGAAGCGGGAAACGCTCTCGACTATGAGCGAGTCGGTCACGTCGCCGTCCTCCGGGTCGAGAGCCGTGACGCCGGCAAGGAGTTCCTCCTCGGTGTAAGAGGTACTGACCGTGACGGTGTCGCTGTCAAAGCTGATGGTCGGAGAAAGCGGGCTTGACACCGCCTTTGCGTAGTAAAGGTAGCCCACGACCGCTGCGATCGACAGGACCACAAGCACGCACATAAGTATGGGAAGTTTGTTTTTCTTCATATCGGTACCTCTTTTCAGTACATCTGGGATACGTCCGCCCGCAGGAGCCGTCTGTTTTCGAGGATCCTCGTCGGGTTCTCCGACAGCAGCAGCTCCGCAAGCTCCTCGGAGTAGTTGGCGCTTATAAAGCCGAAGGCGTCCGTCATGTCCGGTGTGCGGACGTTTGCCCCGTGAGCGTCGCTTGCGACGAGGCTCACGCTGCCGTATCTCAGCAGGGTGCGGGACAGCGACGCCGCCCCTCCGCCGAAGCGCCCGAAAAGGCTGCCCTTGTTTATCTGTATGCCGACACCGTCGTCGTGCCACGCCATCGCCGTGTCCGGCTGGAGCTGAAGCGCATAGTAGCGCTCCGGGTGGGCAAGTATCGGCACGGCGCCCGCATCCATCAGCTTGTACAGAACGTTCTGCATGAACACGGCTCCGGCGTAAAAGTCAAATTCTATGAGCAGGTATCGGCTGCCGTTTAGGGTCGGGAGCCTGCCCTGCGAGTACAGCTCCGGGACCTCCGGCGTACCGTACACCTCGGAGCCGAGGTACAGCTCTATCGGGATCTCCGCAAGCCTTATCTCTCTTTTCAGCTCCTCAAATCTTTCCGACAGCTCCTCGGATGCGTAGTTTTCGTACAGTCCCCGCTGGTTGCAGTGCGGCGTTGCGATGATCGCATCCGTTCCGTTCTCGGCGGCAAGCTCCGCCATCGAAAGCGAGGTCATCATATCCGACGAGCCGTCGTCTATGCCGGGAATGATGTGCGTGTGTATGTCTATCATTTCTTTCTCCCGAAAGTGTTTTTAATGCGGCGAAACAGTGTGAACATCCGCCCTCGGCGCCCTAAGCTCAAGCGCCAGACGTATTTGTAAAACAGCCATGAGGGGCTTTTTCTGCCTACGTATCTTCCGCAGCGCCGGACCCCCGTCACGGTTCCGACGACCTGTTCGGGCAAAACGGGACCCTCGATCGCGTCCTGCGCATCGCCGGCAAAGTACAGTCCGTCATCCCTGATTTTTTGCAAGCGGTGGAGTATGTATCTGCCGTTTGTGCGGCGGTAAAGCAGAATGTCGCCCCGTTCAAATTTCCCCGACGGCGCTTTGAGAAACACGGCATCCCGTCCGGGATAGAGGAAGGGCAGCATGCTCGCCCCGCTCACCGAAAGCGGAAGCTCCGCCCCCGCCTTTAACAGCTCCGTGTATTCCGGCATCAGCTCCTCGGCGGAAAGTATGCGTTTTTCCATCACTTGACCTCCGTGAGCCGTGTACCGTTTAAGCTGTACTGTCTGTCGCACACCTCCGCCGCTGCGGCTCTGTGCGTCACGATGATAAGCGTCCGGTTCCTCTTGTCGTTTTTGATGTTCGCAAGCAGCCTGCGCTCCGTTTCCTCGTCGAGAGCACTGGTCGCCTCGTCCAAGAGCAGCACGGGAGCATCCGAAAGCAAGGCTCTTGCTATCGCAATGCGCTGCGCCTGACCCTCGGAGAAGCCGCCGCCGTGTTCGCCCGTACTGCCGTATATGCCGTCCGGCAGCTTCGACACGAAGTCGTAGGCGCAGGCAAGACGCAGAGCTTCCTTTATCATTTCGTCGTCGGCATCGGGACACACCATGCGCATATTGTCGGCGACCGTGCCCGCAAGTATCGTGTTACCCTGCGGCACATAGGCAAAGGCGCTCCTCGTTGCGGCGGAAAGCCTTGCTTCCTCCCCGCCCGTTATAATGACGGCTTCGCCCTCTGCGGGCTTTATAAGTCCCAAAATGAGACGTATCATCGTCGTTTTGCCCTCGCCGGAGGGTCCGACCAGCGCAACGGTGTCGCCCTGAGACGCCGCAAAGCACACGTCTTTAAGCACCGTGGCGCCGCCGGAGTAGGCAAAGGAAACGTTCCTCAGCTCAACACGGCAGCTGTCGGGCGTCGGCATAAGCTCCCGAGCGCCCTCCTCTTCGGAAAGCTCCGTCACCGCCATGATCCTTCCTGCGGAGGTCGTCACCGAGATCGCCGACGGCACAAGCCCGATAAGCGTCGTAAACGACGAGCGCAGCATATTGGTAAGCTGCAAAAACATGGTCATCGTGCCGAAGGATATGAAGCCCGTCCACAGTCTGTACACGCCCCAGCCGAAGCAGCCGACGGATATGCACAGTCCGAGTATCGACATCAGCATCCCCGTCAGCACGGAGAAGCCGTTGTATTCCAAAAGCGCCTTGCGATAGGTCTCCTGCATAGCAAGCATCCTGTCACGGAAGCCGTCCATCACGCCGAAGGACTTAATCGTCGAAAGATTGCGGAAGGAGTCCTCGTGAAATGACATGACCTGACTGCCGATGTCCTTCATCTTTCGGCTGTACTCCCTCATGCGCACGACGAGCATCCTCGAACACAGCACCGTCACGGGAACGCCGATAAGCGCAATGAGCGCCATGACCTTGTCGTAAAGCAAAATTATGATGAGCGAGCCTATAAACTGCACCCCGCCCGAAACCAGTCCGGGAAGGAGGCTCGTCACACCGGAGGCGACGGTGTTCACGTCGCCGTTTAAGCGGTTGATGAGGTCGCCGCTGCGGAACTTCTCCAGCGACTCCCAGTCGGAGCGGAGCATACGGTCATAGACCTCCGCCTGTATGCCGTTTTGCACACGGATGTTGATGACCGCCGCAATGCGTGACGCAGCGGCGTTCATAAGCACGCTGCCGAGCATAAGTCCGAGCATGAGCGCAGCGGCGGCGACTATGCCGCCCGTGTCGAAGCCCGTCACGACGTCGATGAGCTTTTTCATAGCAACGCTCGACAAAAGCGACATTGCGGTGCCTGCCACGCCCAAAAGGATATGTATAAGCACGGCAAAGCGGTAGCGCCGAAAGTACTTCAGCATCCACCTTATTTCGTGCAGCATCTCCTTAAAGTAGCCCTCTTTTATTTTAGTTTTCAGCTTTCCTGAAAATCCCATCAATTGCCGCTCCGTTCACGGTTTTTCCTATTATATCAAATTATTTTATCATATTCTGATTATTTATCAATAGATATTTGTACTATATATAATTTTAATTTTGTCCGATAGCGGAAAAAATTTGCAGCATTTTGACAAATGCTGCAAAGGTCTTGTTTTTAATATTCGATTTGCCTACTTCACGCTGCCGTCGGCAAGGACGACAAGCTCCTCCGGCGGTGTGAGCGTGGCAAACTGCATGGGGCTGAGTACCGCAGCGTAGGCTCCGGCGTTGTTTATCATCACCGCATCGCCGACCTTCAGTCTCGGCAGCTCGGCGTCTGACAGTATCACGTCCGCTGCGGTGCAGAGATTTCCGACGAGCGTCACCTTCTCCGTCTCCGTTTCGTCGGTGAGCGGCGTCACGGTAAAGGTGTTAAGCCCGGTGTACAGCGGCTCGACGGCTGCGGGTACCTCGTCTCTTGCCGCACCCTCGACCATGCGGGCAAGACTCGGTCTTACAAAGCCGTTCAGCGTGTTTGCCAAAATGACGAACACCTTGCCGCAGCTTCCCTTTTTGTCCATGACCTTCGTGACGTAAACGCCGTGCTTGCCGCATATAAAGCGCCCCGTTTCCATGTAAAACCTCGTGCCGGGCAGCTCTGTGCGGCTTTGCGCTATGATACTGCGCATATTCTCGCCGAGACGCACAATGTCGGGGCGGGTGTCCGTCGGCGCATAGGGGATGCCGATGCCGGAGCCGAAGTTTATAAAACCAAGCTCCTTGCCGAGAGCGTCGGAAAAGCGCAGGGCAAGCTCCGCCACATTGCGGTGATACTCGGCGATAACCTCGGTCCGAAGCTCCTGACTTTTGGAGTGAACGTGTATGCCCCGTATCTTCAGCCCCTCAAGCGCCCTGATCTCGTCAAGGCTCTCAAACAGTGCATCCTCGTCGATGCCGAATTTTGCGGCGGCACAGCCCGTGCGGGCAAAGCCGAAGTTCGGATTTATGCGCACTCCGACCTCCGCACGGCGCCCCTTGCGTGCGGCGATCTCCGAGATCCTGTGTAGCTCGCTCAAGCTGTCGGCAATTATAACGCTGCCGCCGAGCGCTTTTTCAATGTCGCTCATGCTTTTGCCGGGTGCGGAGTAGAATATCCGCTCAGGCTCAAAGCCCGCTTTGTGTCCCCGCACGACCTCGCCCATGCTCGCAGCGTCAAGTCCGAAGCCGCACTGATGCAGCATTCCGAGTATCAGCGGGTGCGGATTTGCCTTCACGGAATACAGAAGTCCGAGTTCCGGTCCGAATGCGGCACTGAGAGCGGCGGCGTTATCCCGCATCCCCTCAAGGTCGTATGCGTAAAAGCTGTCATGCTCCTCCGACAAGCGGCGCAAAAGCTTTTTGTCCATGCTCATGTGTGTTCCCTCCGTGCGTTTTTTCTTAGGTCTATTATATCAAAGGCTATTATACCCTGTCAATTTTTCAGTCTTTCGAAGAACCCCTTGACTTTTTTGACACGCTAAAAAAGCCGAAGGCAGAGCCTTCGGCTTTTTCAACAATTCCTTATCCGAAAAGCGGATAAATTTGTGAATATTTATTAGTGGGTGAGGAAGAACATTGCGGTGAAGAGAAGTGCGATGACCCAGGTGCCGACGTTTATTTCCTTGACCTTGCCGGTGAAGAGCTTGATGGCAATGTAGGAAATAAGACCGAAGGCGATGCCGTAGGAAATGTTGTAGGTGAAGGGCATCATGGTCATGGTGAGGAATGCGGGAAGTGCGATTGCGGGATCCGCCCACTCGATGTCCTTGACGCAGCCGATCATGAGAATGCCGACGTAGATGAGCGCCGCTGCGTATGCGCAGGAGGGAATGAGGGAAACGATGGGAGAAAGGAACATTGCCACGAGGAAGAGTCCTGCGGTGACGACGGAAGCAAGTCCGGTGCGGCCGCCGGCTGCAACGCCGGAGGAGGACTCGACGAAGGTGGTGACGGTGGAGGTACCGCAGGCGGCGCCGACGCAGGTTGCAATTGCGTCTGCGAGCATTGCCTCGTTCATGTTGGGGACCTCGTCCTCGCCCTTGGCGTTCTTTATGAGGAGACCGCCGCCGCGGCAAGCGCCGTAGAGGGTGCCCATGGTGTCGAACATATCGACCATGCAGAATGCAAGTGCGGTGGTGATGAAGGTGATGATAAGACCGCTCTTGGTGTGACCTTCGACGGAAAGGTATGCGCTGAAGTCAAAGCCCTCGGTAAAGACCTTGCCGAAAGCGCCGTTTGCGAAGTCCTTGAACGCCTTGAGGGGGTTCATGCTGGAGCCTTCGAGGAAGCCCTTGTAGAAGTCGGGGATGGTGAAGCCGAGTGCAAAGTAAACGACTGCGCCGCCGAGGATGCTGATAAGTATTGCGCCCTTAACGTTTTTCTTGCTGAGGACGGCAATGCAGATAACGGTGGCAACGGTCACGAGCATGGGCATGATGCTTGCCCAGGTAGCCGAGCCGAGAAGGTTGAAGGAAGCAAGAGTGACACCGGTGGAGGCATCCTTTGCGACGATACCTGCATCCTGGAAGCCGAGGAATGCGATGAACAGGCCGATGCCTGCGGGGATCGCAACCTTGACCGCTGCGGGGATGGCGTCGAAAATGAGCTTACGGAGACCGGAGGCGGTCAGGAGAACGAAGATAAGACCGTCAGCCAGGACAAACAGGAGTGCGTTCGAGTAGGTGAAGCCGAGGCCGAAGCACACGGTGTACACAAAGAATGCGTTCAGACCCATGCCGGACGCCTGAGCCAGAGGCAGGTTTGCCATGAGGCCGATGAGGAGAGTGCCGATGACTGCGCTGATAGCCGTGGCGACGTAGATCGCATTGTAGGACACGCCGGGGAGATCCGAGAACATTCCGGGGTTTACCATGAGGATGTAGGCCATTGCCATAAAGGTGGTAATGCCTGCGACCACCTCAGTGCGGACGGTGGTTCCGCGCTGAGAAAGCTTAAACATTTTCTCCATTTTCTTGCTCCTTTTTCTCTTTTATTCTGTTTTTCAAAAAACTAAAAAAAGCTCTCCGTGCCTTCTTAAAATGCCTAAGAGCTTTTCTTACTTTGCGACTTTAACACAGGATTATACGCCTGTCAACGCCGTGGAGACAAGTTTGTATAACTGCATAAAAAGTCATTTTTCATCGAATAATTTTTGTTGTTTTTATGCCTTGAGCTGACGCACCGCATACTGCACGAACTTGCGTACCGCAGGTGATGCGTGTTCAATGGAGTGCAGCGCTATGCCGAGCGTTATGGACTGTGCAGGCGCCACCGGCACCTTCACAATGTCAAAATTCATACCCTCCAGAATAAGCGAATTCGTTATGCTCATGCCCATGCCCTCGGCGATCATCGCATACGCCGAGAAGCTTTCGATGGTCGAAAACTCGATGTGCGGCTCAATGCCGTACTTGCCGAGCATGACCATAACGTCGTCGTCCCAGCCCATGGCGGGCATGATGAAATGCTCGTACCTGCACCGCTCAAGAGGGTAGCTGTCCTTATCCGCATACTCGTGATCCAAGGGCAGCACCGCCACCATCGGGTCCTCCGCAAGCGGTATCCAGCGGTACTCGCTCTCAACGTCGTCACCGTCGCTCAAAAAGCCGATGTCGGCACGACCCTCCGCAAGCCATGTTTTGACCTCCTGACGCACGCCCTCAAGCAGCTTTATTCTTATATTGGGGTAGTCACGGCGAAAGTTGGCTATGATCTTCGGCAGCCAGTGCGTCGCAATGGAGGAATACGTCGCAATGGTGATGGAGCCGATGTCGAGTCCCTTGACTTCGGCGGCAAGCTGATATATGCGGCGCTCCTGCCTTATATAGGCGCTCACGGCGGGCAGCAGCGACTCTCCCTCCGGCGTGAGCGAAACGCCCTTCTTGCTTCTTTTTAAAAGAGGAAAGCCGAACTCCTCCTCAAGCGCCGTGACAAGCTGGCTCACGCCCGACGGGGTGTAGTTAAGCTCTTCCGCCGCCTTCGAGAGACTTCCGCTCGCAACCGCAGCCAAAAACGCCTTGCATCTCGCACTTTCCATGTTGCCCTCTCCTTTAAGTTTTACTTAAATGTGTTTTGGAATTCTCAAGCTTTACTTTATAGTAACACTCCTTTATACTGAAGTCAATCCGGAGATACAAACAGAATCCGCAAAAACTTTACATCAGGAGGTAAAAACCATGAAAAAGCTCTCGTCAGCTTATGCCGTTATCGCCATCATTTCCATCGTTCTCATAGTTGCCTTTACCTACCTTTGGGCAACCATGACCGGAACCGTTTCCAATGTATTTGCCGGTGCAATGGTGGCATCCGCCGTGGCTTTCATCGTTAGCCTGAATAAGTGCGTGCATTTTGCCTGAAACCGCTTCCGATATTTCAATTTTCCCATACTCTCTCCCCAAAACAGGGTGCAGCTTTTGGGCGGCTTATCCTTATCTGAGTCCGCCCTTCGCTGCGCCCTGTTTTATATTATCGTTGTCAAAAGCGCCGTGTCATGGTAGAATGAGAAAAAATGAAAGGGTGATTTTTTTGTCACAGATGCAGGGTGAATCCAAGCTCAGCTTTCTTGAAGCCACGGGCATAATCGTCGGTCACGGCGTCGGCGCAGGCATACTCTCCGTTCCGTATCTCGCCTCGCACAACAGCTTCAGGGAGACCGTGTTCATACTGATATTTGCATATCTCGTCGCTCTCGTGCTGCACCTTATCATTGCGGAGCTCAGCTACAACAACAACGGTGCGCAGTTTGTCAAGTGCTTCGATTCGGAGCTTTTCGCCGGAAAGATCAAAACCGTTCTGACGTGGACGGCGTTTATTCTCCTCGGCGTGTCCGTCATCGTCAATGTCAGTGCCTTTCTCACGGGAGCCGCCGCCGTTTTCGCACAGTGGTTCGGTCTGCCCGACTTCGTCGGCATTCTGATATTCTACGTTTTGGGCGCAGGCGTGGTGTTCGTCGGCATGAAGCTTGTCGGCATCTGTGAAAAATACGCCGTCATCGCAATGGTCATCGTCATGGGCGTCATTTTTGTCGCAACGCTCATGCGTGGGACGGAAGCCCTGCCCACGGGCTGGAGAGGCTTTAACAACGCACTGGCGCTGTTCGGCATGATAAGCTTTTCTCTCTCCGCCGTTATGAGTACGCCGCAGGTCGTAAAGGGCCTCGGCGGCGACAAAAAGCGCATCAGATCGTCCATCGCTCTCGGTCTTGCCGTGAACGCCTCGCTCATATTCCTAATCACCCTGACGACGCTTCTCGGCACCGGCGGCGACGTGAGCGAGGAGGGCGCCTTCGTCGATCTCGCACGGCGCTTCGGCGGCTGGGTAGCAGTCGTGGGCTATGTGTTCACTCTTCTGGCGCTTGCGACCTCCTTCTGGGCAAACACCCTCAATCTGCGTGACATCGTTAGCGAGCAGACGCGTTGGGGGCGCCGCCTGAGCTGGCTTATCGCCTCCCTGCCCTGCCTCGTGCTTGCCATGCTCGGACTTGACAGCTTCGTCGGCTTTACCCGCTTTGCAAGCATTATTCAGGTCGTCACGGGCATCGGCATAATCGTCGCATACAACTGCTCCCGCCGCAGAGTCGGCAAGTCGCCCATTTGCGGTGTGTTCGG
>OCQZ01000062.1_pt1 | contig 28054 bp, 15 predicted proteins | sample 1538921 | NCBI WGS metagenome assembly OCQZ01 (sample SAMN03418269, study PRJEB22391) | human gut metagenome | biome: human-gut; feature: organic feature; material: feces | host: Homo sapiens | place: Tanzania | collected 2013-01 | reverse complement strand
GGAGGACACAGCGGAGGTTTCAGCGGATTTGGCGGAGGTTTTGGTGGTGGCGGTAGTTGTACCAGCGCTGTTTTCTTTCCAGTTAACCTGATAGTTGTCGAATACAATAGAAGTTGTTGGGCTGTTATTGGGGAGTTTACCCTTTGTACCCAGTACATAGAACTTTTTACCAAGAAGATTGGCTGCAGTTGCACCAACGCTTTTGCCGTCAGCAGCACGTGTAATTTTACCAGTCTCTCCTCCGAAGTTAATCACAGAGTTAGCAGCATTTTGTCCGTTTCCTGAGTTCTCGCCCAAGAAGTCGTCGCTTGAGCAGCTGGCGAGTGCCAATACAGAAGCGGCATAAAGAAAATACTTGTTCATAATCTTTTAAATAATAGTTTGTATTGTTTTGTTTTATTAAAATATCGAATACATATATATGTTGTTACATATCAAATTCCCATTGCTTCTCCTCGAAGTCTTCCACTACGGCATCAAAGCCGGAACCGCCAGATCGGTTAGGGATGGGCACTTTGTCCATGTCAAGCTCCACGGTTATGACGCCACCACGATAGAGCCGGCGCACTTGGTCGGTGACGTCGAAGACGATGGTTGAGTCCTTGCCGTTATAGAACTGCATCTTCACGTCCACGTAGTGTCGGTTGTTAAGGTCTGCCTCTGCCACCTTCTCCAACGACTCAAGGTAAGAACGTGTGTCGAGCTTGTATGGGTTGAGCTTTGGCATGCCGAAGGTCAGCGCCTTGCCACCTATCACGTCCACCGTCTCGCCCTTCTTGTCCGTCACGTCCTGCTTCATTCGCATATAGAAGTTGACGGTGATGGCGTCCGTTCCAGTCACGCCCGTATTGACATTGACGGAACGAGCCATGCCGCTGAGGTTGGCGTTGCCGTCGATGGAGGTAACCCTCCTGCCGTTGCGGTTGTTGTTGTGTAGAATCACCTGCACCAGATAGATGTACGTAAGTGGCTGAAGTTTTGCTTCGAGCGTACGTACCCAGCAGTTGCGCTCCTCATCGAAGGTGAATCCGTCCAGATTCTTGTTGATTTCGATGCCTTTTTCGTAACTGGCGTACAGTTCCTCCGGCTGATAGAACGAGTGCGAGAAGTGTGGCGCATTATACGAAGAGGGGTTCATGGTCTGTCCCGTATATGCCGTGACATATTCGTACGTGGATGTCTCGTCTATGCGCACACTCTGCACGCCGTCGGGAGTGTCGATGTAGTTCCATGCCAGGATGTCCCAAAAGCCGAAGTCGTACTTGGAGTAGATTGAGTTGCCGCTGATGGTATGCTTGTAAGGCGAGCTGTGTCTGCCGTACTGCGTGTTGCCGGTGAAATAGCGGCGTATCTCGAAGGCTGTAGGCTCCGTATAGCCTATCGGACCGAACCTTGAGAGGTCGGTATCGTCCCAACCGTATATCCATTCTGCCTGCCAGTCATACTCAACGTCGTACTTGAACAGATAGTTCCATACCACCTTTATGTTAAGGTCGACGGCGGGTAACGGCATTTCGATGTCTGTTCCACCTTGATGAAGATGAAGCATCGGCTCGCGCTCGCAACTCGTCATTGCTATACACGAACTGATGAGAAATGCAGCAGTTATCTTATTAGTCATCTTTGTTTCTTCTTAATGCTCCGTCTGTAGAGTAAGTCGTAACTGAGCGTTATCTCCAGTCGGGTAGGACCCAACCAAGCATAACGGTGCTGTCTCTTGCGGAAGTCCTTGGCATCGCCGTACCATTTATAGTAATACTGTTCAGTGTCCGTGTCTGGGTCGACGGGGCACTTCCATTGATAGGGATCGTAGAGCGTGTGGAGGTATCCAGCCTGCAAGCCGAACTCCAGTCGCCAATGCTCAGAGCGTCCCAACGGCATCACATATCCTATGCCGGCGCCGGCGCCCCAACCTTCGCCTTCCCATCCTCGCTTCTCACCGAAGCATATATTATATAGGTACGCATGCGCGTAAAGGCTGAAGTAGAGTCCATTGAAAGCTGCCCCTTGTCCCAACGGTCGCTCACGGATGTCGCCGCTTCGCAGATAATAGCGGGTGTGGAGCTGATAGTTGCGCAGCTGAAAGTACTTGTGGTCGTCGTAGTGCTGCCACCACGGACCATCAAAACTCGCTCCGTACGTGAAGTGACCGTGAAGCGGGTAATACTCAATAGCCACATTGGGGATGGGGCAGAAGCGGTCGTAGCCCGGCATGTAAGCGAAATCGAGGAGCAGATTGGTCTTAACGCTCAATAGCTCTCGGCGTGGCAGAACCGTATAGTCGCTGTAAGGGAAAACGGGAATGTTAAGTTGCACGTTGTTCGGGACTGTTGTCGGCATCACTGCCAAAGGCTGCGAGGTCAGACTGTTGTCGTCCAGACCAAGAAGCTGTCGCTTGTCTATCGCCATTATTCGTACGGCACGCAGCACGGGATAATACTCCTTGAGCACGTAACGCCAAAGCTTGCCGCCGTCATACCGCTTCATCGCCTCTTTAAGGCGGGCGGTGTTGTCGCCATAACGGTTTATGAGCGAGTCTACCTCATGAAATCTCTTATCCTTGCCGATGCGCATCAGCGTTTGAAGGAGCGCATAGTCCTCAGGCACGACATCATAGCGTATGCGGTCCTTGTTGATGCCGTAACTGCCGAGCAGTCGGTCTACAGAGGCACGACGTCCCTTCGCCAGACGACAGTTGTTGTCGTATGGACCTTCAGGTGATGCCGTGGCACGTCCAAGGACAATACCTCTATCGCCCAAAGCTTCAAGTTGAGGAATGAGGACTTCTGTTATCCACTTCCTGTCTTGATCGCTGATGTTCATTCTGTTTACAATAAATTGGATGGGACGCGAATTCCGGACAAAGGTGCTGTCAGTGGTCTTAACCTGAGCAACCGTGTCCATAGCGAAGCATGAAATCATTGTAATTATCACTATAAGATATTTCACTTACCGTAAAATCGTTTGTAATACTGACTTGATTTATGTTAATTCGTTGAAGGATAATGCCTAATCCCAACATATTCTGACTGCAAAATTATAAAAAATGCAATAATTACAACACTATTGCATGTAGTTTTTTAAAAGTAACATTGTTATATTATGTTAATGGCTTAAGTGTGATATATCATAAAAAAACTCCTTAAAAGGACAAAAACATTAACAGTTTTAATGCTTTTACCTTTCAAGGAGTAACTTGTTTGTGTTTTTTTATTATAAGAATAGCGTGTTACATTCTTATTTAAGGCGGAAGATATTCAGCGAGTTAGCCGGTATCTCCACTACGCCACCATCAGAAGAAGTGGTGACAAACGTCTCGGTGGGGTGGACGTTTGTGGGGGTGTCGATGGTGTTCTCCTCCTGACCGTTCTTGGCTGTGAGGCGGATTAGCTTGGCGCCCTTGATGGTCTTGCCTTGCAAGCAGATTTCGGCTGTGGTGTTCTCACTGCTGGTGTTGGCAACCTTAAGGATAACCTCGCCGGTATTTTCGTCAAGAGTGGCTGTAGAGAATACGCCGGGCAGCGTGTTGGCGCGGAGCTTTGTGGCGAATATCTGCTTGCCGTCAAGACTTGCGTAGACGCTGTCGCCAACCACTTTCAACTCGATGTCGTACCAGCGACCCGTCTCAATGGTTCCTGAGACAGTGGCAGCCTGACCCTTTGCGCCGCCGACAATCTGCTCGATGCCGTGCTGCGTGTTGTTCCATCCGCCAAGGTTGAGCCAGCAGTAGTTCTTTTCATCCACGTAATTGAATATGAGCATGAAGCCCTCATTGCCCGAATCCTTGCGTGCCCTTACCTTATATATATAACCGTCGGCAGTAATCTCGCCGGGGTTGAGACGGATGCAGCTCTCACCGTTGGACGTCTGCTTGATGACGCCACCGTCAACCTTCCAGTCGCCGTGAACGTCAGTGGGGAGTTCCTGCAGGGTCATCGGCAGAGCCTTGCCCTCAGCGTCGGTGTAGCCCTTGTCCTCGAAGGAAGCCTGCGTTGCCCATGTGCCCATGCCCACGCGGCATACAGCCGGCTTTACCTGCGTCTCTCCGTAGGAATAAGGATTGTCCTGCTTTACGTTGAGCACGCGAGTGCCCACGTTGTTAGCCATAATGTTCTGCACGTAGTAAGACGGTGTGCCGAACACGCGGTCAGACGTGAACTGAATCATGTCAGGAGCCCACATGCGATCGTTGAGGTTGGCGAAGATGGGAGCGTATGAAGCCATCGTAACGATGTCGCTGTTGTTCTCGATGCCCATCATATAGACAGCCTCGCCGAGAGCGGCATCAAGCGAACCCATATTGCCGAAGCCCTGTGTGACGGCATACTCGCCGACATAAATCTCAGATCCCTTACGGTCGTAACCGTCATACTTGCGGAAGTTCTCTGCAAACCAAGCCGGATTGCGATAGTAGTGCTCGTCGAGCAGTTCCACGCTCTCCTTGCTGTCCCATGTGGGATTGTCGTCGCCCCATGCCACTACGTTGCCGATAAGGTGCATGTTGGGATACTTGGCGAGGACCGCATCCTTAAACTTCTTGAAGCGCTCATAGTAATGGTCGCTTTGAAGGGCAGGGTCGGGCTGGTTGTTCTCGTTGCCAATCTCGAGATACTCGATGTTGTAAGGCTCTGGATGACCGTTCTTAGCACGCAGCGCTCCGTACTTGCTTGTGACCGGACCATTGGCATACTCCAATGCGTTCATACATTCGTCAATCCAAGGCTGGATGCTGTCCACGGGAGTCATGCCACCGTGCCACAGTCCAACGTTCACCACGTAGAGCGGTTTGGCGTTAAGGTCTTCGGCAAGCTGCAGGTATTCGTCAAATCCCATGCCGTCGCTTGTGCGATAACGCCAGTTGACGTTCTTATGTCCCGGACGTTCTTCGATGGAACCGATGGTCTTTTCCCAATGGAAAGCGTTCTCTGGCGACTCCTGTCCCTCCACGTAGCAACCACCGGGGAAGCGCACGAACTTGGGACGGATGTTATAGAGAAGCTGTGCAAGGTCGGGGCGCAGACCGTTCTCGCGATTCATGAATGTAGGCGGGAAGAGGCTGACGACGTCCAGTGTGATGGTGCCCTTGCCGTCGAAGACCAGCTCGAACTGAGCTTTAGGGTCGTTGGCGTTGGCTGTAAGAGAGGCAGTGAACTTGCTCCACTTCTTTCCCATCTTAGCGTCCACGGCTGTCTCTGCATACACACTCTTGCCATCGGCGCTGACCAGGCGAGCCTTAACGCCGCCCTTGTAGCTTCCTTTAGCCCAAAGAGACAACTTGTAAGTTCTGCCCTGCACGGCATTGATGCCCCAGAAACCCTCGTTGACGAGAGATGCAGTGGCGTTCTGACGCGCAGCGACGTTTATCTGAAGAGCCTTTCCCTGAGCGTTGTTGAGCAGAGCCTTGCTGACGAGTTGCGTAGAGATGGTGGCTCCGTCGGCAGCCTTTGTGCGCCATGTGGGGATGGCATTGTCGCTGTCCTCGAACGAGCGGTTGCTGATAAGCTCAGCGTAGAGACCGCCGTCCGCAGCATGATTGATGTCCTCGAAGAAGATGCCGTAAAGGTTAGGCGACACCTTACCGCCAGGATTGGCTACATCAACGTTTATCTTCACTTGTGCGTTTGCTGTCAAAGCAGAGGCGAGCAATGCCGAGAGGAGAATGTTATTTGGTCTCATTTTTCTGTTGTTTTGTCTTTTTTGTTGTTGGATAGTTGAGTGTTAAAGAGTTGGCCAACCGTCGGCTGTCCAACTGATTTTCTTCTGGATAAGCAGCGGAGCGCCGTTCTTCTGCATGCTGTAGCCGTGGCAGACAAACCAGTCGCCGTCCTTGAACGAGTAAGCAGCGCAGTGTCCTGCTGCCTCAAACTCACGCTTGTCGCCTTCAAGGAAGATGGTGCCGCCACCCTCACGCATATCCTTGCCGTTGCGGTCGAGGTAAGGACCAGCCACTTTCTTGCTTCTTCCCACTGCCACACGATAGTTGCTCTTTGCGCCGCGGCAGCAGTAGTCCCAGCTGACGAACAGATAATAATATCCGTCGTGGTGCATGATGAAGGGAGCCTCTATGGCGTTGGTGCCGGCAAACTCCGATGTAGGATTAGGTTCGGCTGTGGTGTCGCCCACGGCATGACGTCTTGCGATGGTCACGGGCTTGGCGCCACGCTTTACGTGTAAGGAGCGGTCGAGCTGTACGAGCTGGATGCCGTCCCAGAACGATCCCCACGTCATCCAAGCCTTGCCCTTCTTGTCAACGATGAAGTTGGGGTCGATGGCGTTCCAGTTGTCGCGGTCTCCCTTAGAAGCCACGATGCAACCCTCGTCCTTCCATCCGTCTGCATTGGCGAGCGACGTATTGCTAAGCAATCCTATAGCTGACGTATTCTTGCCGAATGTGGAGCAAGAGTAAGCCATATACCACTTGCCGCGATACTTTATGACATCGGGAGCCCAAATGTGAGTCTCAAAACCAGGAACGCTGTCGCGTGTCCATGCCGGTATCTTGCCTTCGGGCAGCACGCCATCGGGCTTGATGGTCCAATGGCGGCGGTCCGAGGATGTCATCTGTGTGATGCCGTGACCGGTGCAGTAAAGATAATACTGACCGTCCTCGAAAGCCATCACGGGGTCGTGCACCATTGGCGTATCTACAGCGAGAGGAGCTGTCTGGGCGCTTGCCTGAGCCATATTAAAGAATGGGGCAGTGGCAAGAACCACTGCTCCATAGATGTATTTTCTGAGATTCATATTTTAAATAGAGTATCTCCTACGATTGTTTTTACTTATTCACGAACTTGCGTCCGTTCACAATAACGATGCCCTTGTATGAGCTGTCCACCTGCTGACCGTTCAGGTTATACCACTTGCCGTTGCCCTCAGCCTTCTTGGTGATGACGTACGGTGAGTTGATGCCAGTGGCTAAGCTTGATCCGTCGATGTACGATCCTTCGTTGACGAAGAACAATACCACCTTCTCCTCAGCCTGTGTGAGCTTCATGCTGAACGAATAGTTATATACTTTCTCGCTGCTTGTTGTGATGGTGGATGTAACCTTCACCACGTTGCCAGCGGTAAGCTCCACGTTCATGTCCACCAACGAACCGTTCATGTCGTCAAGGAATGTGTCCCAGTTGAAGTCGTTCTGGAGAGTGAAGTCGATGTTGGCAGTGTTGTCGGCAGTTGTTCCACCTACAACAGTAAACCATCCGTAGTTGTCGTTACGGAGAACGAAGTGCTCGCCATATCCTTCAGCGCCGCGTTCAGCGTTGGCAGCCACGAGACACCAGTTGTTCCAGTTTGCCACCTTGTTGCTGTAGTTATAGAACTTAAGCTCTGCCTTGCCGCCCTTCTTGAGAGTGTAATAGTCCTTCGAGAAGTTGGTCCACCAAGCTGCTGAGGTGTTCTTCTCCATCGACTCGGGGAAGTAAACGTCAGCGTCCTTCTCTGCTTCAGCCTCTACGACGATGGTGTAGTCCTTTGTGTAAACGTAATCGTCCTTTGACACGGTCATTGTCAATGTAACTTCACCCTGACCCTTCACCTTGCCGTCGCTTGTGAGAATGCTCTCGTCGCTCGACTTCCATGAGATGTTAGTGCCGAGCTTACCCTCTGTGGGCAGAACCGGAGTCTCTTCCAAAACAGTGCCGTCGTCGAACGGAAGGTTAATCTTGTTGGCTGTGTACTTGATGGCAGCCTTAGCGTCAGCCTTCACAGCCCAAACCTCCTGCTGCTTTGTATAGCTCTTCTGACCCAATGTAGTGGAGCCGCTTGAAGAAGAGAGAGCAGCGATGGCGATGGCGGGGATATTGGTATAGTCGATGGTCTGGCGAACCAGTACGCCGCGATAAACCACGTCGTCAATGGTAAGAGCGATATAGTCAGTGCCTGCTGTGCGCTCCCATGTGCCGTTCTCGGCACCGCTGATGGTGCCGTCGGCATTGAGGCGGATGTTGACGGGAGTCTCGTATGCCTTGGCTTCCGTGTTCTGACCATATTCATGGCGGAGGAACTGATAGTCGCCGGCTATCTCGGTGTCTGCGATGGAAGCCTTAGTGGCGATGTCGTTGTTGGTGATTGTCTCGCCGTCAAACTCGAACGGAGCAGCCATTATCCAACCTTCATCGTTGAGGAAGAGCTGATGAACGCGAACCTCATGACCTTCGCCCTTGTTGGTGAAGCGTGAGTGATAGACCACGAACGAGCGTCCTTCCTTGTCTGTGAAAGCAGAATTGTGACCCTGCGCAATCTCAGCGCCCGACATCGGATCCCACTTATAGCCGCCGAAGAGCAGCACGCCGCGGTTGTCGGCAGTAGTGGCGCTGTAGTTCATAAGGTAACGGTTGAAGACGGCTGACGTGCCGTTGCAGTCAACGTAAGGTCCTTCGGGATTTTCAGAACGGAACACGCGCATCTGATAGCCGCCAGTGCTGGTAAGTCCGCCGTAGCTCATGAAGAGGAAATAATGTGAACCAATCTTCTCCACGTAGCTTGCCTCGCCCGAAACATAATAGCCACCGGCTATCTTCTTGCCGAAGTAGGGGTCGCTTGTGGTGTTGGCGCTGGCAGCAGCGGATGTTGCTGCTTTGCCGTTAACCTCGTAAGGAAATGTGTAAGTATAGTCGCGCAGACCGTTGCTCTTGTCGAGACGCAGCAGGAAGATGCCGCCCGACCATGATCCGTAGCTCATCCACAGATTGTCCTGATCGTCATAGAAGACGCACGGGTCGATGCAGTTAGGCCAGAACGATCCCCACTTGTCGCCTACATTATATCGCTCGGGCAGGGAAGTTTCGCCTGTGGCAATGGCGAAGTCGGTGTTCTTCCAGTCGTCGGCAGCTGCATATCCGTTGTGGGCATACTTACCCAAGAAGCCGGAGAATACCACCGGACCCTGATATTTCCACGGACCTTCTACGTTGTCGCTTGTGAAGCAGACGATGCTCGAAGCCCAGTTGTCACCGTTGAGGCTCATATACATACACCACTTCTTCATCGTCTTGTTGTAGATGACGTCGGGTGCCCACTGCATGCCTTTCACGGTGTTACCTTTCTTCTGCCATCCGTGAGCGTCGAAGTTGCCGAACGTAACGGTCTTGCCTGTGCAGTCCTTTACGGATGTCACGGCGTGTGTGGTGTAAGCGTCAGCATAGTTGGCGAGCGAGCCACTCAGATTGCAGAAGAGGCTGTTGGTGGCAGTGGCGTTGCTCTCGTCTGCCTTAAAGACTGTCCACTCCTGATAGTGCTCAGCGGCAGTGGTCTTGCCTCTGCCAAGGTGAGATCCATATATATAATATGTAGGGGATGCCGGATTTGTGATGTCGTCAATGACGATGGAAGGGTCATGACAAACCACGCGCTTGTTATATTGGCGAGCGCTGTAAGCTCCCTGCAAGTCAGCGTCGGTGACAGTGGTCTGCGCTGCGGAAGAGAGAGCGGAGAATGCGAATATGGGAAGTAATAGATTTTTCATAGGAATATTTTTTAATTGAAAATTGAGAGTTGAACCCTCAACTCTCAATTCTCAACTGATTTTTACTTATGTCTTCTTGTTTTGGCAGCTGAGCCGAACACGAGGTGGCTGCCGTCCACTGTGAACGAAACGTAGAGGTCGCTCGGGTCGATGGTGTTGATGCCGAGGTAAGACTGGTAGGTCTCTGTGCCGTCATTGCCGGTCACGATGGCCTGGATGTCAGCAGTGCCGTTGTTACAGTTTGTGACGTAGAGCTTAACCTTGGCGCCGTTCATTGCAGCGAGCCATCCTGCCCAGTCTGCGTACGAATTGAGCTGAGTGCCTATCGGGGTGCAAGCTGCATAGCCGTTGCCCCAGCCGTAGTTGTCGGCACGTACAACTCCATATTCGGGAGCTGTCTTGGCTGCATCGCGGAGTATAACCACGTAGTTGTTCCAGTTGCTTGCACCAGATGTGTAGTTGGTGAAGTTGAACTCGCGGGTTGCGCCAGCCGGAACCTTGATGTCGTCTGTGAATACTGACCAGAACGCGTCTGAGCAGTCGGCTGCACCGAGAGAGGTTGGCTCCGGAGTGGCGGCAGTAACCTTCGACTCGTTCACCTTAACTGTCACCTCAGCAGTCTTGCCGCCGTTGGCAGTGATTACCACCTTGTGCTCGCCAGCCTTTGCTGGAACAGTTGAGAAGGTGAGCTTCGAGTTGTCAAGCACCTCTGTGCGTCCGTCCTGATATGTTCCCTTCACCTCCAAGCCAGTGGCGTCGAATGCCAATGTGTGCTCCACGCCAAGGATGGCACTTGAGTTATAGAAGTAGTAGTTGGTGTGCTTCGGCTTGCTTGTCACCTCAATCTTCACAGGAGTGTCCACCACCTTGAAGGCTGCGCTTGCATTGATGGTCTTGTCAGCCTGCTTGTTGAGGAGAGTCTTGTTGAGCGTTGCAACGATATACTTGTCGCCGAGAGTATTAAAGTCGGGCACTACCATGAACGAGAGGTCGCTTGCCGAAATCTCCTTGACGGTTCCGCCGTCGTATGTAACCTTAGCCTTGATCTGTGATGTGAACTCAGAAAGCTCTGTACCGAGGTTAACCTCTGCCGGAACATCAGTAAGCTCCATTGAGACAGGCTGCTGGTCAACAGCGTCAGTCACGTCCATCTCATCCTTGTCGAAGACGTAGTAGCATCCGTCAACGGTGAAGTCGAGGTAAAGGTCAGCCGACTCAACGGGGATGCCTGTATACTTCTGCTGCGAAACAAGACCTTCTGTTCCCACTACGTCAGCCACAACGTCGCAGGTGTTGTCGCCATAGTTGGTTACTGTGACCGTAACCTTTGCGCCGTTCATCTGAGCGAGCCAGCTTGCCCAGTCGCCTGAAGCAGTGTTGCTGTGAGTGCATGAAGCATAGCTGTCGCCCCATCCATAGTCGTCCGAACGGAGGCAGCAATACTCTGTCTTGTCAGCCTTGCGGAGCACCACTACGTAGTTGTTCCAGTTGCTTGCAAGTGAAGAGTAGTTGGTGAAGGTGGTGGAGTAGACCTTGTTGCTCTCAATCTTGATGTCCTGATCGAGGTGAGCCTCCCACCATGCTGATGAGCAGTCTGTATTTCCGAGTGTTGTCGGCGAAATCTTCGCAGCCTGACCCTTGTTGGCGTTAGCGATGGAGTCAGCACGTTCTGTAAGCCAGTCGGGACCGTTAACGTTGAATATGTCGCTGCCCTCGCATCCGGTCAGTGCTGTCATCGCCAAAGCGGCGGCGCAGAATACGGATGCCAATTTGCTTATATGTTTCATAATAGTATTTGCTAATATTTAATAATGTTGTTTTTACTTGCTGAGTCTTGTAACCGGATGAACCGTCCAACCCTTCTCCTTGAAGTAGGTGGTGTTGTCTGACGAGTTGTTGGCTGAGTTGCCGACGAGGTTCGGGTTGTTATTCATAAGGTTCTGCGAGATGGGCAGGAACTCATGTCCGGGAACGAAGTAGTCAACCGGGCTGATTACCTTATCGTCGCTACCATACTCAGAGTATGAAACCGGATCAGTGGGCAGGAAGTTGATGCCGAGGCGCACTACGCTGTGCTCCTTCAACTGCTGCAGACGGCTTGCGTCATAGAAGAATCCCCAACGGATGAGGTCGAAACCGCGACCGAACTCACAACCGAACTCCTTCGGACGCTCCACGTTGGCAATCTGCTCGAAGAGCTTGTCTTTCGTGTCGAAGTCGGCAAGCTTGAGCTTGGCGAGGTTAGCACGCTGGCGCACCTCGTTAATCCAGTCGATGGCCTGCTGTGTAGGTCCGTTCACCTCGTTCTCGCACTCGGCAGCGCGGAGCAGCACGTCAGAATAACGCATCATGCGGAGGTTGATGCCGCAGTGCAGACCGGTGGTAACAGTGCTATACAAGTTGGTGCGGATGTTGGTCCACTTTGCGATAGGAATGCCACCGTTGAGGTTGTTGGTAACGAGAGTGTCCTGCGGAGTGAGCTTCTGTGTGTAAGCCACGTTGCCGTTCTCGAAGCCTTCCCAGTCCTTCTCGTATGTACAGAGAGTCCAGTAAAGGCGCGGATCGAGCTTGCCGGCTGTTGTGCGTTCGCTCTTGAAGAGCTGATAGAGCCAAGGCGAAGCTGAGAGGTCAGCCCAACCGCCGAAGCGTCCCGGGCAGAGGTTCGACTCGATGGCGTGACCCTGTGTGGCGTTCGGAGAAGTGTTCACCGGAGTCCACTCGTCGTCTGTGCCCTGTGTGCCGTAGTCGAGATACTGCACCTCGAAGAGGCTCTCGGCATTGTTCTCGTATGCCGAACCCTCGCGGAAGTTGTCGCCGTAGTTGGCCATGAGCGAGTACTTGCCATACTTCTTGTTGATGATGTCCTTCAGCACAGCGAGAGCGTCGCTATACTTGTGGCGCTGCATGAGAGCACGGGCGTAATAGCCGGCAGCGGCACCGCTTGTGGCGCGACCCTTAGCCCACTCGCCACCCTCTTCGCGTGAGGGGAGCAGCGTGATGGCTTCCTTCAGGTCAGCCTCCACCTGGTCGAGCACCTCATCGTATGAGTTGTTCTTGCCGTACAGACCGTCCAGTGTTGAGTATGTGTCGTAGTCGGTGATGAGCGGCACGTTCTGGTAATAACCGGCGAGGTTGTAGTAAGAGAAGGCGCGGAGGAACAGAGCCTGACCCTTGATGCGCTTCATGCTCTCTGAGAGGGCAGCGTCGTCGTTGCCGGTGCGTGAGAGGATGAAGTTGCATACGTTGATGGTGTAGTAAGCCTCACGCCAGGGCCATTCTGCTATCTCGTTGGTGATAGGAGCGTTGAAGTTGTCGAACTCGAGGTACCATACCTGAGAAGCGTTCCATACCTCGTCGCCGCGAGTCATGTCGATGGTGTATCCCACACGACCCGTAGAGCCTTCGATACGTATGTGGTTGTAAGCAGCGATGACACACTCCTCGAGGTCGTCGGAGGTGAACTTGTCCGTGGTCTGCTGGTTGGGGTTGGTAAGCTCCAACTTGTCCTCGCAAGAAGTCAGCGACATGGCGCTCAGACCGAGGAATGCTGCAAGTGCATAATTATATAGTTTCATAATTGGATTTACGTTTAATCGGTTATTGGTTTTTTTATTAGAATGTGAAGTGCAGACCAGCCATGAAGCTGCGTGCGCTTGGGAACGAGCAGAAGTTGTAGCCCGGTGTGAATGTGCCGCCAGCGTAGTCGACGTTATATCCCTTATAGCCTGTGAAGGTGTAGAGATTCTGAGCCGAAACGTATACGCGTACGCCGCTAACCAAGCCTCTGAACCACTGGTCGGGGAAGTTATATCCCAGTTCAACGTTGGCAATCTTCCAGTATGCTGCGTTCTGAATCTTGCGTGAGCTGAAGAGGTCGTTCCAAGCGAGAGTTGCCTTGTTGGCAGCGTATGTGCGAGGCACGCTTGAGAGGTATGTCGAACCGTCTGCTGAGAAGCGGTTGGCGTCTGCCATAGCCACGTCCTTGTTGCCCCAGCCGTAGCAAGAGTTGAGACTGTTGTAGATGTCGTCGCTTACATGATAGTTGAGGACGCCGTATGTAGAGATGCTCAGGTCGAAGTTCTTATACTCCATGTGAGCGCTCAGTCCGAAGTTCACCTTTGGCAGACCGCTGCCGAGAACTGTCTGGTCGTAAGCGTCGATAACGCCGTCAGGCTCGCCGTTAGGACCAGAGATGTCCTTATAGAGGCAGTCGCCGATGTTGGCACCCTGCTGTGTGGCGTGATTGTCGAGGTCGCTCTGTGTGCGTGCGAGGCCTTCGTAAACCCAACCGTAGAACTGACCGATCTCCTGACCTACGTATGTGGCGTAAGCACCGGTGATGTATGATGTTGTGCCGAAGCCGAGTGACGTAACCTTGTTCTTCAGTGTGCTGAGGTTGGCAGAAACGTCATACTTGAACGGATGGTCGTGGTTGCGGTATGTAGCAGAGAACTCGAAGCCGCTGTTTTCCATAGAGGCTGCGTTCATCGTAACTGTGGCGTTAGCCACACCAGTCTGTGTAGGAACCGGAACTCCGTAGAGAAGGTCCTCAGAACGGTTCTTATACCACTCTGCTGTAAACTCGAAGCGGTTGTTGAACATGGCGAGGTCGATACCGATATTGGTTGACTTCTTCTTCTCCCAAGCGATGTTCTTGTTGACGAACTCAGAAACGGCAGAACCCGTAACGACGTTGTTGCCGAAGCTGTAGGTCATGTTGTTACGCTTCATCGTTGCCATATACATATACTCGCCGATGTTCTCATTACCGAGCACACCATAGCTGGCGCGAATCTTAGCCATGTTGACAATCTTCTTGCTGATGGGGAAGAACTTCTCCTTGTCAAGACGCCAACCTACTGACACTGAAGGGAATGTGCCCCAACGGATGTCCTTGGTAAGACGTGAGCTACCATCGCGACGGATAACTGCTGAGAGCAAGTACTTCTCGTCATAGTTGTATGTCAAGCGGCCGATGTAAGAGGCGAGCGCGTGGCGATATTCGTAAGACTCTGAGTAAGTGTTGGCTGCGTTCTGAAGCTGGAGGTAGTAAGGCTCGGTGAACTTGATGCCCCAGCCGGTGAGCAGGTTGGTGTTCTCTTCCTCGTATGTCAGACCGCCGAGAAGGTTGATGTTGTGCTTGCCGAAGTGACCGTCATACACGAGAGTGTTCTCGATGAGGGCGTCAGAATAGTTGCGTGAGCCCTTTGTGAGGCGTTCGTTGGCCTTGTCAAGGTAAACACGGTTTGACTGAATCCAAGCCGGAATCCATGTCTTGTCCTTACATTCTGTCTTGCTGTAAGAGAGGTTTATGTTGTAGTGAAGACCGTGGTTCTTGAGCTTCAGACCCACCATCTTGAACAGATCGACGTCAGCAGAAGCTGTGCCTACGAAGCGGTCAACGATGGTGTTGCGCTGCAGCATATTGTTGACGAGCAACGGGTTGGAAGCTGAGATGTCGCCGTGTACGTTGTCATAGTAAACGCCGTAGCCGTAAGCGTCGTAGCGATAGTTGTTGGCTGCACCTACCTTATCGTCGAGCACCCATGTTGACGGGTCGTAAGCCTTGATGGTAGGCTGCATGAGCAGAGTGCCGCGGAGCACGTTGGTGACATCGCCGTAAAGACCCTGGACATACTCGCTGGCGTTGGAGAGGCCCATGTTGTCCTGATTGGAGTGAGAGTAGACCATGCTTGTGCGGAACTTGATGAACTTTGTCTCCATCGTATTGTTCACGCGGGCTGTGTAACGCTCGTAGTTAGGTCCTGCACCCTCGAGCGTACCCTTCTGATTGAAGTAGTCGAGCGATACATTGTATGTGCTCTTTGCGCTGCCGCCGCTGAGAGCCACGTTATGGTTCTGACGGATGCCGGTCTTGAACACCTCGCTGAACCAGTCGGTATTGGTGTTGTCCTGGAAGTGATAACGTCCGTCCTCGCCCATCTTGTAACCGCCGGGGAGCGTTGTGCCAGAGTTGGCGCAAGCCTGACCGATGTAATTGCTGTACTGGTCGGCGTTCATAACGTCATAAACGTCGCCGGGGATGACGTCAGCTCCGAAGTAACCTGAATAGTTGACCTTAAGAGGCTGGTCCTTCTTGCCGTTCTTCGTGGTGATGATAACCACACCGTTGGCAGCACGCGAACCGTAGATGGCACCTGCCGAAGCATCCTTAAGAATCTGGATGGTCTCGATGTCGTTAGGCGAGAAGTCGCGGATGGTGGTACCCATTGGCACACCGTCGACTACATAAAGAGGAGCTGTGCTACCGAACGAACCGATACCGCGGATGCGTACTGACGGGTCGGCGCCAGGCTGACCGTCCGATGTGATCTGGACGCCAGCGACCTTACCTTCGAGCATTGTAGAGATGTTAGAGTTAGACACCTTCTTCATTTCCTCTGCGTTGACAATGGCAACAGAACCGGTAAGGTCAGCCTTCTTCTGTGTACCATAACCTACAACTACAACCTGATTGAGGACGTTGTTGTCCGGGGTGAGCTGAATCTTCTCTATAATAGCGCGTCCACGTACTGCCACCTCGCTGGTCTTATAACCCAGATAGCTGACAATAAGCGTAGCGTTCGACTCGACATCCAACGAGAATTTTCCGTCCATGTCGGTGACTGTGCCAGTCTTCGAATTCTTAGCCTTGATGGAAGCACCCATAAGCGGAGCGCCAGTCTCATCGACAACCTGACCCTGAACCTTGATGGTGGGGGCTTGTGCTATGGCTGCATTGGCTGTGGCAGGAGCAACGATTGTCGCTCCGCCAACTGCACCGAGGCATAGCATCATTGAGAATACTTCTTTCCTCATTGTTTCTGATTTTAGGTTTTTAATTTTTATTTAGTTACAATTTTTTATTTCTCTTAGGTTTGAGATCGCCATTAGCTTTTAGCTTTAGGTTAAAGGTGATAACGAACGACTGCCTCACATGTATTGGTAACATGAATGATTTGTGCATTCGTGAAATTTTCAGTGGCAAAATTACACTTATTCGCTATTGGATAGGTGGACAAACGCTATAAAAAAGGTGGACAAACGCTGTAAACGTGCTGTTTTTACCTTATTTACGCTTTTATCCACCCGCTGTGTTCCTACACAGTATTTTTTGATATAAATCATGTGGGTGGACAAGTTACATTAAGGGGTGGATAATAAAAAGGTAAGAAAATGGTGTAGAAAACGTTCACTTTTACTCGTGTTTTCTTAAAGAGCCACTTTAGCAATCTTATAGAGCCACTTTTACGTTCCAATAGAGCCACTTTTGCACCCCTAAAAGTGGCTCTTTTGGAATGCAAGAGTGGCTCTATAAGAGCGTAAAAGTGGCTCTATCGGAAATTAACAGTTGATAACATATATTTTTGCCCCCTATTCGCGGTACGAAGAAGGCGCCACGCCATACTGTTTGGTGAAGCAGCGTGTGAAGTATTTGGGGTCGTTGAAGCCCACGCGGTATGCTATCTCCGTGATGTTGCGGTTGGCGACATTGTCTTTCAGCATGCGCTTGGCAATGTCCAGTCGGTAGTTGCGGATGAACTGTGAGGTGGGCAGTCCGGTCTCAGCATTGAGCTTCTTGCTGAGTACGGCGCGGTTGATGCCGATGGCGTCTGCCAGCTCCTGCGCTCCGAACTTGGAGTTGCTGAAGTTTCGTTCCATCGTCTCCATCACCACCTCCATGAACGGACGTTCGTTAGCCACGGTCTCTTGGCGGTCAGCTTCGATGGTCTTCTGCTGGCTCTCCTTGTAGCGACGCTGGTTTTCCAGAATCTGCTTGATGCGCGTCTGCAGTTGTCCCGGCTCGTCACTCTCCTTGAGTGCATCCTCGATGGGTTGATAGAGCGACTTCACTTCACGCTCGCGCAACATCTCCATGCGGCGCTTGAAGACGTAGCGAACGGCTACGCCTATACACATTAATATAATAAGCACAAACCACCAGCTCTTATAGAAGTAAGGCGTGACGCTTACGTCTATGGATATGGTCTGCTCGTTCTCGGCTCCGATGTTGGGCGAATATCTCACCTCAAACTTGTAGTTGCCGGCGGGTAGGGTGGAGTAGCGCACGCTGTGCTGACCCGGCTGCAGCTTCACCCACTCATTTTCGTATCCCTTCATGCGGTAGCTGTAGACACCCTGGTTCTCTCCCGTATAGTTGAGCGCCGAGAAGCTGATGAACGGTCGCTCTCGTGCAGCCTTATCTTTTTGGCAGTAGTGATGTTCTCCTTCAGATGATTGCTTCCGGCGAACACGGTCTGGTTGTTGACGCTCAGTTCGGTGAAGCGCAGATTGAATTTGTCGTTGTAAGTGTTGCTTATGCCGTTGACAACCATCAGTCCGCTCTCCGTTCCGAGATATATGGTGCCCTTCTTGTCGCGTATGGCTCCATTATAAAAGAACTGTGAGCTGATCAGTCCGTCTTCCTCCGTGTAGTTGTTGAACTGGCGTGTCTTAGGATTGAAGACCGAAAGACCGTGGCTTGTGGTTATCCACAGCTGTCCATGATTGTTCTCCACTATGCCCGTCACGGTGTTGTTGGCGAGTCCGTCGGCTGTGGTGAAAGTCTCGATGTGCGTCTTGCCTTCCTTGTCGCGCGTCTGGCAGTACATGCCGTAGCCGTTGCTGCCCATCCATATCTTTCCGTCGCGCGTCTGACAGAACGCCAGAATCTTGTCGAAGATGCGGCTTTCGGGGCGGTCGAGCTTGTAAGGCTGATGCTTTGCGGTGAAGAAACGCTTGCCATTGCGGCGCGATTTCAGATTGACGCTAACCATTCCGCGTATGCTGCCCACCATGAGTGTGCCGTCGCGGGTGACCAACGAACCTACACAACCCTTTATGTCGCGGCATCCGGGGAACGGATCCTCCAGGCGTTGCTTGCGCAGATCATAGAAGAACAGACCCTCGTTGGCACCTATCCACATACCGTCATTGATGCGGTCGTAAGCCAATACGCCTATGAAGGTAAGCAGCGGCTGGTGTTCGGTGTCCACGTTCAGACGCTGTATGTTGTTGGGCTGCTTGGCATTAGCTATTGCCACGCCGCCTCCCCACGTGCCAATCCATAGGTTGCCTTTTGCGTCCGCCGTAATGGCAGACACAGAATTGTGAGGCAGGGCTGAATTGTCGGTGCGGTAATGCACGAACCCTTTGGAGCCGGGACGCATACAGCAGAGTCCGCCTTCCATCACGCCCACCCACAGCGTGCCGTCCGGTGAGGCATACATAGAGTTGACGGCATTGCGTGAAAGCGATGTCGGATCGTTGGGATTGTTGGCGTAATTGGTGATAAGCAGTTGGCGTGGCGTCAGTTTCACGATGCCACCCGTCTCGGTTCCCACCCATACTTGACCGTTATTCACGAAGATCGAGTTGACGAAGTTGCTGCTAAGGGGATGAATGGTGCTGGAGGTGTTCCAGTGTTCCACGACTCCCTCGCGGTCGTCAATGATGTCCATGCCGCACAATGTGCCGACGAGCAGACGGTTCTCAGGCGCTACGGCAAGGCTGGTCACCACCTCATGCTGCAGCGTGTGGCGTACGTCGTAAGTGTGAAACTCGCGTCCGTCGCTACATAACAGTCCGTTGTTGGTGGCAAGCCATATCTTATTGTTATACCTTATTATACTGGCAGCATAACTGTTGCCCATCGGAGCGAACATGTGTGTGAGGTCCTTGGCAATGAGATGTCCGTTCTTCTCCATGTATTCGCTGACGCGTCCGTTAATGCACACCACCACGGATCCGCGCTTATATACGTCGCATATTCCGAATTCGGGTACGCTGTTTGGGGAAGGGGCTGACTGAACCGACATTACACGGCCCTTCTCGTCAAAGGCTATGCGGATGATTCGGGACGTAGTGACAATCCATATACATCCCTTCGCGTCGCAATATGTGCGGACGCAAGTGTCGTCCCACACGTTTTCCATCTGTTTCTCCACCTCCTTGTCAACGCATTCGGGGATGACGGGGCTCATCGTCTCAAGGCTGAGCACCTGCGGACCTTCCTCGAAGGCTATCCAAAGACGGCGAAAACGGTCCTCGCAGACGTTGCGTGTGCTGTTGCTTCGCAGGGCGATGGGCGATGCCGTATAGCCGAGGCTCGTCATCTGATAACCGTCATAGCGCACCAGTCCGCCGCCATGAGTGCTTATCCATACGAATCCGTACGAATCCTTGAAGATGTCGTCAGCGTAGTTATTGGGCATTCCGGTTGCCATGTTGAGGTAACTCGACAGGTATTTGCCTGCTTCACGGCTTTGGGCAAACCCGTGAAGCGATGTCATCAGCATAGCAATCAGCAGTATTATATGTCTCATTTATGTGGTTTTTTAGGTTTGAGTGTAGGTTTTACAATCTTTTGCAAAGGTAGCAAAAAAATGTGGATAAAATAGGTACTATATGATGAAATTCGTAATTTTGCAGTAGCAAACCATTTTAACAACCAATCCGATAATGACTTCATCCTTACGTATTGCCGTCATCGGTGGCGGCGCAGCGGGCTATTTTGCAGCCATAGAAGCTAAGCGCCGCAATCCTGATGCCGACATAACCATATTCGAAAAGAACACAAAGATGCTTGCTAAGGTGGCGATAACGGGTGGCGGAAGATGCAATCTCACCAACTCGTTTGCGCTTATCAGCGATGCCAAGCAGGCTTACCCGCGCGGACACAAACTAATGAAGCGACTGCTGAAGCGCTTCAGCCATACCGATGCCTACGAGTGGTTTGAGCGTGAAGGCGTAAAGCTCGTAACGCAGGACGACGAGTGTGTGTTCCCTGCCTCGCAGGATTCGCAGAGCATCATCTCTTGCCTCACACGACTTGCCACCCGTCTGGGCGTGCGCCAGCTCTGCGGTTATCAGCTTATGGACATCAGTCAGAACGCTGACGAGACGCTCCATCTCAGCTTCGCCAGCGGCTATGAGGCTGACTTCCATCGTGTGGCAGTAACCACGGGTGGCGCTCCGAAGGGGGAGGGGCTGCATGTGCATGCCCGCTTAGGACACGATATTGAGCATCCCGTACCGTCTCTTTTCACCTTTAATATTAACGATGCCGACTTTCTTACGCTTATGGGAACGGTGGTCGACCCCGTTGTGGCGTCCATTCCCGGCACGAAGCACCGTGCGGAGGGCACTCTCCTCGTAACTCACTGGGGCATAAGCGGTCCGGCTGTGCTCAAGTTGTCGTCGCACGCGGCACGTCTGCTACATGAAAACAACTATCGTACGAAGGTGGCAGTCAACTGGACCGGCGTAACCCGCAGCTCCGTAGCAGCAGAGGAGCTGACCACCATCATGACCGTCAACGCGCAGAAGCAGCTTGCAACGGTGCGTCCGTTCAATCTGCCGTCTCGCCTTTGGACGTATATCCTCGCCAAACTGGGGCTTCCGCAGCAGAAGCGTTGGGGCGAATTGGGCAAGAAAGACACGAGCCGACTCGTTGAAACGCTTACCAACGACATCTATACGGTCAGCGGAAAGGGACGTTTCCGCGACGAGTTTGTGACGTGCGGCGGCGTGTCGTTGTCGTCGGTGGACATGAATACGCTTGAGAGCCGCGTCTGTCCCCATCTGTTTTTTGCAGGAGAAGTGCTCGACGTGGACGCCATTACGGGCGGATTCAATCTTCAGGCAGCATGGAGCATGGGCTATGTGGTGGGACAAAGCATAGTGGAATAAGAAGGAAAACAATAATCACATAAACATACAAAGATACGTATATGACACGAAACAAGATTATCTACATCGCCATTGTGGCGTTGCTCGGAGCGTCGCTTCTGCTCGGTTTCGCTGAGGAAGTGTTCTGTTTGGATTTGGGCGGCGCTTCATGGGCGGCACATTGGGCTACGTCGCCGGTGGCTTTGGCATTGGGCTTCGCCTTCGCCCTTATCTTCGGCAAGACCTTCCCCGACTTCAACAAGGTGATGTCGAAGAAGCTCCTTCAGTATTCTGTCATCGGACTTGGCTTCGGAATGAACGTCAATGCGGCGTTAGCATCGGGAAGCGAGGGAATGATGTTCACCATTGTGAGCGTTTTCGGCACGTTGGCTCTTGGTTGGCTGTTCGGCAGAAAGCTCCTTAAGGTGGACTCGCAGACTAGTTCGGGACTGAACCTCGTGTACGCCAACTGCGGCGGTTCGGCTATAGCCGCTGTCGGTCCGATCATCCGTGCCAAGGCTGAGAGCATGTCTGTGGCGCTCGGCGTGGTGTTCGTGCTCAACGGCATTGCCCTCTTCGTATTCCCATACATCGGCGACTATCTTGGCATGACGATGAAGCAGTTCGGTATGTGGGCGGCAATAGCCATCCACGACACCTCTTCAGTAGTGGGAGCAGGTGCGGCTTACGACCTGATGCACCCAGAACTGGTGGCATCGCAGGGTGTCAGCGCTTTGGAAGTGGCAACCACCGTCAAGCTTACGCGTGCCTTATGGATAGTCGTCCTGGCGCTCGTCACTCCCTTCTTCTTCCGTCAGTCGTTGGCAGCGGAGAGCGGCAAGCAGAAGCCGTGGTATTCATGCGTCCCACGATTCATCATCTGGTTCATCATTGCCATCCTCTTCAACACCTACATCCTCAGCAATGCCTCGCTCCTCGGCGACAGCATAGCCGGCGTAGGCGGCGCATTCAGTGGAGCCGTCAACAAGCTCGCCAAGCACCTCATCACCCTCTCGCTCTTCTTCATCGGAGCTTCGCTCACCCGCGAAACCCTGCGCAGCGTAGGTGCACGTCCGCTCGTCCAAGGCATTATGCTATGGATAAGCATCAGCTTGCTGAGCTTAGCGTATATAGAGTTTGGAATTACGAATTAGGAGTTATTTTGAATTAGGAATTACGAATTAGAAGTTATTTTGAATTAGGAATTTTTAAATATGAAATTTTAAATCGGCTTTGCCGATAACTCCTAATTCGTAACTCCTAATTCGTAATTCTTTAGAATGGGAACAGCAGCGGCAATACTCCTATCATTACGATTCCCATTATTATCTGCAACGGCAATCCCACCTTTACATAGTCCATAAACGTGTAGCCACCTGCCTGCATAACCAGAGCGTTTGGTGGCGTAGAGAACGGTGAGGCGAAGCACATGCTTGCTCCCAAGGTCACGGCGAACAGCATGGGGTAGGGGCTTACGCCGATGGCAGCTGCCGAAGCGAGAGCGATGGGCGACATAAGCACAGCCGTAGCCGTGTTGCTGATAAACATTGTGAGGAACGATGTGGTGAAGTAGACGCCGGCGAGAAGAGCGTAAGGACTTGCCTGACCGAGGTTGTCGGCAAGCAGACGTGCCACAAGAGCCGATGCTCCCGTCTTCTCCAATGCCACCGACATAGGCAACATGGCGGCTATGAGCACTATGCTCTCCCAGTTGATGGTCTTGTAGGCAGCCTCCACAGAGCGGATACATCCACTAATGACCATCAGCAGTCCGGCTATCATCACGGCTGTGACGGGTGCCACTGGGATGAAGTCGAACACCATCATCGCTATCATGGCGAACATGATGACACCGGCAAGCGGCGCCTTATAGTCGAGCGTCACACGAGATGCCTGCTCCAACGGCTGACCGATTACCACGATGCCGTCAGCCACGTCAGCGATGCGTTGTATGTTGTTCCATTTGCCTTGGATAAGAAGGATGTCGCCCTGGCGGAATTCCATGTCCGCAAGATTGTCGTTGACATAGCTGTCGCCACGTCTTACGCCCAGTACGTTAACGTTATAGAGTCGGCGCAGACCAGCGTCCTTCAGCGTCTTGCCGCACAGACGCGAGTTGTGCATCAGCACTATCTCGGCTATACCGATGTCGTAAAACGCTATTTCCTCCGTGGCTTTCTTCAGTCCCATGTCCGAAGCGAGGCTTTCCGCCTGCTTGCAGTCGCCGCTCACATATACGATGTCGCCGTCTGTGAGCTTCGTGTCGGGACCCGCAAGACGCTGCTCCACCTCCTTCATCAGCGGCGAATGGCCCTTCTTTATGCGTCTCACCTCCAGCACGGTCAGTCCGTAACGGTGGTGAATGTCCATTTCGGCAAGAGTCTTACCGTTGGCAAGCGAGTCGGCTCCGACGGTGAAGACGGCGAGATTGTCCGTAAGACGATATTCTTCCATGAGGTCGTCCAATGACTTGCCGCGTGCCGGACGGTTCTCCCCGTCTTGATTCTTGCTGCCGTTAAGGAATCGCTTGCTGAGAGGCAGCAGCACGATGATGCCCACCACGATGCAGACAATGCCAACGGGGAGGAAGCTGAAGAAGCGCAGCGGCTCGAAGCCGTTCTCTGTCAGCGCGTCCTGGATGACAAGGTTGGGAGGCGTACCTATCAGAGTGAGCATGCCACCCATACTGCTGGCGAACGCCAAAGGCATAAGCAGACGGCTCGCTCTTATCTTGGCTTTCTGTGCCAGACTCACCACTATGGGCATCATGAGAGCCACGGTGCCAGTGTTGCTGACGAAGGCGCCAATGACAGCCGTCACCACCATAAGCAGCAGAAACAGTCCCAGCTCGTTGTCGCCAGCCAATGTCATCAGCTTGCCCGACGCTTTCTTAGCCAGTCCGGTCTGCACGATGGCACCGCCCACGACGAACAGTCCCACCATCATTATCACCACTGAGTTGGAGAATCCCGAGAGAGCCTCCTGCGGAGTGAGTATTCCGGAGAGCAAAAGGGCGACGAGGGCGCACAAGGCGACGAGGTCGGAACGAACTTTGCCCATGGCGAAGAATACTGCCGATAGGGCGAGGATAATGAGTGTTGTTATCATATACTGTTGTCTATAGTCTGTTTTAGGCTATTCGTGGTTTTAGATAACTACTCCAGTTCCGCTGCATGTAACCATCAGCATTGATCCTGACTGACCTACAGTCTCATAGTCAAGGTCGATGCCCACAACGGCGTTGCATCCCATCTCGCTGGCTCTCTCCATCATTTCCTGAATGGCTGTGTCCTTGGCTTCGCGGAGCACCTTCTCGTACGATCCGCTTCTGCCGCCGAAGAAGTCGCGTATGCCAGCGCAGAAGTCCTTTATAAAGTTAGCACCGATAATGGTTTCGCCAGTAACAATGCCCTTATACTCTTTAATTGTGTGACCCTCAATGGTCGGTGTTGTTGATAAAATCATAATTATATTATTTAATTTGGTTCACTTATATAGACGTGCAAAGAGTATGCAATGTTGCATCGGAAGTGGCGTTTTTTCGATATATTAACGAAAAAACAACCATATTGACACTACTTTAGATACTTTGTGCCTCTTTTCAATGAATTTTAATCGAAATATGTACTAAATATTGGAGAAAATGTTCATTTTCAGCAGTAAAAGTATTAACTTTGCAACTGTGTAATTCTCTTTAATCTTATGAGCACAATTATTGATTATCTTGACAAGGCGGACGCAAGCACAACGGTGGCACTCAACTTCGACGGAGGCAGCATAATGGACTGTATGTCAGAGGTGTTCTCTTCCCGTCTGTTATGGGTGCCGATAGCCTTGGTCTTCCTTTATTTTCTCTTTAAGGCGGATGCAAAGAACAGACAGCGCCTGCTGATAATCCTGGCCGTAGCCCTAACCGTGACGCTCTGCGACCAGCTGACGTCCCACGTCATGAAGCCCTATTTCGCTCGTCTTCGTCCGTCGCATACGCCGGGCGTGGAGAATCTGCTGCATTATGTCAACGGATATCGCGGTGGTCAGTACGGATTCTGCTCCAGTCACGCGTCAAACTCGTTCGGCGTGGCAACCTTCATAACGCTGATGACGCGTCGGATGAGAATAGGCTTAGCTTTCTTTGCGCTCTCGCTCTGTGTGGCATACTCGCGCATCTATCTCGGCGTGCATTACTTCGGCGATGTGTTCGTAGGCACAGCCATCGGCATTGCCATCGGCTTCCTCGTCTTCTATATGCTTCCGAAGAGTTGTCGTCAGATATGGCTCACAAGACGTGCTGCTAAGTGTAGCACCGACATGAAGCGTCTAACCTCCAACGGCAGTCGCCGTCTCCCCATCTTCCGCCTCCCCGTGTTCTTCCGTACAGCCAAGCGCCGTTACAGTAACATGTAGGGATGTTAAAGGAAAAATACAAATACAAAATTAGGGTGTACATTCTTTCCTGAGTTCAAGGAAGAATGCACACCCTAATTGTTTTTATCGGTGGGTTGATTTGAATCTGCTATAATTCAAAACTGAAAAATTCAAAATGCGCCTTGGCGCACAATTCCTAATTCAAAACTCCTAACTCCTAATTCATTTCGCCCTCTCTCCCCACAGCGTCTGATAGTCGCGCTTGGCGGCTGGGGCGGTCCATTCTGTCGGCACGAACTGCCAGTTGTTGTGGGTTTTAGGAGTGATGGGCGAATGCTTGCGCACGTACTTTATGATGTAGTCGCGCAAGGTGTAGTCGCCTCGCCATGTGATGCGGCTCTCCAGCTGCGCCTTGTCAATTCCTGCACCCTTGGTGAGCAGTCCGCCACCACCAGCGGCACGATAGCTGTTAACAGTCACGCGATATGTACGGGTCTCGTCAAACGGTGTGCCGTCCGCCATGCTCTTTATGACGATGCGCTCACCGCTGGGCTTCGTTACGTCCACGTCGTAGACGATGCCGGCTGCCGTGTCGAGATTGTAGAAAGGCTTCTTTAGTCCGAAGAACTTGTCGCGTGACGCGTCGCGGTTGTTCATACAAATAAGGTGGTCGTCGGGTGAAGTCATTGTTGTCACCCATCCGTCATAGCTCTTCTCAAGATACTGGCGAATCTCCTTGCCCGTCAGCGTCATCACGCACAACTCGTTCTCGTAGCTGTAGAGCTTATACATGTCAGCCAAAGTTGCCGGACCGCTCTTCACGGTTACGTCGAACGAAAGCGGACTGGCAAACGAAATGTCTGCGCCACTTGTGCTCAGCATCACGTCATGCACGAAGTCTACGAGTGTGCTCGGACCGAAATAGCAGTCGCGTGACGTCATAGAGGTGGTGAACGAGCCGACCTCCGTACCCACGTAATTCTTCACTTCGTCTATCTGACTTTCGAAGGCGTCCATGTATTTCTGATTTACAGGGCGCTTGCCCATGTCCACGATGTTCACTTTCAGCTTCTTGTTACGTCCCTTTTTGCTCACCTCAAGCTCCGCGTCGGCAACGTACATGGCGTTGTTGGCAGGATTTACGATAACGGTTACGGATCCGTCCGCGCTCTTCACCTCCTCGTAATGAGTGGAGTGGTCGTGTCCGTAGAATATTACGTCGAAGCCAGGCACCTGGCGTGCTATGTCGCGTGTGGCATCGTTTAGCGAACCGTTGGTGAGGCTGCGGTCGTTGATGCCAGTGTGGAACAATCCTACGATGACGTCAGGGCGTTCCTTCTTCTTCACCACCTCCATCCATTTGCGTGCTGACGATACGGCGTCCTCAAAGCGAAGTCCGCTCCACAACTCCTCCGACAACCAAGAAGGCACACCCGGCGTGATCAGTCCGATGACGGCTATCTTAACGCCGTTGCGCTTGAAGACGGTGTAAGGCTTGAGGTAGGGTAGGCCGGTGGCTGTGCTTACGATGTTGGCACCAAGCATAGGGCACTTCAGTTCCTTCACCCACTTGTCGTAAACGTCATGTCCTGTCTCCACGTCGTGGTTGCCCATAGTCTGCACGTCGTAGCGCATGAAGTTGCTCACCGATGCCGCGATGTTCTCAGCGTCGGTCTTCTCATAATTATAATATGTAACGACGGGCTGTCCCTGCAGCACGTCACCGGCGTCCATCAGCAACAGACGGTCACCGTAGATGGTGCGGAGCGAGTCGACGTAAGACGACACGCGTGCGAGCGAGCCGTTTGCAGGCTGCTGATTGATGAAGTCGTACGGGAAGAATCGTCCGTGCACGTCGGTCGTCTCTATCATTCTTATCTTTACAGTCTTGTCCGCTTTGCTTCCTGCATAGGAGGCGGCGGATAAGGCGAAAGCCATAAACATGGTCGCCAATGCCTTTGTATGATTTGTTTTCATCATATAAATTGTTAGTTTTTTAGACTTTCAAAGTTACGGCTTTTGCGCTATATCCACAAATAATAAGTATGGTTTGTTCGCTTTTAGATGTTTTTAGTTACCTTTGTGGAGATAATAAAAGCAAAATAGTTATAATAAGCGAAAGGATATGAACAGATTGTTCTTTATAGGTGTTCTTCTTGCGTCAGCCATTACTGCCAACGCACAAGACAATGCACAGAAAGATTCGCTCACCATGGAATCCATGATGCACAATCTTCCTGAAGTGATGGTGAAGGGATCGCGCCCCATTGTCAAGGCAGAGCGTGGCATGCTGTCGTACAATATGCCGCTGCTGTTGAAGCAACTGCCTGCCGACAACGCTTATGAGGCATTGACACGCATACCTGGTGTCAGCGATGCCACAGGCAGCATATCGTTCTCTGGCAATAAAGTAACGTTGATTATCAACGGACAAGCCACCACATTGACGCAAGAGCAACTTACTGAACGCTTGAAGGCAATGCCAGCCGCACAGTTCTCAAAAGCCGAGGTGATGCTGTCTGCCCCTGCTCGCTATCATGTGCGTGGCATGGC